>OQWM01002637.1_pt1 | contig 12121 bp, 12 predicted proteins | sample 1691531 | NCBI WGS metagenome assembly OQWM01 (sample SAMN03418257, study PRJEB22391) | human gut metagenome | biome: human-gut; feature: organic feature; material: feces | host: Homo sapiens | place: Tanzania | collected 2013-01 | reverse complement strand
CTGGGGTGATGTGTGGGAAACGCTCGTAAATCACCCATTTCCTACCTCTCGCACTTCTTGTACTTCCAGAATGGAAGTTTTAAAAATCCAACCAGACTTCCAATTCCATAACTAACATGCAATAAAAAGAATAAAAACGGAAGCAGCAATTCCTGCCAATACTTCTTCTTTCCCTTGACAGCCATTAATGACATAACAACCGCCAGACAACTGTACGCTCCCCACATCATCTTTGCAAGAAGTGAGTGATGACAAGCTGCAATCGCACTTGCGGTCATAGAATCGCTTGAACATTCATAAATGACAAACGACTGCAAATACCAAAATGTCTTGTCTTTTTCATATTCAGGTTTGAGCAAATTCAACTTGAAAACCAATGTATTCAAGTCGTTTTTGACAACGCTCGCGCCGTTTTCAAACGCGAAAATATCACCGCTTTTCGATTGTTTTGGCAAGTCAACCTGTGTAAGGTCGCCTGTAATCATCATTTTTGTGTTCCATCCCATACGGGTCAAGAACATGCGCAATTGGGCTGGGGTGGTATTTTGTGCCTCATCTAGTATTACTATGGCGTCGCTCAAAGTACGTCCACGCATAAATGCCAATGGGCAAATCTGAATTATTCGTTTCTCCATCATATCCTGAAGTTTTACTCCTGGGAGCATATCTTCAAGGGCATCATAGAGAGGTTGTAGATACGGATCTATCTTATCTTTGATATCACCAGGAAGGAAACCTAACTTCTCTCCGGCCTCAACAGCAGGACGACAGAGAATAATCTTCTTTGCGGTCTTTTCCTTCAAAGCCTTTACAGCAAGAGCGATGCTAAGATAGGTTTTACCAGTTCCTGCAGGACCTACTGCAAATATCATATCGTTTTCGTAATAGGCATCGATAAGCTTCTGCTGGTTTTCGGATTTACTCTTTATAGGGCGACCAGACATGCTGTATACGATAACTCCTTTCGAGCTTTCTGAAGCTGTTTTGCGTCCCTTAATGATATCAAGGATATCTTCCTCCGATATTGTATTGTGAGTCAACAGATGCTTTCGCATTGTTTCCACATCTTCCTCTATCTTAGCTATTTCCTCCTCGTCGCCAAGAACTCGCAAAACGTTGCCACGAGCCATTATCCTTAGCTTAGGAAATAACGATTTCACCATCTGCAAATGACAGTTGCCTACACCATAGAACATTATTGGATCTATGTCTTCGAGTACAATATGTTTCTCTATCAAAGTCTTATTCTTATTATTTAATTTGTTAAACGCTGCAAAATTACAACTTTAATTGCGAAACACAAAATAAAGCGTCAAATATTTCTATTTGTAAGAGTATAACTCTGATTATCTAATTATAAAAACTGTTTATTTTCTTTTTAATTCTTTTGAAATTACGTATTCTTGTATTATCTTTGCATGTCGAAAAAAACAAATATAGAAAATGAAAAAATCGAAATCTGCATACCTTCAGGGCTTTATTGCAACCACCATCACACTTGCTCTTGTAAGATGTGTTTTTCCAAGTGTAGCAGGCAACATGGACGAGAATTCAGCCATTACATCGAAACAAACATCCATAGACAGAACAAGCAAAGATAGCGTTGCAAATGAATTAATTGACAATCAGGCAAATAACTTTGTTGCTCATTCGGTAAAATCGAGGTTTTTCGCCCCTGACGGTTCTCTTACTAAAAATAAAATATGGAGTGTACCTGGATTTCAGAACACATTCCCAGACCAAAATGACGTTCAGCTAGCTTCTGCACAAAAATGGGGAGTAAAACCTGTACACAATCGAGCTGATGCAGAAAAGCGCAAGGCAGAACTTGTTTATATTGGCTCTAATCCATTCTTCCATGTAGACAAGCTCAACAATAGTATTCCTTATCTTGTTCCTCGCGCTTCGATTTTGCTACAGGATATTGGTCGCAACTTCTTTGATAGCCTACAATGTAAGGGTATTCCTTTGCACAAGATTATTGTAACAAGCGTGCTTCGTACTACTGACGATGTAGCTCGTCTTCGCCAACGCAATAGTAATGCAACGGAGAATAGTTGCCACCTTTATGCCACTACTTTCGACGTATGTTATAATAGGTATAAGACAGTAGAGGCTCCTGGCGAACAACGTCGAGCTGTCAGAAATGACACGTTGAAATGGGTGTTTAGCGAAGTTTTGCAAGATATGCGAGAGGCTAATCGTTGCTGGATTAAGTATGAAGTAAAGCAGGGTTGCTTCCACATCACGGTAAGATAATTCTTGTTTGCCCCATACAACCAGAACAAAGATAAAATGAGAAAAAATTGCTTATGAACAAGAATCTTTTAGTTAGTATATTGTTATCTTTTGGACTTCCATCTTTTGTTGAAGCCCAAGAAGCTAACCCATTGCGCGACAGCCTAAAAGTTGCTGCAGAAATATTGGCGTACCATCCAGATTCTGTTGACTTATTACTAAAAAAAGCAGCATGGAATATAGAACTCGAGCAATGGCAATATGCTAAGGATTCTTATGACATAGTACTTGCTAAAGAGCCTGCAAATATAGCGGCTCTATATTTTCGCGCTTATGCCAACGAGCGATTAAACCGATTTAATTTTGCTCGCCTTGACTATGAGCAGCTTTTGAGTATTGTGCCAGGCAATTATCAAGCTCAACTTGGCTTAGCTCTCCTCAACCACAAAAGCAAACATTATACTGAGGCCATGGATATGATGAACCATCTTGCTTCGCAATTTCCGGATAGCGCTGTGGTTTTTGCTGCTCGCGCTAATATGGAGAAAGATCGCAAGATGTATTCTGTCGCTGAATACGACATCACCAAGGCTATTAATCTCGACCCTAAAAATGCGGACTATCTAATGATGCGAGCTGACTTGAGAGCGAAACTTGGTTTGTGGCCAGATGCCAAAGCCGATCTAAAGAAGCTTATTCAGCTTGGTGTTTCACCAGTTTCGCTACAAGATTTATATACAAGAGTGAGCAAACGTAAACGAAAGTAAGCACTTTCAGCTAACAACAATTTAGTAAAACCAATTGTTTTATTAAAAATCCAATTATATTGAGCAAAAACTATTTTAAATAAAACACCCTAAAAAATGAAGCAGGCTTCGATCGCCAACGAAGCCTGCTTCATTGGCCAACGAAGCAAGCTTCGTTTGGCAATGAAGCCTATTGCGTTTTTATCCTCTTTTCCCCTTAAAGAATTCTTGCATTATGGTGCGACACTCTTCTTCGAGAATGCCGGATGTGACGGTAGTTTTAGGATGAAGGGCATTAGGAGCATAACGCAAAAAGCCACGCTTTTCGTCAGACGCACCAAATACCACACGAGGTATCTGGCTCCAGCCTAATGCGCCTGCGCACATCACGCAAGGCTCTACCGTTACATATAATGTGCAATCGGTGAGATATTTGCCACCAAGCATGTTGGCAGCAGCCGTAATGGCTTGCATCTCGGCATGAGCAGTTACATCGTGGAGAGTCTCTGTAAGATTATGCGCACGACTAATGATGCGCCCCTTACAAACAACAACTGCGCCAATGGGTATCTCACCATTGGCGCCAGCCTTCTCGGCTTCTTTCAAAGCCATTCGCATAAATGATTCGTCTATGCGAAGAGTTTCGTTATTATCCAAAGTCAGAATGGAATTATGTGTGAACAAAAGTTCTTTTGGAACTATTAGTTGTGAACCAAAGTTCCAATCTCCTCACCATCCATAACCTTCTTCAAGTTGCCTACAATATCCATATTGAAGACATAGATAGGAAGGTTGTTCTCGCGACACATGCAGATGGCAGTAAGGTCCATAACCTTCAAGCCCTTTTCGAGAACCTCAGAATATGTGATGTCGTTAAACTTAGTTGCGGTAGGGTCTTTCTCAGGGTCTGCTGTGTAGATACCATCTACGCGAGTACCCTTGAGCATAACGTCAGCCTCTATCTCAATACCACGGAGTGAAGAACCAGTATCTGTGGTGAAATAAGGGCTACCAGTACCTGCAGAGAAGATACAAACATAGCCAGCTTCCATAGCCTCGATAGCCTTCCACTTGCTATAGAATTCGCCGATAGGCTCCATGCGAATAGCTGTGAGCACCTTGTTCTTAACGCCATAAGCACCGAGAGCTGAGCTAAGAGCCAAAGAGTTGATGACAGTAGCACACATTCCCATCTGGTCGCCCTTTACACGGTCGAAACCTTTCTGCGAACCACTCAAACCACGGAAGATGTTACCACCACCAATGACGATACCAATCTGCACGCCCATAGCAGCTATTTCCTTTATCTGACGAGCATAGTCCTCCAAACGTTCAGGATCTATGCCATGACCTTGCTTGCCCATAAGGCTCTCGCCGCTGAGCTTCAGAAGTATTCTCTTAAATCTTGCCATAATAGAATATTATTAATGTAATGAATTTATTTCCACAAAGATAGTGCAAACGAGCGGAATAACAAAAGAAATACGAAGTTTTCTTTTGTTATTCCCGAGTGTAGCCTTTCTATCCAAGAATCTAAATATAAATGCTATCGCTTAGGGATAACAATTGCCACTTCCTTGAAGGCGTAGCTGCGAAGTCGGTCTTCGTCGTCTCTTAGCACAAGATGGCCATCTGCCTCCACCTTTTCTATTGATGCCATGAAGATGCCGTTGGAATCTCGATATGGATAAAGTCCTGTGCGACGATATAGACTGTCGTGATATAAGCCAAGTATCGTCGATTTGCCACCAGCGATAAGGATGTTGTAATATCGTTCGAAGGAGTCGAGGATTCTCTGTAGTAGCAAATCAATGTCTTCTTCATGCTGCGTGATGCTGCAAAGCGAAATAGGGTTTGGCGCATCGCTATGAAACTCTTGTTGGTTTACATCGATACCAATGCCAAAGATGCAAGAGTCGATGTTGCCAGCTTTAAGTGATGTTTCGATGAGAGTGCCCGAGAGTTTGTAGTCGTGCCAATAGATGTCGTTAGGCCATTTAAGGCTAAAGCCGTCGGCATAACAATCTAAGGCTTCTTTTATAGCTACAGCCATGGTCATAGACAAAAGAAACTGGGTGCGCACCTCTACATTCTTTGGTTTCAGTTTCAAAGAAAAGAGTAGGTTTTTGCCTGGTTCGCTCTCCCAAGTATTAGTTCCTTGTCCACGTCCGGCAGTCTGATAACTTGCAACGGCAACAGCCATTTCGTCATCATCGGCAAGAGCGTACTTACGCATATAGTCGTTGGTGCTACCAATCTCGTTGAGCTTTATAATATTTCTTTTCATAGCAGTTTCCTTCTATATCAAATTGGGGTTAAAGGCATCAACGATATGCTCGTATCGTTTTACATTATTTTGGGTACCTATTATACAGACGATATCGAAACGGATATCGTCTACGATATTAAACATCTTAATATACTGGTTGGCACAGATACCAAGGTTGCGTATCTTCTTTATATCCACAGCCTCTTCGGGTAGCACAACCTCGTCGTGCGAACGAGTTTTTACTTCTACAAAAACTATTGTGGTATGGTCGGGGGTATAGGCAATAACATCTATGTCGCGATGGCTACCTGGTGGCGACCAATTAGTCTCCACAATGATATATCCCTCGCGATCGAGTACATCGGCAGCATGTTGCTCTCCCCATTTACCAACCTTATTGTGTTCTGCCATGATTGTTATTCGGTGGTATAGTCTACATACTCACCCTCGTCGCTTGGAATAATCTTCCTGTTTGCTGTCTGAGGGTCGCGAGTGTCGATGATAGTTTCGCCTGTAGAAGTGTTTGTGGTGCGATGACTCTGGTAAGAGCCATTGCTATATCCTGATGTTTGCTTATTTCCTTTGCCTCCCTTCTTCAAACTTCTTACGAGTGCCATAGCCTTGAATACCACGAAACCAATAATGGCTATGAAGAAAACGAAGATGAGGACAAAGAATAGCAATAAAGACTTCAACATAAGCTCAAGCTACTTTTTATTACGTAAGTTTACAACTACCGACAACACCACATACCATGCTATAATAACAGAGAATGCTGTGATGCCAAATATCATGAGCAAAGGCAAGCACGAGATAAGAAAAATGTATTTCACCTCGTTGCCCTTCCATCCCCATTGCTTGAACTTTAGTGCAAACATTGGTACCTCGGCAATAAGCAACCAGCAGCTAACGCATATCATCAGCAATACTACAGGAAGCATATAGGCTGTAGACTCCATGAAATTCTGTGCGCCTACAAACAGCGCTCCCCAGAACAAGGCATTGGCAGGAGTAGGCAAACCGATGAAACCCAACGACTGGCGCTCATCAAGATTAAACTTAGCCAAACGCAAAGCTGAATATGCTGCCATAACGAAAGCGAAGTATGGCAAATATGGTTTCAGCATCAGTAGCTCTGAAGGATATTCCATGATGCTAAGTTCATAGAAGATGATGGCTGAAGGAGCAAAACCAAAGGTTATGTCGTCGGCCAAAGAGTCGAGCTCCTTGCCTATAGGCGACGACACCTTGAGCAAGCGTGCCGACATGCCATCAAAGAAATCGAATACTGCGCCAACGATAATCCACAATAGAGCCATGCGGATATCGCCAAGAAAGGCATTGTACGTAGCTATACAACCAGAGATGAGGTTGCAGCATGTTATAGCGTTTGGGATATTTCTAACAATAATATTTGCCATAGTTTAATTCTATTAATGGTTATATATATAATAATGTGTAAAATAAAAAAGGCAGATACGGTGATCTGCCTTTATATTTTGTTTTATTTCAGTTTTGCTATCACCGTAAGGTCGCCTGTTGTTGCTTGTCCCATTTTTACGCAAACCTCGGTGCCAATAGGTAGGAATACGTCTACTCGAGAGCCAAGCTTGATAAAACCAAGGTGCTCGTCGATGTAGCAATCCTCGCCATCTTTAGCGTATGTCACGATACGACGTGCCACAGCACCAGCAATCTGGCGACACAACACATCTACACCATCAGGAGTGGTAATCATGATATCAGCATGCTCGTTTTCCTCGCTTGCCTTAGGCAACCAAGCTTTATGGTAGTTGCCGTCGAAATGCTTCACGAACTTCACCTTTCCGTCTACTGGAAACCAGTTAGCATGAACATTAAAGAGGCTCATAAAGATAGAAATCATGAGACGACGATCGTGGAAATATGTGTTTTCCTCCACTTCCTCGATAACAACAATCTTGCCATCGGCAGGAGCTACAACAATCTTCTCTGTATCTTCGTTTCCATAATATCTAATCGGACACCTATAGAAATTGAGGACTATTGCATATACTGTTCCAAATACAGCTACGAAGATCCAGAATGGAATTTTGTTGTCAAATGATTGCCATAGGACAATAGCTACTGCTATAATTCCCATCAAACCATACAACAAAGTATCTGTTCCTTCACGATGTATTCTTATCTTCTTTATTTTCTTGATTCTGTTGCCCATGTATATATTGTAAGTGTATATATTAAGAGTAGATTTTTTGCAAAGTTAATTGTTTTTTATCTATTGACAAAATTTTCTATCCCATTCTTTTGGCTATGCGCCTTTTTTGTAGTACTTTTACGGCTCAAAACGCATAACTACATGGAAGATTTCATACATTTACACGTCCACACTCATTATTCTATCCTTGACGGACAGTCAAAGATTCCCCGCATTGTAGACAAGGCGGTGGCTGACGGCATGAAGGGAATGGCCATCACCGACCACGGTGTGATGTTTGGTATCAAGGAGTTTACCGACTATTGTGCCAAGATAAATAAAGGTAGAAAAAAGGAGGGACTTGAGCCTTTCAAACCTATCATCGGATGTGAGATGTATGTGGCTCGCCATAGCAAGTTCGACAAGGTTGCCGAGAATGGCGACAAGTCGGGCCATCACCTAATTGTGCTTGCCAAAAACTATGAAGGTTACAAGAATCTTATCAAACTTGTATCAAGAGCATGGGTGGATGGCTACTATTATCGTCCACGTACCGACCGTGAGGATCTTGAGAAATACCACGAGGGTCTCATCGTATGCTCGGCTTGTATAGCAGGCGAGGTGCCAGCTAAGGTGTTGAAGGGAGATATCGAAGGTGCACGCGAGGCTTGTAAATGGTATCACAATATCTTTGGTGATGACTATTATCTTGAGCTTCAGCGCCATGAGGTTACCGACCCTACGCTTATTGCTAATCGCGAGACATTCCCTTTGCAGCAGCAAGCCAACAAGGCGCTGATAGAAATGGCACGAGAGTTTGGTATCAAACTTGTGTGTACCAACGACTGCCACTTCGAGGATAAGGAAACTGCTGAGGCTCACGACCATTTGCTCTGCTTGTCTACAGGTAAGGATCTTAACGACCCTGACCGTATGCGATATACTAAGCAGGAGTGGTTTAAGACTCGACAAGAGATGAACGATATCTTTAGCGATATTCCAGAAGCTCTTTCAAACACTCTCGAAATCCTTGATAAGGTAGAGATGTATAGCATCGAACATGGTCCTATCATGCCTTTCTTCCCTATACCTGAAAGTTTTGGTACTGAGGAAGAATGGCGACAGAAGTTCTCTACCGACGACCTGTATCGTGAGTTTACTACCGACGAGAATGGCAACAACCAGTTGTCGCCAGAAGAAGGTCAGAAGGTTATCGACCGTCTTGGTGGCTACGACAAGATATATCGTATAAAATTTGAAGCCGACTATCTTGCTAAGCTTGCCTATGATGGCGCTCGCGACCCAAGTCGCTATGGCGAGAATCTTTCAGACGAGGTGAAAGAGCATATCAACTTCGAACTTCACGTAATGAAGACGATGGGTTTCCCTGGCTACTTCCTTATCGTGTCTGACTTTATCAATGCTGCCCGCACCGAACTTGGCGTGATGGTTGGTCCTGGTCGTGGTTCGGCTGCAGGTTCTGTTGTGGCTTATTGCTTGGGTATCACCAAGATAGACCCTCTGAAATACGACTTGCTGTTTGAACGTTTCTTGAACCCTGACCGTGTGAACCTCCCTGATATCGATACCGACTTCGACGATGATGGTCGTGGTAGGGTGCTGCAATGGGTAATGGATAAATATGGTCATGAAAACTGTGCGCATATCATCACCTACGCCAGTATGGCTACCAAGAACTCTATCAAGGATGTGGCGCGTGTAGAGAAACTGCCTCTCGACATCTCGAATGCGTTGTGTAAGGCTATCCCTGAGCGTTTGCCTGATGGCTTGAAGATGAACTTAACGAATGCTATCAAGTGTACACCTGAGCTTCGTGAAGCTGAATCGTCTGCCGATCCACGTGAGCGCAACACCATAAAATATGCAAAGATGCTTGAGGGTACTGTGCGTGGTACTGGTATCCACGCCTGTGGCTTCATCATCTGTCGTAATGCCATCAGCGACTGGGTTCCTGTGTCTACAGCCGACGACCCTGATTTCAAAGGCTTGAAGGTTCCTGTCACACAGTATGATGGTCATGTTATCGAGTCTACTGGTCTTATCAAGATGGACTTCCTCGGACTGAAGACTCTCTCCGAGCTTAAGGAGGCTTGTAAGGTTGTGAAGCAGACCACAGGTCATGACATAGACCTCGACACTCTGCCTATCGATGATGAGCTTACATATCAGCTCTATCAGCAGGGACGCACCATTGGTACATTCCAGTTTGAGTCGCCTGGTATGCAGAAGCACCTCCGCAATCTGCACCCTACGGTATTCGAAGACCTTATTGCCATGAATGCTCTGTATCGTCCAGGACCTATGGACTATATTCCAGAGTTTATTCGTCGTAAGCACGACCCATCGCTCGTTACCTACGATATTCCTTGTATGGAGAAATATCTGAAAGATACCTATGGTATCACGGTATATCAGGAGCAGGTGATGCTTCTTAGCCGTCAGCTTGCCGACTTCACTCGTGGTGAGAGTGATGCCTTGCGTAAGGCCATGGGTAAGAAGAAAAAGGATATCGTAGATGCCATGAAACCTAAGTTTATCGAGGGTGGAAAGAAGAATGGTCACGACCCTAAGGTGCTGGAAAAGATATGGGCTGACTGGGAGAAGTTTGCTTCGTATGCCTTCAACAAGTCGCATGCCACATGCTATTCTTGGGTAGCCTACCAAACAGCATATATGAAGGCTCACTATCCTGCCGAATATATGGCTGCGCTTATGACCCGCCGCTTTGCACAGATTACCGAGATTACCAAGCTCATGGAAGAGTGTAAGGCTATGAATATCGAAACACTTGGTCCTGATGTCAACGAGAGTTTCGTGGGCTTTGGTGTTAACAAGAAGGGTGAGATTCGCTTCGGACTTTCTGCTATCAAGGGTATGGGTGGTGCTGCTGCCGATGCCATTGTTAACGAGCGCCAGAAGAATGGTCCTTATAAGGATGTCTTCGACTTCGTGATGCGTGTCAGCCTTAAGGATGTAAACCGCAAGGCTATAGAGAGTCTTGCTCTCAGCGGTGGTCTCGACTGTTTCAATATTCGTCGCGAAGACTATTTCGGCAAGAATTCTAAGGGCGACATGTTCCTCGACACTCTTGTGCGTTTTGGTCAGAACTATCAGCTATCTAAGGCGCAAGCCGTAAACTCGCTATTTGGCGAAGAGGAAGTGGAAGTAACATATCCTCCTGTGCCTAAGGGCGAAGAATGGAGCACCATCGAACGATTGGGCAAGGAGAAAGACCTTGTAGGTATCTATCTCTCGGCACATCCGCTCGACGACTATGCTGTGGTATTGAAGTCGATGTGCAACACTCATTGTTGTGAGCTCGAAAATCTCGACAGCCTTATGGATAGAGAAGAAATCGTAGTTGGAGGTATCATCACCGAAGTGCGTCCATCGTTTACCAAGCGAGGCGAACCTTTCGGCTTCGTTACTATCGAAGACTACGAAGGTCCAGGCAAGATAGCTATCTTTGGAGAAGAGTGGGGCAAATGGAACGGAAAATTCATCACAGGCTCTTCGATATACATGATCTGCAAATGTTTCAAGAAGTTCCCTACGAGCAACTTCATCAGCCTGCAGATAAAGAGCATAGAGTTTATGCAAACGGTAAAGGAAAAGCAGATAGAGAAGTTCACCATCATCGCCGACTCCGACAAGATAGACGAAGAAATAGCCACCGACATCTCTACTCTCGTAGAAGATCATCCGGGCAATGTGCAACTCTATTTCCAGATTACCGACAACGAGCACAACTCTACAATCACTCTCCGCATGCCTAATGCCGGCATCGAACTCTCTAAGCTGTTCATAGAATATGTAGACAACCACGAGGATTTGAGCTACAAAGTGAATTAAGTGAAGAGTGAAGAATGAAGAGTGAAGAATGGAATGCTATCTATAGTGAATTGTGGGTAAATATAATAAAAATGTGTAAATAGGGCGCTATATGGAATATTTTGCCTAATTTTGCAGCTGATTTACTCTAGAAACAGAACATAAACAATAAAAATAAACATGGAAGTAACAATTACAACCGAAAATTTCGAGAGCTATAAGAATGGCGAATTGCCATTGGTAGTAGACCTTTGGGCTACATGGTGTGGACCTTGCCGCCAGATTGCACCTATCATCAGCGAGTTGGCTGAGGAGTATGCAGGCAAATTGGTAGTAGGCAAATGCGACGTTGAAGAAAACGACGATATCGCTATGGAGTTTGGTGTTCGCAACATCCCTACAATCCTTTTCTTCAAGGGTGGACAGTTGGTAGACAAGTTCGTTGGTGCTGCCTCTAAGTCAAAGATCGAAGATAAGTTCAAGGCTCTTTTGTAATAAGAGAACTAAACACACAAAATAATAGAGTGAAGATTCAATAGGCATCAAGCCTTTAGAATCTTCACTTTTTTTTGTTTCTTATAATTATTTGCTCTTTATTTCACAATTACTTTTCTTATTGAGCCATCGCTATACTTTATGACGTTGATGCCCTTGATTGGAGTGGTTAGTTGTAGACCGTTACTGTTGTATCGAGATAAGTCTGCTCCGCAAGGGGTATTCCATTAGGGATGTGGCGAAGTTGAGTGGTAAAGGGGTAAGTACCGTACAACGAGTGAAGCGATTACTAAAAGTACAATCATCGCAATAATACTATTGATTTTACGTTCTTTTCAAAGAAAG
>OQWM01002634.1_pt1 | contig 12130 bp, 9 predicted proteins | sample 1691531 | NCBI WGS metagenome assembly OQWM01 (sample SAMN03418257, study PRJEB22391) | human gut metagenome | biome: human-gut; feature: organic feature; material: feces | host: Homo sapiens | place: Tanzania | collected 2013-01 | reverse complement strand
GAAGTCTTCTCTTTATTGACTACTACGTAATTTTATTTATTCCTTATAGAATTCTATTGTTACGAAAGGACGAAGGACATAACTATAAGTTGACTTAATATCGTCTAAAATGCTTGTTGCTGAAAGATAGGCTTTTATCGCACCGTCATCATCTCTAAACAGATATTTGCCAGAAGTACCGGAATAGAAAGGTCTAAAATTCAACTTTACAAGATCGTTATTTATCCTTTCTTTATTTTCAGAGTTAAATACCCACAGCAGTTCATCCTTTGTAGGCAGTCTCCATCCGCTTATTTCATCTACGGCAACCTTAGCAATGGCTGTTGCCACGACGCTTTCAGGATCAGAATTCCCGAATGAGACGTTTTCTGATATCTTAGGCGTAATCAGCGTCACCACCGTCTTGTTTCCTTCCGTTTTCGATTTCAGAACATAGCAACCCTTATAAACGCTGCCTGCCTGAGGAGCATCACCTGTCTCCACGTTATCGCCGTTATTCTCCTCGTCAACGAGTTCTGAAGAGTTTACGGTAACATTCCATTGCTTTGTCTCTCCCCACTCTTCGCCTTTAATCATGCACTTCAATGACGGATTAGCCACGTCAACATAATCCACATTCAGCTCTATCTTGTAGTTTGCCGTCAGCTCCGACTCACCAACAGTCGTGAACACCTTCTTACCCTTCTTCGTTGTGAAGACGAACTGTAATACCGGCTTACCTACAGAAGGCATCAAGAACAATCCGCAATCAGTCTTCCATGTTGCGGTCTTCCCTACCCTGCTTACAGAAACAGATTCTTTTGCCTGTTCTCCGGAGTACTCACCGTTAATCCTTACCGTCTCATAAAGCGGCGTCAAGGTTGCTGTGATGTCTATAACATCCTCCGGCACATTGGTAACACATACAGAAACGAGTTTGAACACCTTGCGTTTCATCTCCAATGTCACCTCCGCATCATGATCATCCTGCAGACTGACAGTCTCACTTGCACACATAATATCAGTATGCTTCTGTCCGTCTTTAAGAGCGACAACGGTCTGTGGCGTTGCCGTATCCATACTCGGCAAGGTGTAATTAGAGTCGTCTGCTCCTGCCACAGCATATATCCTATACGTGCCAGCTTCAAGATTAAAGTCAGCCTCAACGCTCTCATCCGCAATATGCTTTAATGCCACGCATTTGTCGGAGGAATTAAAGACATAGATACAGATAGGCTTTGCCACGTTCATCTCCGTCACACCTGCCGACACAGCCATCGTCTTTACCTTCATAAGGACTTTACCATCACCGGTATAATCTCCATTATCGCTGGCATTGTCTTTAGCACACGACGCTACCAGCATGACGGAAAGACAAACAAGAATAAATCTAATGAATCTGTTTCTCATAAGCACATAATTTAAAAGTTAATAAAAAAAGAAGCAAGACCGCACGTCACACTATTATTTTATGGAACGCCGTACAATCTTGCTTCTCCTGTAGTAATTCTCTTTATATTTTAGTTGCCTACTTGCTCAAGCCAATCTTACTACCAAAGTTGCAGAACCAGAAGACATAAACATAATATACAAACATCATTGCAACGGCACAACCTACGCCGAGAACCGGACTGTCAACGATAAAGCCCATCAGCAGCGGAAGAGTGGCTCCACCTACAACACCAAGGTTGATAATGCCGGAAGCTGCCTTTGTATGAGGACCAAGTTCCTGAAGACCGAGGTTGAATACCAAAGGCCACATTACAGAATGGAACAGACCAGCAGCAAGCATTGCATAAACGGATGCTATTCCAGAAAGGGCGAATGAAGATGCCACACACAAAGCTCCACAAATAAGACAAACTGAAAGTATCTTTCTTGGTTTGAACTTGTTGAGAATGATAGCACCGGCAAAACGTCCTACCATCATGCTGCCCCAGTAATATGGAAGGAAATCCGTTGGACTGCCATATTGAGCCAATTCCGGATTGCTCTTGAAATAAGCAGGAAGCATGGAAGGAACACCAAGCTCTATACCCATATAGAAGAAGATACCCAACATTCCGAGCCATACATGAGGATACTGGAACACAGAGTTCTTATATTCCTTCTTCTCACCAGTCAGTTCCTCTGCCTGTTCACCTTCGTTGATATTTGGCAATTTCAGGAAGAAGAGCACAGCACACAGGATAAGGGTGAAGATACCAAGACCGAGATATGGTCCAGGCACAGCATCCGGTGTAGGAACCTTACCTGCGATAATCACGTATGTGATGAACACCGGAGCCACAGTAGTAGCTGCTGAGTTAAGTGCATTGGCAAGTGTCATGCGGAAAGCTCCCTTCTCTGGAGAGCCAAGCACCATAACGTATGGGTTAGCCACAAGCTGCAACATTACGATTCCAAGGGCGACGATAAACATACTGCCGAGGAATACGGAATATATAACAGATGTAGACATGCCGAGCATAGAAGAAATGCCGAGATAGTTGATGATGAATCCGACACCCACTACGGCAAGACCCAGAAGCAACGTCTTCTTGTAGCCGATCTTGTTCATAAGCAGACCGAACGGTATAGACAAGGCATAAGCACCATAGAACGCTGTGTTCACAAGCTGTCCCTGGGCATCCTTCAGATTAAAAGCCTTTTTACAAAAGTCAATCATCGAGTTATTCATTGTCGTGATGAATCCGATAAGGAACAACACGGCAAATACTACAATAAGCGCAAACGTATAGTTTGGCGTTTTCCTTTGAATATTTTCCATAAGTTAGTGATTAAAAATGTTTATTTAAAAGATTTCTACCTATTTAATATTTAGTAGCTGTTGAAATAAGAGTAAAGGAAGACGAGAAAGCGACGACCTCCGTCCGTCCTTCTCAATCTTCCTTATATCATCTGGTGTCTTTTAAGACAATCTGTCAGTAGGAACACCCTTCAGCTCACCCGTCTTTGTAGAACGAGTCTTGCGGATAGCGCGCTTACGCTTCGGCTTCTCCTCCGTTGGCGTTTCGGTTTTTACTCCTGCCAATTCAGGGTCTATCATGATACGGCCACAGTACTCGCAAACGATAATCTTCTTGTGCATCTTGATGTCGAGCTGTCTCTGAGGCGGAATCTTGTTGAAGCAACCACCACAAGCGTCACGCTGCACATATACGATACCCAAGCCATTGCGTGCATTCTTGCGTATTCTCTTGAAACTTGTGAGCAAACGTGGCTCAATCTTTATTTCAAGGTCCTTAGCCTTTTCCTTGAGTCTTTCCTCCTCGGCACGTGTCTCGTCGATAATCTCGTCAAGCTCATTCTTCTTTTCTTCGAGAGCCTGTCTGCGGTCAGCAATCAGTTCCTCAGTATGCTTCAGGTCGTTCTGACGCTCTTCCACCTTTATTCCAGCCTCACGGATTTTCTTGTTGCAAAGTTCAATCTCCAATGTCTGGAACTCTATTTCCTTTGTCAGAGTGTCATACTCACGATTGTTCTTCACATCGTCAAGCTGCTTCTTGTATCTCTCCACGCTTGTCTGTGCCTCATTGATTTCAGCCTTCTTCTGAGAAACGGCCTGCTGGAAGTCTTCTATCTCACCCTTGATTTTCTCCACACGGGTGTTAAGACCGGCAATGTCATCTTCCAAGTCCTGCACTTCGAGAGGCAGCTCTCCACGGAGAGCCTTCTTCTCATCGATAGCCGACAAGGTGGTTTGCAACTGATAAAGAGTCTTCAACTTCTCTTCCACTGACAAATCTGTTGGATCTTTTTTTGCCATATTCGTTTATAAATAGATTATAGGATTTGTGTTGACATCTGAGAGTACCGCTCTCACGCCCTTACACTCGTCCTCGATTATTGATTTAAATATTTCTTTAGTAAATTGTTCGCTCTGGTAATGCCCGATAACAGCTATCTGTATCTCCTGCTCATGGGCAAAATATTCATGATAGTGCATCTCGCCGGTAACGAATGCGTCTGCGCCGAGCCTTATTGCATCCGACAGGAGGAACGAACCGGCACCGCCGCATATTGCCACCTTGCGTATCGGACGGCGCAACAGTTGGTTACACTGCACGCTTTCCACATCGAAGGTCTTCTTCAGCATCATGATGAAATCGTCTGCCGCCATAGGCTCGGCAAACTCTCCTATCGTGCCGCTTCCACACTTGATGCCCTGCACCTCCTTTTCGGCAAAGAACCCTACGTTCTGCAAGTCCATCTTCTCGGCAATCTTGAAGTTGACCCCACCCTCCGCATTGTCCATATTGGTATGCATGGAAAGTATAGTGATGTCATTCCTTATCGCTTTTGCCACAGCCCTCTGCACATAGTCGGCATAGGTAAGACGCTTTAACGGATGGAACACCAAAGGATGGTGCGATACAATGAGGTTGCATCCTTTCTCTATTGCTTCGTCAACGATACTCTCTGTAACGTCAAGACACAACAATGCCCCTGATACTTCCGCCTCTGTCAATCCTACCTGCAAGCCGGCATTATCGAATCCTTCCTGCAGGGGCAGAGGCGCAAAACGTTCAAGGGCACTTACCACTTCTTTTATTTTCACGCTTTTCAGCCTTTCTTTTTCAATCAGCCGCAACAAATCGCAGCATATTATATATAATAATGTGCAAAGATAGATATTATCTGCTTATTAAGCTCAAAACGATCGGGATTATTAATATGTTTTAACTCAAATGCCCCATTCCGAAGCATCTTCAGCTGCCTCAATACGCTTTTCTATACTGTCCGGCAACTTCGGGAAGAAGTCGAATCCCGTGATGCGTTCCACCTGGTCAACACTGTTTACGTAGTCGCCTTTCGGTCTGTTGCCATCTCCATTCTTATATATGAATCCTATAGCCTTTGGCTCTCCCTTCATGCAGAGCACTACCTTGAAGAACGCTTCCGGCACAACGACCTTGTTCTTTCCTATCGTCTTGTGCTTGCCTTTATACAAGACCGGACCGCACACGATATATACATCGCCATACTCCTTTGCCCATTTCCTGCACATATTCTCCATCTCGTTCCAGTCGCCACGGTTCAGACTCGGAGCCTGCGGACAGATATTCGTAAACAGGAATGACTGCATCATCGCTTCTTCACTCCATTTGTTGTCACCCGCCGGACACATATGTCCACGGTCATAGCGGGAGTTGTAGTAATCCCAGTCTGTGGCTCTCGGCTCCTCCACATCCTCGTCCTCATGGAAAGCCTTTCTCGGACGCTTTGCCGGTCCATCGGTATGCGCCGCCGTAAGATGCCATGCCACCCAGTTTGGAAGTTTCGTTTCTGAATTATACGATACGGTATAGCCCGTCCTTTTCAGTATCTGCTCCGGCATGCCTTTCAGCGGAGCCGGTATTTCAAGAGCATCAGCAACAGCCGCCTTCGTCGACTTCTTGTCTGTCTGCCCAGACTGGCTTCGCTCTTCCGTACCATCCACACTATCTTTAATACCTCCTATAAGAGGCTTGTGTGCGCTGTTTGCCATACATCCGCTCATCAAGCAGACGGCAAATGCCATTAACAATGACTTATAAAACCTGTGTAACATATTATATTGGTGATTATTTAATACTGGTGCAAACTTACAAAAAATAACGGATAAAAAAAAGAGCGGTTCACCGATAGTATATCTTTACGACTTGGCATTGGATACAAACTTTTAAAAAACTGGGTACGTTAATTAATCCGAATGCTTGCGTCAACCTTTAAAAACATACTATAAAAAGTATCGGCGAACCGTCTTACCATATACGTCTTCACAGATTGCATATGGATGCATATCTACAATATTTCGGTTGCAAAGGTAAGCCATAGGTGGATTAACCCGTATAAAAATGTGTTCCTTTTATAGAAAAAATCGTTCATTGACACAAATTTGTTAGCCAATGAACGATTTACGTCTGTATTTTTATACCATGAAACAGGAATCTTTATTTATTCCTGACATCACCCGGCAGCATTCCATATTCATCCTTGAAGCATTTCGTAAAGTAGGAAGGAGAAGAGAATCCCACTTCATACGCTACTTCCGCTATGCCCTTGCTGGTTTTCTCCAGCAGAGTCTTACTCTTCTGCAGGCGCGATTTGCGCAGCAGGTCTACGGCAGAAAGCCCTGTAAGAGCCTTCACTTTTCTATACAGCTGCACGCGACTGAGTCCGATATGCTTTCCGATAGCCTCCACACCGAAGTCTGAGTCTGACATATAATTATGTATAATATCGTAAAGGCGTTCCATAAACTCCTTGTCAGCTTGAGACAATCCACTGTTGTCCACATTCTCAAGCGGCTCGGTCTTTGAACCTACGCCAAGCATCTTGCGGCTCTTCAACAGGTTTTCAATGCGCACCTTCAGCAGTTTGCTGCTGAAAGGCTTGGTAATATATGAGTCAGCACCATGCTCATAGCCGTCGATCCTATGCTCTTCCATATTCTTCGCTGTGAGAAGTACCACAGGAATATGGCATATTGCCGTAGTTCCTTTCAGTTTCTTGCAGAACTCCACTCCATCCATCACAGGCATCATCACATCGCAGACCACGATGTCTGGCACATACTTCAAAGCCAAATCGAATGCCTCCTGACCATTCGTTGCCGTAAGCACGATATAGTCTTCTGCAAAGATATTGCTTATATACTCGCGGATATCAGGGTTGTCATCAACGACAAGCAGCGTCGGCTTGCTGTCTTCCGCAGCCCCCTTGCTCTCTGCGTCAGCGGAATCTGCCACATCAGCATCTGCGGCTGTCCTGCCGTCAACATTCTTGACGTCATTCTTTATGATACCGTTTTCGGCATACAGTTCTTGCGAGCAAGGCAGAAGAATACTGAACGTGGTGCCTTTTCCCAACTGGCTCTTTACTGTCACAGTACCATTGTGCAGCTCTGCATTCGCCTTCACAATAGCCAGTCCGATACCTGTGCCGCCTTCTGAATTCTTGGCTTGGAAGAAGCGTTCGAACACTTTACTCTGCTCTTCCTCGGATATTCCGCGCCCCGTATCTTCTACCGAAAGCTGCAGTTTGCCGTCTGCTGCATCAGAGAGAGTGACCGTTACCGTACCTCCCTCGTCGGTATATTTCAAGGCGTTGCTCAACAGGTTGAGCAACATACGTGCAACCTTGTCCACATCAGCCACTATGCTCCTGTGGGTAAACTTGTCTGTATTTACCAACAGTCTGATACCTTTCTTCTCGGCAAGCGGATAGAAGTTCGACGTCCATTGCTTCAGACTTTCCACCAAGTCGAAGCTTTCAAGCTTGAGCTCCATCTTGCCGCTCTGTATCTTGCGGAAGTCCATTATGTCGTCCACGATACGCTGCAAGGCAAGTGCATTGCGCTCTATAATACTCATGAGCGTCCTCGTACGCAAGTCGAGCTTACTGTTCTCCATAATCTGCTTCACGGGGTCAACAATCAGCGTGAGCGGCGTGCGCAACTCATGACTCACATTCGTAAAGAAAGCAAGTCGCGACTGCGTAAGCTCCACAACCTCATCGTTCAGCCTCTTCAGGTCGGAGTTCTTTTTCGACAATGATACGGAAAGCTTCTTCTTCTCCATATACGCCTTGTATATAGACACCGCCGACACGATAACGAAAATCAGGAACATGGCAAGCATCCACAGGAAGAGATCCTGCGCACGGTTATACTTCTCGTATTTCAGTATCTGGTGGTGGAGAGTCTCCAAGGTTGTGCGTTGCCTTTCCGTGCTCTGCATCGTCATGGCTGTAAGTTCCGCATTCTTTTGGGTTATAATAGCCGTGGCAAGACTGTTTTCCTTCTTCACCGGCTCACCGCTAAGTATCCTCAAAGCAAGCTTCATCACTCCCTCACCACCTGTCGGATTCAGATAAGAGGCATCGAGAATACCCTTATACACGAGTGATACGCCGCCGTCTTCACCCAGCAGTCCGTCCACGCCGACAAACTTCGGCATCGGATTCATGCCCGCCTTCCTGGCTGTGAGATAAGCGGCGTATGCCATACGGTCGTTAAAGGCAAACACATAGTCGAGGTCATGGGGGCGCTTCAGAATACTTTCCATTGCCTTTTCTGCGCCATCTTTCTCCCAGTTGGCGTGTTCAGAGCAAACGATACTGACTCCCGGATAGTTTTTCAGCGCATCAACAAAGCCCTTGTGGCGGGCTATTGACGGTTGCGAAGTATCCGGTCCGCATATTTCCGCCACCTTGCCTTTGCCTTCCAGCTTGTCTGCTATATACAAGCCGAGGTGCTTACCTATATTATAATTGCTGCAACCTATAAAGGCGGTATACTTTCCCGACTTTATCTTCTTCTCAAAAAGCACTACAGGAATGCCCCTGTCGTAGGCTTTCTCTATGGCAGGTGCCAAATCCTTCTCATCGTTAGGCACAACAATAAGCACGTCAACACCCATGTTTACAAGACTGTCTATCTGTGCCGACTGCTTGCGACTGTCGCCACATGACGACTTTATGCACACATCAACCGAGTCGTTGAGGTATGACATCATCATGACTTCCTTATTAAACTTGTCGTGCCAATCATCTTCATAGCACTGTGACACACCTATCATGTATTCTTTCCTGTCGTCAGTACAATCATCCACGACTATACCGACAAAGACGAATGTCACAACAATAAGTGCATAATATATCAGTTTCTTTACTTTCTTCATTAACATACATTACATTAAATTACGTGGGGGAGGTAAAAAAGCACCTGTGATATAAATATGTAGACATTACCCCAATTTGTTGACAAAGATACTTGAAATAAACTTCATCTGCAATTTTAAACAGAAAAAATACGTCTTTTTGAAAAAAAAAGCCCTTAACGAGAACAACAAATCTGATTTTTTCATATATTTACCGCCGGAAAAGCGATGTTTAACCTTTAAACAAACACGTATTATGAGAATCGGTATTCCAAAAGAAATCAAGAACAATGAGAACAGAGTCGGCATGACACCTGCCGGAGTAGCAGAACTTATCCGCCATGGCCATGAAGTAATGGTGCAACATACAGCGGGCGAAAACAGCGGATTCAGCGATGCGGAATATGAAAATGTCGGTGCAAGGATATTGCCCGACATAGAGTCTGTATACCGCGAAGCGGAGATGATAGTAAAGGTGAAGGAGCCTATCAAGCAGGAATACAAGCTGATAAGGAAAGACCAGCTCGTGTTTACCTACTTCCACTTTGCCTGCGAAAAGGAGCTTACCGAGGCTATGATAGAAAGCGGAGCGGTATGTCTGGCTTACGAAACGGTGGAAACCGACGACCACCATCTGCCGCTGCTCATACCAATGAGTGAGGTTGCAGGCAGAATGGCTACGCTCAACGGTGCCTACTACCTGCAGAAGACAAAGGGAGGAAAGGGAAAACTCATCAGCGGAGTGCCGGGAGTGAACCGCACGAAGGTACTCGTGCTCGGCGGAGGAACGGTGGGAGAAGCTGCCGCACGCATGGCGGCAGGACTCGGAGCCGACGTATGGATTACCGACATCTCGCTGCCAAGGCTGCGCCAACTCGAGATAGAACTGCCGGTAAACGTACACACGCTGTATTCCACAGAGCATAACATCCGCAAGGAACTGCCCGATACAGACATCGTGATTGGCAGCGTTCTCGTGCCGGGCGACAAGGCTCCGCACCTCATCACCAAGGACATGCTCAGGCTTATGGAGCCTGGTTCGGTGCTCGTCGACGTGGCTATCGACCAGGGAGGATGCTTCGAGACGTCGCATCCTACCACCCACTCCGAACCGGTATACATGGTTGACGGCATTCTGCACTATGCTGTGGCAAACATTCCTGGCTCTGTGCCTAACACTTCTACAATGGCTCTCACCAACGCCACACTAAGATACGCACTCGCTCTTGCCGACAAGGGATGGCGGAAGGCGTGCAAAGAGGACAAGGCGCTATATCGCGGACTGAACATCGTGAACGGTAAAGTGGTATACAAAGCCGTGGCTGACGTGTTCGGACTGAAGTACGAACCGATAGAACTGTAGGCAGAAAGAACCGGCAGATGCCTTGGAATTATTTTTCCACAGGCATTATAAATATCATAAACATAGAGGAAAAAACAGAGAAAGAAGCTCATTTTATTAAAATATAAGCCTTATTTATTAAAATAAAAGCTTTATATAATAAAACAAAGCCCTTATTTATTAAAACAAAAGCCTTATTCGATTGAATAAGGCTTTTGTTTTATCTTTTATCCGTGGGTTACATACTTTTACGGCATGGTATAGAGCATTTTAAAGGAACTCAAATATCTTATAAAGATACTTTACGGAAATCATCAGCTGGTTGGTATACATGCCATAGGCACGGCATGCCTTCACGTCTTCCTTGGTGATAAGCAGACGGTTGCGCACATTCTTGGTACTCATTCCGCCGGTACGCATCGTAACGAAATCCTTCTTTATATACTTTGCCTGTATCTTATGCTTGTAGAACAGACGCACCATCATGTCATAGTCGGCGGCAATCTTATAGTCGAGAGAGTAGTTGCCGTGCTCCTGATAAATCTTCCGCTTTACATAGAACGACGGATGGGCTGGCATGAAACCGAATCTCAGCCAGAACGGGCGGAACATCTTCGAAGAGTAGTAGCGCACTATCTTGTCGGGGTTGTTGTCGTTTATAAAATGAATGTCGCCATATACGGCATCGATGGTTTCATTGGAGCTGAAGGTATGCGCCACGTTCTGCAACACATCGTCGGAAGTGAAATAGTCATCGGAATTGAGTATTCCAACCACATCTCCCGTGCAGCGGCTGATTCCCTTGTTCATGGCGTCGTAGATGCCGCGGTCTTTCTCCGAGATATAGTGCATCCTGCCACCGAACTTAGGCTGATATTCTTTTATTATGTCAAGCGTACGATCTGAGGATCCGCCATCGATTACAAAATAGTCAATATCCTTATATGTCTGCTTCAATACCGATTCAAACGTATCGGCAACAGTAGAGGCACTGTTGTATGTTGCTGTTATTATAGATATTCTCATTTTGTTCCTTTCATTATAAGTTTATATAGTTCAAGATACCCTTTATATGTATTGTCCCAACTAAAACGATTGCTGTTTTCTATTCCGTCAGCAATAATTCGCTTACGGAATTCCAGATTCTTTAGTTTGTCTATTTTCTCGATGAAAGACGAAACTGCTTCATCAGCTACCAAAATTTCTTTGTTACCAATAATCTCGGGTATTGAAGATTTGTTCAGTGCCAACACCGGACAACCGGCACGTTGTGCCTCAATTACAGGCAAACCAAACCCTTCATAGGAAGACGGATATATCAGTGCAAAAGCTTTGTTGTAGAGACTGTTCAGTTCTTCATCTGAAACAAACCCCAAATCTTCGTAATTGTTTTCCAAAACATCTGCCACGTGCTTCTGTTCTTCCTCCGAAAGTTTCCTTCCCACGATTTTCAGTCTCATGCCTGACTGTTTTGCAATGTTCAGCGCAACTTCGAAATTCTTGTAACCATCGCGACCGCCAACAAACACGAGATACGGCTTATCCCCTTCCTTATACCTTGAGCCATCGTCAAGCAGCCTATACGTATCGGAAACTCCATTATATATTACGAAGACTTTCTTTTCGTCAACGCCATCAACAAGTTCAAGAAGATCCTTCTTGGTATTCTCTGATATACATATAACATAGTCTGCCTTACGGATAGCACGGTTCTTGGTTATGCGATGTATGAATTTCTTTACCCCATGCTGAAAAAGCTCGTATGTAAAATCATGTACCGTTATCACATTTATCGCATTCTTGTTACAACATGTCCTATAGTAGGAAGAATGAAAAAGGAATTTCTCCCTGCATTTAAAAGGCTGAGACAAATAGCGCTTTATTATCATACCTTTATGAGAAATGACCTTATTCATAAAAGAAGCGGGAATGTTCAGGCTATTGCGAAACTTGTTTTCCGAAGAATTGTCGTAGTCAATAAAACCAAGTTCCAAATCTCCGCAGTCTTCTAAAGCGATACGGCCATCAGTCTGGTTTTTCAGGAACCTTTTTATCAACTCATTCCAAACGCCGGATATTGCTATGACAGCTGTCACCACTTCAATTTTTCGCACGATACCGACCTTCTAAAGCCATACGGCCATCGTCGGATGGCGCTGCATCT
>OQWM01002630.1_pt1 | contig 12140 bp, 13 predicted proteins | sample 1691531 | NCBI WGS metagenome assembly OQWM01 (sample SAMN03418257, study PRJEB22391) | human gut metagenome | biome: human-gut; feature: organic feature; material: feces | host: Homo sapiens | place: Tanzania | collected 2013-01 | reverse complement strand
AATGGCGATGACGTCCCGGGGGTCTGCGGGCGGCGGGAGCTGTGAAACACCTCACCTGCCTGCTGCTGGCCTGTCTGACGGCGCTGGCACTCACCGCCTGCGGCGCAGAGAAGCCGCAGGAGATATCCCTGTTCGCCATGGACACCTACATGACCCTTGCCGCCTACGGCGACAGCGCCGATGAGGCGCTGACCGCCGCCTCCCGGGAGATCAACCGGCTGGAGGCCACCCTCTCCCGCACCATCGACACCAGCGACATCAGCCGGCTCAACGCCGGGGAGACCGTGGTGGTGCAGCCGGAGACGCGGGCGCTTCTGGAGCGGGCGCTGACCCTTTCCGACGAGACGGGGGGCACCTTCGACATGACCGTCGCGCCGCTGGTGGCGCTGTGGGGCATCACCTCCGACGCGCCCCGCGTCCCCTCACAGGAGGAGATCGACGCGCTGCTGCCGCTGGTGGGCGGCGAGCACGTCCACATGGACGACGCCGTCACGCTGGACGCGGGCTGTGCCGTGGATCTGGGCGGCATCGCCAAGGGCTACGCCTCTCAGCAGGTGGCGGACATCCTCCGCGCCCACGGCGTCACCTCCGCCGTGGTATCGCTGGGCGGCAACGTCTACGTCTGCGGCAGCAAACCCGACGGCACGCCGTGGAACGTGGGCATTCAGGATCCTGCCGGCAGCGGCTATGCCGCCATGGTGTCCCTCACCGACCGCTTCGCCGTCACCTCCGGCGGCTACCAACGCTACTTCGAGGCCGAGGACGGCACGGTGTACCGGCATATCCTCGACCCCCGCACCGGATGTCCCGCCGACAGTGATCTGCTGTCCGTCACCATCATCTCCGATGACGGCACGGCGGCGGACGCCTACTCCACCGCTCTGTACGTCATGGGTGAGCAGGAGGCCGTGTCCTTCTGGCGCGCCCACGGCGGCTTTGAGCTGATCCTCATCACCGCCGACGGCCGTCTGCTGTACACCCCCGGCCTGTCGGACGCCATCACAAAACCGGAGGACTGCGCCTATGACTTCCAACTCCTCACAGCCCAGCCTACGGCCTAAGCCGCTGGACGCGCTGGTGGCCGCCGTGGTCATCGCGCTGGCCGTGGTCACAGCGCTGCTGTTCTACCTGCCCAAGGCGCAGGGAGGTCAGCGCACCGTCGTCATCACCCAGCGCGGGCAGGAGGTCTGCCGTCAGGACATCAACATCCCCGGCTTCGACAAGGAGCGGGTGGTGGAGCTGGACGACGGCGTCTACCACCTGACCGTCCGGATCAACGATGGCGGCGTATATGTATCCGACAGCGACTGTCCCGGGCAGGACTGCGTCCACACCGGCGTCATCCGGCAGGCGGGACAATCCATCGTGTGCCTGCCGGCGCAGGTGGTGATCTCCATCGTCAGCACCTCGTCCGCCGTGGACGCGGTGCTGGGTTAGGAGGTGCGCCGTGAAGCTGAACCCCCGCTCTATCGCCCTGTGCGCCGTGCTGACGGCATTGGCACTGGGTCTGAGCACACTGGAAAATCTGTTTCCCGTGACGCTTATCGTGCCGCTGCCCGGCGTAAAGCTGGGTCTTGCCAACATCGTCACCGTATTTGCTCTCTACGAGCTGGGCGCCGTCCCCGCGCTGACCATCCTGACAGCCCGCTGTCTGCTGGGCGGCGTATTTGCCGGCAATCTGTCGGCGCTGCTGTTCAGTCTGCTGGGCGGCTTCACCGCCATGCTGGTGATGATCGCCCTCAAGCACTGCAAGGGACTGTCCATCTACGGCGTGTCCATCGGCGGCGCGGCGGCTCACAACATCGGCCAGATGGCGGCGGCGGTCATCACACTGGGCAATACCATGGTACTGGGCTATCTGCCCTTCCTGCTGGCTGTATCGCTGGTCACCGGCACGCTCACCGGCTTTGTGGCCGGTCTGCTGTTCCGCGCCATGCGTAATATCCACCTATCTCACTGAGGAGGTCACTCTATGGACAAGAAAGACAAGATCATTCTCCAGCAGCTGGACGTGATCCGCTCCATGACGGAGAACAACATGAAGCGCATGAACAGCGACTTCTGGGGCACGCCCTTTGAGAACATCACCGGCGACGCGCCCAAGTCTCCCGCCGCGCCCGCCAAGGACGCGGAGAGGAAGAACACGCCTCCCACCGCCACCGCCAAGCCCGGCGACGAAAAGCCCGGCGAGGAGGAGGTCATCTGCGCCAACATCATGGAGATCCTTGTGGAGCGCAAGGCAGAGACCTACATGGAGCTGTTCGGCCTGTGCTGCTGCGACCGCTGCAAGATGGATGTACAGGCCCTCGCCCTGACGGAGCTTCCCGCCAAGTATGTGGTCATGGGAAAGAATGAGCTGCCGCTGCGTCTCTCCCTTTACGAGGGCCGGATGAACACCGCCATCACCGCTCAGATCCTGCGGGCGTGTAAGGTGGTTTTAGCGGAGCCTCGCCACAAGCTCTTCCCCTTTTGATCCCGGTCTGCACAGAAAGCATGGCATAAAACGCCATGCTTTCTGTTTTTTATGCATTTATTAGTCCTTTTTGCCGCTCTCGGCGTTTTCAGCAGGGGCCTCCTGCTCGCCGTAAGCGTTGGTCAGCTGCTCCCAGAGTACGTTGACATTCTCCATGCAGATGAAGTACGCGCTGGTGAGGATCTGGTTGGGAATACCCAGCTCCTCCGCCAGACGGGTGATCTCGTTCCAGTTGCCCGCCTCGTAGCTGAGCACCAGCTCGTAAAGCTGACCGCAGCGGCCTTCTTTACGCAGCAGCGCCGCCTTGATCTCGTCGGAAACAGGGACTTCCGCAAGAATCTCCTCCAAGGGTGCGTCAATCAGGTGGTGCAGCGTGGAGAACATACCCATCAAATACGCCTCGGACTTGGAAATGGGCATATCCTTGGCGTAGTTCATCAGCTCGCTGCAGAAATTGGCCCGCATGAAGGAGAGTTTCAGGAATTCTTCCGTGCTGGCGTCGATCTCCTGACCGGCGTTGCTGGCGCTGAGCAGGTAGATCCACTGCTTGAGCTGGCCGAGGCCCAGGGTCACGATGGCCTGATGGATGGTGGTTGCCCGGTGACGCAGGGCGAAGTAGACGGAGTTGGCCATTTTCAGCACACCATAGCTCAGGCTGGCGTCCATGGAGATCATCTGCTCAATCTCATCGATGTCCGGCTCATCCTGGGTCACAGCCACCATCAGGCGGAAGAAGTTGCTCTGGAGGTAAGCGCTGGAATGGGCTTTCGTCATCAGACGCCCCGCCACGAAGGTGCCCTCCATGGCGTCGGCGCCCAGCGCCACCGCCTTCTGGTAGTCCGCCTCGCATTCGATATTGGTGATGATGCACTTTTTATTCATGCTGTGACCGATCTCGATGGTATTCTTCATGGCGGCGTCCGCCGTGGTCTTGATGTTCAGCTTGATGTAATCAATGGTGTCCAGCAGGGCCAGATAGCGGGGGGCGAACTGGAACTCATTGACGGCGATCCGATAGCCCTCCTTGGCGTACTGCTTGACGAAGTGCATGGAAAGCGGGTGGATGATGACGCTGTCGTCGATCTGGATGACCAGCTCCGAGCGGTCAAACAGCCGGGGCGTTTTCTTCATCAGCAAAATGGTGGTGAAGGTCATAAAGTTCAGAGAACCCCGCAGCGCCTTTGTGCTGTTTTGCGTCAAGAAGCTATAAATCGTGTCCGCGGCGGCGTATTCGTTCTGAGAGGCCACGTCGCCGGTGAAGGCCTGATTCTCACCGTGGTAGAGGATCTCATGGCCCCATATCTTTCCCTGCGCGTCCTTAATAGGCTGGCGCACGATATATTTATTGCTCATACTCCCCTCCGATCCGCGTTTATCCGTTTCCCTGTCCAAGCAGATGGTCGATCACCTGCACGAGATGGCCGATCTCCGGCTTGCTCATCTGCTCGTCCGCGCCCAGCTCCTTGCCCTTGCGGCGCATTTCCTCGGTGATGAGGGACGAGAAGATGATGACGGGCAGCTGCTTGAGTTCCTTATCGTCCTTGATGAGCTTGGTCAGGCGGTGGCCGTCCATCTGGGGCATCTCAATATCCGTGATGACCAGCGCCACCTTGCTGCGCAAGTCGTCGCTCCCCCGCAGGCCAGAAAGATAGTTCCAAAGCTCCTGTCCGTTGGGGAACATCTTCGTGTTCACATAGCCGGACTTATGGAGGGCCTCCTCGATCATTTTGCTCAGGAGCACAGAGTCCTCCGCCACGGCGATGACCGCCTCGTTGCGGTCCCGCTTGCCCAGCTGATCGATCTCGGACATCTGGATGGTCGTCTCAGGGGCGATCTCCGCCACGATCTTCTCAAAGTCAAGGATCGTGACCAGATCGTCGCCGCACTGGGCGATGCCGGTGGCAATGCCCTCGTCGCCGCTGGAAATGGTCTTGTCCGGCTTCTGGATGGCCTCCCAGGAGATGCGGCTGATGCCGACCACCGTGTGAACACGGAAGGCGATGTTCATTTTATTGAAGCTGGTGATGATGAAAAGGTCCTTCGGCCCCTTCTCTCCAGACTGCCCAAAGAGGTACTTGGGCAAGTCCACCACGGTGATGACCGTATCACGGGGCTTGAAAATACCCTCCACGGCCGGATGGGCATGGGGCATGGGCTTGACCGGCTCGGAGACAAGGATCTCCTTGACCTTTGCCACATTGATGCCGTAAAGACTGTCGAAGATCGTGAATTCCATGACCTCGATCTCATTCGTGCCGGATTCCAGCAAGATCCCGCGCTTATCTTCCTCCAACATAACTCAGGGTCTCCTTTCCTTCATTCAAAAATCAAATTATCAAATAATCATCTCAGGCCTGCCGTAGGAGCGGATGCAGGCCATCCCGTTGGATGGGTCAAACAGCAGCGTCCGGGCCACTGAGCCGCCCACATCCTCTTTCAAAAGACGGATGCCCTCTTTCTTTAGGTTCAGATGAACGCTTTCAATATTCCGCTGGCCAATGTTGCCAAGGGAGCCGCCGCTGACCTCAAACATCTTCGCGCCGCCGGCGATCTTCGCCACGATGCGGGCGCGGGAGGCACCCTTGGCCTCCATCTGCTTCAGGGTCTCACGGATGCCGGTGTCGGCGTATTTCATGGTGTTCTGCCGGCCGGCCTCCATGTTCAGCGGGAGCATAATGTGGATCATCGCCGCCAGCTTGATCAGCGGATCGTACAGGCAGATGCCGATACAGGAGCCAAGCGCGTAGGTGATGAGCATTCCGCTGCCCTTGGCCATTTTCATATCCGCGATGCCGATGGTCAGTTTAGTCTCCACTGCTGACACCCAGCTTTCTCAGCAGTGTGTTTAGGGAGCGGATGTCCGGGGAGAGCAGCAGCCGGCAGGGCACCGCCTTCCCATCGTGGACAAAGTTGCCGCCGATGGTCATAATGTAATCAGACTGGCCGCCGTAGGCCGCCATAGGCACCGCCATAATGGCGCCCTGCATATCCACGGTGAAGGCCGGGACCGTCAGGTCGATCTTGATGTCAGCCAGGCCGCTGAGGGCGTTGATAAAGGTGGAGATCATGATGTTGCCCACCTCAATGAGGGCGGAGCACTCCATCTCATGAAGGCCCAGATAATCCTCCACGGTTTTGCCCAGCATACTCTTGAGGATCAGGTTCACAAATTCCAGCTGCTGCACGGAGAGCATGATGCCGTCGATCTGACCGCTCATCTTCACCAGCACGCCGGCGGTAATCTCCTCCGGGCCGCCGATCCACTCGATGGCCTCGTTATATTCCATAATGCGGACCTCCGGCAGCTCGATCCGCACTTCCTCTCCGATCAAAGCGGAGAGCGCTGTGGCCGCGTTGCCGGTGCCGATGCTGCCAACCTCCCGAAGCGTATCCAGCTCCAAAGAGCTGAGCTCGTCATAATTTTTGATCCTCATATATCGCTATCCTCCCGTTCATCCTCTCAGATTGTTGATGGTGGTCTCGATCTCATCCGAGGTCTGCACCATCTTCAGCGCCATGCCATAGGCCCGCTGAGACTCGATCACCTTAGTCATTTCCTCCGCCAGATCCACATTGGACATTTCCAGCATACCGCTCATTGCGGTACCTGTGCCCAGGCGAAGGTCGCCGTTTTTCTCCACGGCGAGGAAGCGGGTGCCTTCCACATGCTCCATGCCGTTATAGTTGATGTGATCGAACACGCCCACCGGCTGCTGGGCATTGCGGTCCTTGACCTCGATCATGCCGCCGGTGGTGCTCAGCACGAAACGGCCCTGACCGTCCGACAGGTACAACACATTCTCCATGATGGGCTGGCCGTTTTCGTCCACTTCCTCCGTGGGCCGCTGCAATTCAGAAACCTGAAACGCACCGTTGCGGGTGAGGGAGATCTCTCCAGTCTTCAGATCGGCCAGTGCGAAAAAGCCCTCGCCGGAAATGGCGTAGTCCTGCACCCGGCCCGTTTGCGCCGTGGCGCCGGAGGCGAAATCCGTATCCGTCGTCCACATGGCCGCCCCTGTGCCCACGGGGAGCTGCCGGTCGCCGATGGCGCGGATGTCCGTATGCATCAGGGATGCGAAGCGTCCCCGCTCGGCCTTGAAGCCGTAGGTGTTGACGTTGGCGATGTTGTTGCCCTGCACGTTCAGGTGCCGGAGCTGCTGGTGGGCGCCTACCGCGCCGATGAAAAAGGATTGGTTCATTCCGCTTCAGCCCCTTCCTTACAGTCTGCCGATGTCCGTAGTGGCCTTGGTCATCAGCTGATCGTACATTTTTGAAACCTGCGCGGCGCTTTGCAGCGCCCGCTGATAAGTGATCATTTCCGTCATTTGCTTGATGAGATCCGTGTTGGAGCGCTCCACATAGCCGTTGAGCACCTTGGGCGTATCCATCAGCGTAGGCTGGCCGCCAGTGAACAAACCCCGGTCGTTCCGCTCCAACGCCTCCAGATCCGCAAAGGAGAAGATGCCCAGCCGGGCCATAGGCGTGCCGTCATAATAGAGGATACCCGCCTCATCGCCGGTGATCTTATCCGTGCCAAGCTGAATCGGCTGGTTTTGGCTGTCCAGCACCTGACCGAAGCCGGGCAGGCAGAGGTAGCCCTCGTCGTCAAGGGAAAAATTGCCCTCCCGGGTGTATCCGGTGGTCCCATCCGCCAGCCGCACGGCAAAGAAGCCGTCGCCGTTGATGGCAAAGTCCAGCGGCAGTCCGGTAGGCTCCATGGTCCCCTGGGTATAGTCCGTATAGATGTCGCTGGCAGCGCGGATGTAACTCTGTCGGCCGATCTCCTCGCCGGTGTTGTATTTGTTGCCCACGCGGCTGTACATCACCTCGTCAAAGGTGCTGGCCGTATACCGGTCCTGCTTGTAGCCCGCCGTGGAGATATTCGTCATGTTGTTGGCGATGACATTCAAATTCTGCTGGTGTGTCAGCATGGAGGATGTCAGATTGTAAAAGCCCTTGAACATGGTTCCTCACCCCTGTTTTGCATCGGTCCGGGGGAGCTCCCCCCGGTAATATTGCTCCATATAGTTTTTCAGCTTCTGGATCGCCCGCGTGTGGATCTGGGAGATCCGGGGACCGCTGAGGTCCATGACCTGCGCGATCTCCTTCATGTGCAGATTCTTCTCGTAGTAAAGCGAGAGAACGATCTGCTCGTTTTTTTGCAGCGAGGCAATGCCGTCCGCCAGCGTTTTTTGCAGCTCCTGCCGTTCCAGCGTAGCCTCCGGCTGCGCGCTGATGTCCCTTGAAGGCACCTCAAGGCGGGGTTCGGACGCTTCCCGTACATCCATGAGCATATCCAGCGAGAGCAGATCGCTCAGGGCGATGCTGGCCATATCCTTTTGGTACCGCTCCTTGCTCACACCCAGTCGCTCGATGACTTCATCGTCCGTGGGATAGCGCCCCAGGTCGGCGGAAAGCTCCACCACCGTATCGTCGATCTCCTTGGCCCGCTGGCGGAGTGTCCGGGGGATCCAGTCCTGCTTGCGAGCCAGATCGATCACCATGCCCCGGATACGCTTGGCGATGTAGGTCTCAAACTTCACGCCTTTATCCGGATCAAAGCGGTCAATGGCCTTCAGCAGGGTTAAAATTCCCTCGTTCACGATGTCGTCCACCTGAGCGAAGCTGCTGTAAACGCCCTGGATCTGCAAGGCCACGCTTTTGATGAGTCCCTCGCAGCGCAGAACGATGGCCCATTTGACGGCCTCGTCCCCGGTTTTTTTGTAAAGTTCCAAAAGCGCTTGGGTATCGAGCTTCTGAACGTCCTCACTCAGGCCCAGATCGCTCAGGTCTGCCGCTGCGCTCATGTCCCCACCGCCTTTCGCACGGGTGCCTCCTGCGTAATGTTGCCGATGGCCTGGATCTGCACGGAGCTTGTGACCTCATTGAAGGAGAGCACATACACATTGGGATAGAACTGCGTGATCATGCGGCTGAAATAGCCGCGGATGACCTGACTGACCAAAAGAATGGGGGGCTGGGAAAGCTCGTTGAACTTGCGGACGTAGTCCGCGACCTGCGTGATGATCTGCTGCATCAGGTCTGAGCCAAGGGCGAGATACACGCCCTGCTCGCTGCGGGTGAGGGACGAGATGATCTTTCGCTCCACCTCCGCGTCCAGCGTGACAACGCGCAGCTGTCCGTCCTCGCAGAAGCGGCGGGTGATGGTTCGGGCCAGCGCCCCACGGACCTGCTCGGTGGCGGCGTCGATGTCCCGGTTCTGGCCCAGTGCGTCGGCCAGTGTTTCGAGGATAATACCCAGATCCCGGATGGGGACGCCCTCTTTCAGAAGGTTTCGCAGCACCTTTTCCAGCGTGGCGTAGCTGACCACATTGGGCACCACCTCCTCCACCAGCTCGGGAGAAGTGCGCTTGAGGTTCTCCACCAGCTGCATGGTCTCCGCCCGGTTGAGCAGCTCGTAGGCGTAGCGCTTGACGGTTTCGGAGAGGTGCGTCAGCATCACCGACAGGGGGTCGATGACGTTGTAGCCGTAGATCTCCGCCATTTCCTTTTTTTCCGGCAGAATCCACCGGGAGGGGATGCCGTAAGCCGGCTCCACGGTCTCGATGCCGTCGATCTCGCCCAGCGGATTGCTGGGTTCCAGCGCAAGGTAATAGTCCACCAGAATTTCGCCCCGGGCCACCTCCTCACCCCGGATACGGATCACATACTGATTCGTACCCAGAGAGGACGCGTCGTGCAGGCGGATGGACGGGATGACAAAGCCCATATCCTGGGCGTACTGCCGGCGGAAAATGACGATGCGGCTGATGAGCTTGCCGCCCCGGTTCTCGTCCACCAGCGGAATAAGGCTGTATCCAAACTCCATTTCGATGGGCTCCACCGTCAGGAGGGAATACACATTGTTGATGTCCTTGTAGTAGTCGCTCTCCCCCGTCGCGGTCTCCTCGGCGGGCTTTTGCTCCTCTGCTACAGCGGCCTCCGCAGCCTCCTGCTTCATACGCCGCTCGATGGCCCAGCCGCCGGCGATCAGCGCGCCGCCGCCGGCAAAGAGGGCAAGATGGGGGGTGTTGGGGATCAGCGCGAGGAAAATGAGGATGATGCCGGTGGTCAAAATGGCTCTCGGCTGAGCCTTGAACTGGGCCACCACATCCTTATTGAGGCTCCCCTCGGAAACGGAGCGGGTGACGATCATGCCCGTAGCGGTGGAGATCATCAGCGCGGGGAGCTGGGAAACCAGACCGTCACCGATGGTGACGATGGAATACTTCTGAAGTACGGTGGAGAAGTCTCCCCCGCCCATGACCATGCCGATGATGACGCCGCCCACGAAGTTGATAAGCGTAATGAGCAGAGACATCACCGCGTCGCCCTTGACGATCTTGGTGGCGCCGTCCATAGCGCCGTAGAAGTCGGCCTCCTTCTGGATCTTACCCCGGCGGAGGCGGGCCGTCTGCTCGTCGATCAGTCCGGAGGAGAGATCCGCGTCAATGGCCATCTGCTTGCCGGGCATAGCGTCCAGTGTGAAGCGGGCAGCCACCTCGGCCACGCGCTCGGCGCCCTTGGTGATGACGATGAACTGCACCAGCACGATGATGAGGAAGATCACCACGCCGACAACGATGTTGCCGCCGGTGATGAGATTGCCGAAGTTCTGAATGACCTCACCGGCGTAGCCCTTGGAGAGGATCGCCCGGGTACTCGACACGTTCAGACCCAATCGGAACAACGTCGTAACTAACAAAAGCGATGGGAAAATGGAAAATTCCAGCGTTTCGGAAATATTCATCGTGATCATCAGGATCATGATGGAAAGACCGATGTTGATGATGAGCAGGAAGTCCAGCAGTTCCGTCCTGATGGGGATAATGAGAAAGAGGACGATGATCACAACGCCCAGCGATATTGCATTGTCGAGGGCCTTGCCTAAAAGTCTCTTCACACCTGCTTCTCCTTCTCCGCTCTGTATCCTGAACGCTCCGGGCCGCCGTCACAGGCGGCTCAAAGCTGCTTTTTTGACAATTTGAAAATGTAGACGAGAACCTCCGCCACCGCGCCGTACAGCTCCGGCGGGATCTCATGATCCAGCTCGGTCTGGGCGTAGAGCGCCCGGGCCAGCGGCACGTTCTCCACAATCTCCACCTTGTTTTCCACCGCCACACGGACGATCCGCAGCGCCAGCTCGTCCTGCCCCTTGGCCAGAACGATGGGCGCGTTATCGCGGTCGGGATCATAGCGCAGGGCCACGGCGAAATGGGTCGGGTTTCGGATGACCACGTCAGCCTTTGGCACCTGCTGCATCATGCGCCGCTGCGCCATCCGCCGCTGGTTCTCCTTGATCTTGCCCTTGATCTGAGGATCGCCCTCAGTCTGCTTGTATTCCTCCTTGATCTCCTGCTTACTCATGCGCAGCTGACGCTCGTAGTCCCACCACTGGTAGAAGTAGTCCAGTGCGGCCACCACAGCGAAGGCCAGCACGATGCGCAACACCATGCTCTTTCCGCTCTCGAAAATGTGGCGGCTGGCCATATCAAGGTCTGTGTAGAGATACTTGGAGCTTTCCAGAAACCGATCACGCAGACAGCTGAAGATAATGATCATCAGCAGCGTGATCTTGAGAACCCCCTTGAACGCGTCCACCACGCTCTTGAGGGAAAAGAGCCGTTTGATGCCCTGAAGGGGGTTGATGCGGTTGAATTTCGGCTTGAGCAGCTCACCGCTGACAAGGAGCCTTGTCTGGGCGAAGGTCACGGCGATGGCGCACAGCGCCGTCACCGCCAGCAGCGGGAGGGCCGTTTTCACCAGCACAACGCCGGCCTGCCGTCCGATCTCCATCCACGCGTCGGCGGCTGTGCCGACTGGACGCGCGCAGGAGCGGACGCAAAATACGATGAACTCCCCAAGCCGCGCCGCGATGCCGTCCGCCATGGCGATGAGCAAGCAGGCGGAGGTCAGCAGCGTCGCTACGGAAACAGCGTCCTGACTGAGGAAAACGTTACCCTTCTTTCGCTCGTCCCGTCGCTTTTTTGGGGTTGCTTTTTCGGTTTTCGATCCGTCCGCCACGCTTCATCCCCCCTTTTGGCAGCCGCGAGGCGCAGCGTATTACACGGACAGCGCCAGTAACTCCCGCAAGCGGTCAAACATGGTCAGCTCCGCTTGCAGCAGAAACTCGCTGAACGGGGAGATCAGCAGCAGCAGTAAAATCAGTCCGATCAGCACCTTCAATTCGATGTTGATGGAAAAGACGTTGATCTGCGGGATGGCCTTCATCAAAACACCCATGCCCACCTGCCCCAGCAGCTCTGCCGCCAGGATCGGCATACACAGCTTGATCCCCAGCACCGTACATTCCACGAACAGGGACAGCATGGCGTTGGCCGCGGCGCTGCTCAACGCGGCCTCCCCGAATGGGACCACCTCGCCGGAGGTCATCACGATCCGCAGCAGCGTATGGTGGCCGTTTCCCGCGAAAAAGAGCAGCAGCATCAGCACGTTCAGCACGCCGCCCGTCACCGACAGGTTGGCCTGGGCCCCCGCGTCGTAGATCTGGTTCATGGTCATACCCATCTGGGTATCCACCACAAGGCCCGCCAGCTGCGGGATGTAGAGAAAGCAGCTTACCGCCATGCCCAGCAGGAACCCCACCGACAGCTCCAGCAGCAGCCGCACGGCCAGCTCCGCCGTCCCCACCGGGACGGGGGCGCGC
>OQWM01002629.1_pt1 | contig 12143 bp, 7 predicted proteins | sample 1691531 | NCBI WGS metagenome assembly OQWM01 (sample SAMN03418257, study PRJEB22391) | human gut metagenome | biome: human-gut; feature: organic feature; material: feces | host: Homo sapiens | place: Tanzania | collected 2013-01 | reverse complement strand
CCCCTCGCAGCTGTGGCAGAACCTGCCTGAGCAGGATGACTTTCTTGAGAGCATGGCTGCTGCGGCGCAGGCTGTGGCGGCAATGGCTGCGGACATGGCAATCCGGTGATCGTTCACGCTGTCCACGGTGCCGCCCACCAGGCCGGTTCCGAAAATATGGAGGGTGTTCTCATCGGCCTGCGCATGGCCTCCCAGGGCTTCCAGCATGGCGATCACCGAAGCCACCCGGTCGGATTCCTTCAGCCGCAGCCGGTGGATGTTTGTAAACTCCGCACCGTGAGCGGCTGCCGCCACAACGGATAAAATGGGCACAAGGTCCGGAATATCGGCGGCGGAAATGGTTTGCGTTCCGTTCATTAGCTCCGGCAACAGCGTAAAGCAGGCCCGGTCTCCCTGGGCGGACTCCAAATCCAGGTTTTCCACCTGAACATCGCTTCCAAGCGCCTTGGCCGCCAGGAAGAAGGCGGCGTTGCTCCAGTCGCCTTCCACCCATTGTTTTCCCGGGGAATGGAAACGGCCGCCGGAAACCGCCAGTCCCGCCGTATTTTTACCGAACAGGGCCATGACCTGCTGTGTCATGGTCACATAGGGGGCGGATTCCAGCTTTCCCAGAACCGTCAGCCGACTTTCTCCCGGCACCAGGGCCAGCGCCAGCAAAAGTCCCGTAATAAACTGGCTGGAAACACCGCCGTCAATTGTATAAACACCCGCTTGCAGTCTTCCTTGACAGCGCACCGTATTTTCCGTTGGGCGGGACAGATGGCAGCCCATCCGCTCCATTTCCTCCCACAAAGGACTGAGGGGCCGCCGGGGGAGGCGACCGGTCAAAAGGAAGGTGGCGTCGCACCCCAGGGCACCGGCTACCGGCAGCAGAAAGCGAAGGGTAGAGCCGCTGTCCTGACAGGGAAGCACCGCACTTTTGGGGACTTCCTGTATGGGCGTTACCCCGAAGCCCTCCGGGCTGCGGGTAATTTTGGCACCCAACGCGGAAAGACACTGGGCCGTTGCGTCAATATCCCGGTTGGTTTCCGGACAGTTTAAAAAAGTAGGCCCATCCGCAAAGGCGGCGCATATCAGCATTCTGTGGGCCTGGGATTTGGAGGGAATGGCCCGGACCTTCCCCTGAAGCTTTCCGGGCATGATGGTCAAATTCATAGTCACATCCCCGCCTGAACCCAGCCCGGTACCTCTTCCACAGGCACAGGCACGATTTCACACTTTCCAATGGCCCGGGGGACGATCAGACTGACACTGGAACCGGCCCGTTTCTTATCCGACAGAGCCGTCTGGGCAATGCGGTCCGGAGAAATATCCGTGGAAGTGGGCAAATCATAGAGCGTCAAAGCCCGGAGAATGCTGGCGCAGTCCGCTTCCCCCAGCATGCCTTTTTTCACTGCCGCTCTGGAAATTATAGCAAGGCCGATGGCCACAGACTTTCCGTGGGACAGGCAGAAGCCGCTCTGGGCCTCCACGCCGTGGCCAAAGGTATGGCCCAGGTTCAAAAGCTTCCGGGCTCCGTTGTCATACTCATCCTGGGCGACCACATCCCGCTTCAGAATGACGCAGCGCTCAATAACCGCCTCCCGGTCAAAGTCAGGGCCGGTTTTGGCCAGATAATCAAAAAACGCCCGGTCAAAAATAACACCGTATTTTAAAACCTCCGCGCAGCCGTCCCGGAAAATGTCCCGGGGGAGGGTATCCAGGGTATCCGTATCGCACAGTACCAGGCTGGGCTGCCAGAAGGCCCCGACCATGTTTTTCCCTCCGGGAACATCAATCGCTGTTTTTCCTCCAACGGAGGAATCCACCGCCGCCAGGAGGGTGGTGGGCACCTGAATAAAGCGAATGCCGCGCTGGAACGTCGCCGCCGCAAATCCTGTCAGATCACCGACCACACCGCCGCCCAAGGCCACCAGCGCATCCGTTCGGGTTAGGTGGTTGTCTACCAAAAAGGTCTGAAGCTTCCAATAGGTTTCGCCGCTTTTGCTGGCCTCTCCGGCAGGGAACACAAAGCGCAGAACGTTGAGCCCTGCCGAGCGCAGGCTTTCCTCCGCCTGATTGCCATAAAGAGAATCTACGGTGCTGTCACTGACGAGACACACCGTCTGGATTTTTCCCAGAGCGCTGACGCTTTTGCCCAGCTGGCGCAATAGCCCCGGACCGATCAGAATGTCATACCGGCGGGAAGCCGAAACTGTTACCGTTCTCATCCGTCCACATCCTCCTTTGCTTTTTTCCCGGCTTCCAGCAGCGCGGTCAGGGCGTCCGCATCCCGGTTCGCCAGAGCATCCCGGTAAGCCTGCAAGGCACGCATGTAGGTATCCAGCTCAAAAAGGAGATTTTCCCGATTCTCCAAAAACAGCTCACTCCACATGGGGGCGTTGAGCCAGGCCACCCGGGTCAGGTCCTTATAGCTTCCCGCGGAGAAGCCCTTGTGCCGTTGGGCGGTGGGGGACTTGATAAAGGCATTGCTCAAAACATGGGGCATTTGAGAGGTAAAGGCGATCATTTGGTCATGATCCTCCGCACTGGTCACGGAAAACATGCCAAACCCGCAGGGGGCCAAGGCATCCTTGATTCGCTGCAGCAGTTCAATGTCATCATACCGGGGAGGCACCAATACCATGGGTGCGCCCTGAAACAGGTCCGCCCGGCTGTATTTAAAGCCGGAAAACTGGGAGCCTGCCATGGGATGTCCGCCCACAAAGGTAAAGCCGTATTCCTTCGCCACCGGGAAGCACCGGGCGCAGACTTCCTTTTTGATACCGCAGCAGTCCAAAACCAGCGCATCCTTCCGAAGGTACCGGCCATTTTCCTCCAGCCATCCGGCGCAGTCCCCGGGGTAGACGGCAAGGAAAATCAGGTCACACTTGTGGGCTACGGTTTCATCCAGCTTTCCCCGGACTGCGCCGGAGAGAATGGCAAAGGACAGTGTTTTTTCGTCATTGTCTTTTGCATAGACCGTATGACCGGCCAGAGCATAGGCTCTTGCCAGAGAGCCTCCGATGAGGCCCAGTCCCAATATTCCGACGGTCATGCCAGCACCTCCCGAAGGGTATGGACCCGGCGGCTGACCTCCTGGAACTGGGCAGGGGTCAAAGACTGTGCCCCGTCACACAGGGCCTTTTCCGGTGCGTTGTGGACTTCGATCATCAGACCGTCGGCACCGGCGGCCACGGCGGCGCAGGACATGCTGGATACCAGCCGGGCCTTGCCTGTGGCGTGGCTGGGGTCCGCGATCACGGGGAGATGGCTCAACTCGTGCAGAACGGGAATGGCGGAAATGTCCATGGTATTGCGGGTGTAGGTTTCAAAGGTGCGAATGCCCCGCTCGCAGAGGATGACGTTTTCGTTGCCCTCGCTCATAATGTATTCCGCACTCATGAGCAGCTCCTGCAAGGTGTTTGCCAGGCCCCGCTTCAAAAGGATGGGCTTCTTCGTTTTGCCCAGCTCCTTTAAAAGGTCAAAATTCTGCATATTCCGGGCACCCACCTGAATAAGATCTACGTTTTCAAACAAATCCAGGGTGTTGATGTTCATGATTTCCGTAACAATGGGCAGCCCTGTTTCCTGCTTGGCGATTTCCAGAAGCCGCAGGCCTTCCGCACCCAGACCCTGGAAGGCGTAGGGAGAGGTTCTGGGCTTAAAGGCCCCGCCCCGGAGCATGGTCGCACCGCTTTCCTTTACCGCCTTGGCAATGCCCACCAGCTGTTCCTCGGATTCCACCGAGCAGGGCCCGGCAATGATGCCGAAATAGCCGCCGCCGATGCGGGTATTGCCGACTTCCACAATGGTGTCCTTGGGGTGGAATTTCCGGTTTGCCTGCTTGAAGGGCTCCGACACCCGCTTGACAGACTCCACCATTTCCAGCGATGCCAGAAGCTCGATGTCCACCCGGCTGGTGTCGCCCACCAGGCCAAGGATGGTCACCTGCTTTCCTTCGGATACATGCACATCCAGGTTCTGATTTTTCAGCCAGGAAATCAGCTGTTCCTTCTGCTCCCGGGTGGTATTGTTTTTTAAAATCGCAATCATTTCTCCATCTCCTTGTAAAAATAAAACGCCGCACGGAAATTCGTGCGGCGTAAAGCTTCCTATTTCGATCCCAAAAGAATCGCAGCACAAATTTCTATTACTTTTTTCGGGTAAAAAAGTAATAGTAGTAATAGAAGTTGGCTGCGAACAGGCTCTGCATTTGAGTTGCCCTCCAAAATGAGATAATCAGAGTATACCACCGGAAAGAACAAATTGCAAGAGGTATCCCCAAAAATGTTTTTAGGAAATGAATTTTTGTTTTCATAGAAAAGACAGTGGACATTTCCGATAGTATGTTTTATAATGAAGGAAATATCCTTAGGAATGGTGCAAGGAGGTTTCCAATGGAGTATCTTTCACAGCTGAATCCCGCCCAGCGGCAGGCCGCTACGACAACGGAAGGGTATATCCGCGTGGTGGCCGGTGCCGGTTCCGGGAAGACCAAGACGCTGACCGCCCGGTATCTGTACCTGGTGGATGTTCTGGGCATCTCCACTGCCAATATTCTTTGCGTTACCTTTACCAACAAGGCAGCGGCGGAAATGAAAAAGCGGATCCGCAGACAGCTTCCGGACCGGGACCTGGCCCGAATCACCACTTTTCACGGTTTCTGCGTCAGCCTTCTGAAAGAGGACAGCCATGTGGTTGGGTATCCAAAAGCCTTTCTCATTATGGATGAGGAAGACAAAAAGGCCATGCTGGCAACGGTTTTTGAAGACCTGGGCATTACCGGCCGGGACATTACCATTCAGGAGGCCATTGACCACATCGGTTGGCGAAAGGGCGGCAGGGGATACGTCAAGACCCTGGTTGACCCCGATCTTGATCACCTTCTGGAGCTGACCCGGAGCGCCTCCACCCTGAAGGATAAGATCCTCTACCGGTATTTCTATGAGCAGCGCAAGTGCTTCGCCCTGGATTTTGACGACCTGGTCTATTTTGCGCTGCATATTCTGAACAGCAGCCGGGAAGTGCTGGAAAAGTGGCAGAAGCGGCTGGAATACATCATGGTAGACGAATTTCAGGACATTGACAAAGACCAGTATGCCCTGGCGGAGCTGCTTTCCGGCTACCACAAAAACCTTTTTGTTGTAGGAGACCCGGACCAGACCATTTACACCTGGCGGGGTGCCAATGTAAATTTCATTTTGGAATTTCCCAGCCGCCATCCCGGTGCCGCCACCATTTACCTCAACGAAAACTACCGCTCCACCCCCCAGATCCTGGCGGCCTCCAACGCCCTGATCGGCAAAAACCGGGACCGTCTGGAAAAGCAGCTTACCGCCGTCCGGAAGGATGACCGCAAGCCTCTGTATTTCCACGCCAAGACCAGCGCCCTGGAAGCGGACTGGGTCACGGCCAATATGCGTGCGCTCCATGAAGGGGAGGACGCCCTGTCGTATTCGGATATGGCCGTACTTTACCGGGCCCATTATGTGTCCCGGGCTCTGGAAGAATCCCTTTTTAAGAACAAAATTCCCTATGTCCTCTATTCCGGCGTGGAGTTCTACAAGCGCAAGGAAATCAAGGATGTACTGAGCTATCTGCGCATGGTGTATCATCCCGATGACATCAGCTTCCTGCGGACCGTCAATGAACCTCGCAGAGGCGTCGGCCGCACACGGATCGCGGCTCTTAAAGCCTACGCCGCCCAGCACGGGGGGACTTTGTATGAGGCCCTGCTTGCCAATCTGGATTCGGATTCCTTCCGCAGAAGCCGTGCCGGAGAATATGCCCGGCTGATTGAAAAATATCGGGCCATTTTTGAAACCATGGACCTGACCGACCTGCTGGCAGGGGTGCTTCAGGACAGCGGCTATGAAAACGCCCTGCGTGCGGCAGGGGAGGAAGAACGACTTGACAATCTGGCGGAACTAAAGCAGGCCATTTTTGAGTTCACCCGAAAGGCAGGGGAGACCGTGACCCTGGGCAATTACCTGGATCATGCGGCACTGTTTACAAACATGGATACGGAGGAGCGGGCCCAGGCGGTGAAGCTCATGACCATCCACTCCGCCAAGGGACTGGAGTTTCCCGTGGTGTTCCTCTGCGGGCTATCAGAGGGCATTTTCCCGGGAAAGCGGGCCAACACCCGGGAAAAATTAGAGGAAGAGCGGCGGCTTTGCTACGTGGCCTTTACCCGTTCCCGGGACCGGCTGTTTTTGTCCGATGCGGCAGGGCAGGGCTATGACGGCTCCTTCCGGTATCCCAGCCGGTTTCTCTTTAACGCGGAGAAGGAAAACGTGGACTATGCCGTTCCCTTAGAGCCGGGACTGGAAGAAAAAACCATGGAACAGATCCGACAGACAGAGGACCTGGGGCCGCAGCAGCCGGTGCCCTCTGACCTGATCGGCCGCCGGGTCAGTCATCCGGTGTTTGGAGCGGGAAATGTGATTGGCGTCCCCCGGGACGGCCAGGGGCTGATCGTTCAATTTGACACCATTGTGACTCCAAGGACCTTTTCAGACGCTTCCAAAATCAGTTTCCAATAACCCCTCTTGTAATTTACCCGAAACCATTGTATAATAAGGTACGTTCATATGTCTTATTATGCTGGTTTCGGGGCTTTTTTCTCACCGGCAAGTAAAGGAGCCGTTGCCCATGGGCAGACACAGAAAAGAACAACTGAATATTGCCATGCTGGGCCAGAAACGGGTTCCCTCCCGGGAGGGAGGCGTAGAGGTGGTGGTGGAAGAGCTTTCCACCCGGATGGTGGCCCTGGGCCATCGGGTCACCTGCTACAATCGTTCCGGCCATCATATCAGCGGCAAGGAATTTGACACCGAGACCTTGAAAACCTATAAGGGCATCCGGCTGAAAACCGTACCGACGGTCAATCGGAAGGGCTTTGCCGCCATGACCTCCTCTGTATTCGGGGCGCTTTTTTGCGCTTTTTCACCCTATGATGTGGTGCATTTCCATGCGGAAGGTCCCTGCGCCATGCTGTGGCTGCCGAAGCTTTTTGGGAAGCGCTGTATTGCCACCATCCACGGCATTGACTGGCAGCGGGCCAAATGGGGGGGACTTGCCAGCCGCTATATAAAGTTTGGTGAATGGGTGGCGGTCCATTGCGCCGATGAGATCATCGTTCTGTCTCAGAATGTGCAGAATTACTTCCGGGATACCTACGGCCGGAAGACCGTCTTTATCCCTAACGGCATCGGCCGCCCCGTGTGTTGCGAGCCGGAGGAGATCACCGCTCTTTACGGTCTTCAGAAAAGTGAATACATCCTGTTTCTGGGCCGTTTGGTGCCGGAAAAGGGCCTTGCGAACCTGGTTCAGGCCTTCCGACAGGTTAAAACCGATAAAAAACTGGTGATCGCCGGTGGCAGTTCCGATTCCGGCGTCTTTAAGCGGGAGCTCATCGCCTTGGCCAACGGAGATGACCGGATCTTGTTTACGGATTTTGTCCAGGGACGGCCTCTGGAAGAGCTCTACAGCAATGCCTATTTTTACACCCTGCCCTCGGATCTGGAGGGCATGCCTTTGAGCCTTTTGGAGGCAATGAGTTATGGCAACGCCTGCCTGGTTTCTGATATTCCGGAATGCACCGAAGTGGTCAAAGACCATGCCGTGACCTTCCGAAAAGGGGACCGAGAGGACCTGCGGGAAAAGCTTCAAATGCTCTGCGATTCCCCGGAAACCGTGGCCCGGTTCAAGGAAGGTGCCTGCGAATACATTCTTGAAAAATACAATTGGGACGATGTGGTTCAGCAAACACTGGCCCTGTATTAAGGAGAATCTATGAGAATTCTCATGATCAACAAGTTTCTGCACCCCAATGGAGGGTCGGAAACCTATATTTTCCGGCTGGGTGCCTACTTACAGTCACAGGGCCATGAGGTCCAGTATTTCGGCATGGAGCACGCCGGCCGCTGTGTAGGCAACCGTGTCAATGCCTATACCGAGGACATGGACTTTCACGGCGGCTCTAAGCTTGCAAAGCTTCTTTACCCCGTAAAGACCATTTATTCCTCCGATGCCCGCAAAAAGCTGCGGCAGGTGCTGGAGGATTTTCAGCCGGATGTTTGCCATTTGAACAACTTCAACTTCCAGTTGACACCCAGCATCCTTCTGGAGTTGCGAAATTGGAAGAAGGAAGGGCATCCCTGCCGGGTGGTCTATACCGCCCACGACTATCAGCTGGTTTGCCCGGACCATCAGTGCCGAAATCCCGTAACCGGGGAGAACTGTGAAAAATGCCTGGGCGGACATTTTGAGAATTGTCTCAAGGGCCGGTGCATTCACGGCTCCCGGGCCAAAAGTCTCATTGGCATGCTGGAGGCCCGGATTTGGAACGGAAACCGGGTGTATGAAAACATCGACACCATCCTGTGCTGTTCCGAATTTATGAAGACGAAGCTGGATACCAACCCGGTGCTGGCCTCCAAAACCGTTACCCTTCACAATTTTGTGGAGGATATTCCCTGGAAAGAAGCCCAAAAGAAGGACTATGTGCTGTATTTTGGCAGATTCAGCCAGGAAAAGGGTGTTGAAACGCTGATCGAAGCCTGCAAGGCCCTGCCCCAGATTCCCTTTGTGTTTGCGGGGACCGGCCCTCTGGAAAGTCTGGTCTCCCAGGCACCCAATATCCAGAACATGGGCTTCCAGCGGGGTATACTGCTGGTCGGGGCGCAGCATCTGCAGCAGGTTTTCTGCCGCCGAAAGCTCCGGCCGCGGGCGGTGGATGTACATGCTGCCGTCATTCAGGTAGTAATTATAGGCATGGTAGCCATACACCGCCAGCATGGGGAAGACGCTGATCAGCTTGATGCACTGCTCCATCTGGGTCTGCAGGCTGTTATCCCCCACCGAATCATCATAAGAAGCCAGGGTCAGCACGCTGCGGGTCAGGCTGTTCATCAGATCCTTGCTGGGGGCTTTCATGATAACGTCCCGCACAAAGTTGCTGGGCAGGGCGCGGCATTTGGTCAGGCAGTCGGTAAATTCATGCAGCTGCTGTTCATTGGGCAGGTCGCCAAGCAGCAGCAGGTAGGCAACTTCCTCAAAGCCATAGCGCTTGCCGCGCAAACCACGGATCAGGTCATACACGTTATACCCGCGGTACCACAGCTTGCCATCGCAGGGGGTTTTAACGCCGTCACGCATTTCAAACGCATCAATGCGGGAAATATTGGTAATCCCGGCCAGCACACCGTTGCCGTCCTTATCGCGCAGGCCGCGCTTTACACCGAACTCATCAAACAGGTTCGGATCAATGGCATCGTTATGCACACACAGTTCTGTAAACAGCTTGGCTTCTTTTTCGATTGCCGCATACTCACCCATGGTTTGTCCTCCTTTTACTTTTGAGACTTATCGTTGCATTATACAGTGTATCAGATTATTATACACCGTGTTCAATACAAAAAGGTGAACACAGCGTTAATTTTAATTTGCGAAATCATGTCGAGGTACCAGGGGCATCTGAAAACAAAGAAAATGACGACTGTTTCGCAAACGCAAGACGGATTCAAGGCAAAAATCCGCAGGAATCCTTTGTGGATTTCAAGGGTTTTTAACGCGGAATCCGGCTGCGGTTGTAGAAACAGGCTAAATTTTCGACTTTTCAGCTGCCCTTTAACAAAAATCCGCAAATGTCCTAAAAAAGAACATTTGCGGTTCGTACAAGTCAATGTATAAATATCGGAAAGCATGCGCCAGCCCGCTGGTGACGGTGTGAAGTTCCGGGACATACCGGGCGCTGGCACCCCGCCCCATCGGCATAGCCGCCGGGGCCTCACTCCGCATCGTCCCGGAAATTCGCCCCGCCGCCCTTGGTTCAGCTCAAATTCCTAATTTCTCATTTCTAATTCCTAATTGAGATAACTCCTACTTCCTAACTCCTAACTTACGCTTGCAGTGCCTGCAATGCCGCCATCAGCGGGGGGATCAGCTGCTTTTTGCGGCTGACAACCCCGGGCAGCACAGCTTTGCCGTCCTTGGTTTCCACATGGAATGCGCTGCGCACAATTTCTTCCGCCTGCTGGCCGCAGAACAGCAGGTCTGTGGCCTGGGCACGCATATCGGTGCACATAAAGAACACCATGGGCACACCGGCCTGGGCCAGTGCTTCCGGCAAAAATGGCGTGATGAGCGCTTCTGCCGCCGAGCGGGAGTTGGAGGTCATGTAAATAGCCTGGCCAACGCCGAACTTGGCATCGCCGCGGCTGAATACCTTAAAGTCAGAGAAGAACACATCGTCCGCCGTGCGGCCCGTCAGGTCGGCGCCGGCTTCAAACATCTGCTCCGCATAGGTGGGGATCTCCTCGCCCGCGATCCTGGCCAGCTTTTCGGCAATGTGCTGGTCAAGCGGCGTGGAGGTAGGCGAACGGAACATCAGCGTGTCCGACAGAATAGCGGAAAGCAGCAGGCCTGCAATCTGGGGTGGGATCTCTACACCGTGCTCTTCATACATGCGGCTGATGATAGTAGCGGTGCAGCCAACCGGCTCGTTGCGGAAATACACCGGCCCGGCAGTTTCCAGTGCACCAAGACGGTGATGGTCGATGATCTCCAGAATCTCCGCCTGCTCCAGACCATCCACAGCCTGACCGCGCTCGTTGTGGTCCACCATAATGACCTGCTTGCGGTGCACGTTCAACAAATTACGGCGGCTGATGACACCGCAATATTTGCCATTGGCATCCAGGATGGGGAAATAGCGGTGGCGCACATTGGCCATGACCTTGCGGGCGTCTTCCACTGCAGTATTCACGCTGAATTCCAACAGGTTCTTGCTGCGCATAAAGTGGCGCACCGGGGCGGCGGTGGAAATCAGGCGGGCGGCGGCGTACGTATCAAACGGGGTGGTAATGACAATGCATCCTTTTTCCTGTGCGCGGGCCAAAATGGTACGCGGCACAGCAGAGCCGCAGCAGACAACAATGGCACCGGCGCCACAGTCAATGGCGCACATCTGCACTTCGTACCGGTTGGACACCAGCACAATATCGCCGGGGTTCACGGCACCATCCATAATTTCCGGGCTGGTGCCAATAAAAATGCGGCCGGAGGTAATGCAGGCATCGGGGTCGCCCAGCAGCATTTCGCCTTCCAGGGTGCTGAGCACGTTTTTGTAGCTCGTCTGGGATTTTGCCAGAACCTCAGTATCAAACAGGTCCATATTGGCATTGGCAATGTCCTTAACGGTGATCAGGCCCAGCAGTTCTTTATCCTCGTCAATGGCGCACAAGGTATCAATCTCGGTGTCGCGCATCATGCTCCATGCGGCACGGATGCTCATTTCCTTATCAATGCCGGGCTGCTCGCGGATGTCGATGTCCTTCACCTGGGGGCTGACGTCGGTACACAGGCGCGGCGGCTCCACCCCAAAATGCTTGAGCACAAAGGCGGTTTCGCGGTTGATCTGCCCGGCACGGCGGGCTTCGTACACAGCATCCCCCAGCTGGTTTTTCAGGTAGGTATAGGCCAGCGCAGAGCAGATAGAGTCTGTATCCGGGTTGCGGTGACCAATGATGTTGACCTTACGGCGTGTCTTTGGCATAGTTCTTCCCTTTCCCAATCAATGCAAGGGGTATATGCAGCGGCCTTTCCCCTCTTTTGGGTTATTTACCGCAAACCATGTTGTTGGTAGAATAACCAGAAAACCGCGCAATTCCCCACGATTATTTTAAATTATACCATAAGAAAAAACAATTTGCGATTCTTGACAATTTCATCATGGTGCCGTACAATATAGTATAAGTGTGCTGCAGTTGGGATGTTAGCCCCTGCCGCAGCCTTTATTCGTGCACCAAACCCCAGATTTTGAAAGTATAAAGAGGTATCGTAGGTTATGATCCAAGAAAATCTTCGCAATATTGCCATTATCGCCCACGTTGACCATGGCAAGACCACCCTCGTGGATCAGATGCTGAAGCAGTCCGGCGCATTCCGCTCCAACCAGCAGGTTGCTGAGCGCGTGATGGACTCCGGCGCCATCGAGCGTGAACGCGGCATCACCATCCTGGCAAAGAACTGCTCCTGCGTCTATGAAGGCGTCAAGATCAACATTGTTGACACCCCGGGCCACGCCGACTTTGGCGGCGAGGTAGAACGCGTGCTGAAAATGGTGGGTCCAGTCATAGCTGGCGGTGCCGTTACGG
>OQWM01002626.1_pt1 | contig 12145 bp, 9 predicted proteins | sample 1691531 | NCBI WGS metagenome assembly OQWM01 (sample SAMN03418257, study PRJEB22391) | human gut metagenome | biome: human-gut; feature: organic feature; material: feces | host: Homo sapiens | place: Tanzania | collected 2013-01 | reverse complement strand
TGGAGACTACTGGACTCGAACCAGTGGCCTCATGCGTGTGAAGATTCGATAGGGATGCCTTCTGCCGAATTTTGGGAGAATAAAGCGGGTTTGCCGCATGATTTCCTCACCCGCAGATACGCTTTTCTCCGTTGTTTCCGCCCCGGTTTTTCTGTTCGTGGGTCACGGCGTGGGTCAAAACACGATCCTCGTTTTCTGTTTGCTGCGGGCAGAATGCCTTCATACAACAAAGCCGCTACAGCATTTTAGAAGCTTCATCTTTTGAGTTATAATACTTGTCTTTGCTCATTGCGAACCATTTTAATCTTATATTAAAAATTCGTTGGAAAAGTTTCTCAATCCCACAACAATTCTGCTTTCAAAATACCTACGCATCATAAGAATCTGTTGTGCGAAAGCAGGATTTTAATCCACAGCCTCTTTCTCAGTCATCACGATACTCTGAGGGTGAAACCCCTGTTCTTCGTTTAAAGATCGTGGAAAAATAGGTGGGGTTTTCATAGCCGCAGCGCAGGGCAACCTCATAGGTTTTGTAGTTTCCGCTTTTCAAGTATTCTTTTGCATGAGAAATGCGTACATTGGTCAGGTAGTTGATAAAAGAACTGCCGGTGTTCTGCTTGAATTGGGCACTAAAATAATTTGGAGAGATGCCCATTTCACTCGCCACTTGATCCAACGTCAGTCCGGAATCTGCGTAATGCGCCTCAATATAGGCTTTTGCGCGTTCAGCCACGCTTTGGTTGGCATTGATATTTTTATCCAGAAAATCACAGATCCGCGCAACAAAACGGTACAATTCCTGCAGCATGTCATCCAGAGTTGTCCGTATCAGAATCTTGCGGTAGTCTTCCAGAGGATCGTCCAGAATCGTTTCAATCGGGCAATTGATATCTATCAGAAGTTTGACGATCTCACCATAAACCACGCTGACTAACATATGGGTATATAGATAGGAGTTGTGCCCGGTCTGTCGGATATCGTTCGCCAACAGTTCAAAGTCCTCGCGAATGGTTTTCTTATTAAAAGTAGAAATAGAGCGGATCACACAGCCTACATTCGGAATGTCCGGCAGCGGATTTGTGCCGCCGCTCTGCACTTCCTCCGGCTGAATATCTCGGTTGCTGCCCAGTTGGAACGCATACTCGCAGCCGCGGCGAACAAACTCATACGCCTCCTGACAGCAATCGACGCGGTCATAGAGCAGCGAGGTTACTGTTGTAAATTCTATAGCTGGCTCGACCATTCGGAGACGCCGGATATAAGAACGGACTCCAAAGCTTATTTCCTCTTTCCAGGCACCGGTAAAAAGCAGAAGATACCGCCCGCTGCTCTCCTCGACGGAGATCATACTGGTGTTTTCACCGACCTTAGCAATTAATTGCTCCAGTCTCTGCGTCATGCTGAAGATGGTTTCTTCATCCATGGCGGCAGTCAGGTTGTCAAAGTTGTCAATCTGCAGCAGTACCAGAATCATGGCCCGCGCACGAACAAGCCGCTCCGGCATCTGCTCCAAAAACTGCTGTCGGGGTGTGCGGCCCATCATGTAGCGTCTCAGTTGGCGCTGCAGCCGGAATTCGCCTGCCTGCTGGAGCTGTATGCGCATCTCCTTCACTTCATTTTGCTGATGCTTCTCGCTGTCTAACTCCTGCGTCAGCTTTCCGAGAGTCCGACACAGGCTTGTGACGTCAATGGGCTTTAAAACAAAGTCCGAAACGCCAAGCTGGATAGCCGACTGCGCATATGTAAATTCCCCATGGCCGGTAATAATTACCACGCGGCAAGATGGGTGATCCTCCCGAATTTTGCCGATCAGATCCAAACCGTCCAGATAGGGCATCCGAATATCTGTCAGAACAACATCGGGCTTTAGCTCTCGAATCTCTTTCAGAGCCTGTCTGCCGTCTTCCGCAGTCCCGATCAAGTTCATTCCAAGAGAATCCCATGGTATCGTCTCCGCCAGGCCCTCCCGAATCAGCTGCTCGTCATCCGCCAGATATACAGTATACACATTAAGCTCCTTTCAGTGTCTTTGGCAACACAATCCGCGCAGATGTACCCACGCCCTTTTCGCTGGTAAGTCTTAAACCATATTCCTGACCGGCCAGAATTTGGATTCGGTCATTGACATTCACCACGCCATAGCTGTTGGCCCGATTTTCTCCTTTATGCTCCATAGCCTTTCGGACAGACTCCAGTGTCTCCGCATCCATTCCTGCACCGTTATCCAGGACTTCGATTTCTATTCTGTCTCCATGCGAAAGTACCTGGATCATCAGGATACACTTTCGGTCGCACAGTTTAATGCCGTGATACAGCGCATTCTCCACCAACGGTTGCAGCATCAGCTTCGGGACAAAATAGTTTTCTGTTTCCGGATCTACATAAAAGGAATATTCGAATTGATTTTCATATCGTATTTTTTGGATCACGAGATAATTGCGAACATGCTCCAGCTCCTCTCGAACTGTAATAATGTCCCGACCTTTGGACAGTCCTATGCGGAAAAATGTGGTCAGAGCAGAAATCATCTCTGTTGCCTTTTCCGTGTTCCCTTTTCGCACCAGCCAATTGATGGAGTCCAGAGAATTATATAAAAAATGGGGATTGATCTGCGCTTGGAGGGCTTTGAATTCTGCTGTGCGCATCCGTTTTTGCTCGGTTTTTACGGTTTCCAGTAATTCACCGATTTTTTCGCTCATTTCCTGCGTATTTTCCGCCAAACTTCCAATTTCGTCAGAACGCATGGAAGGAAGAGGTTTGCCAAATTCTCCGTTCTCCATATCCTTGATATATGTTTGAATCCTACGGATAGGACGCAGTTCATAATCAGCCAAACTTCCCGAAACAAAAATTGTTAGCAAAAGCGTCATCAATACAGTTATGACAAAGAGTGTCAAAATTTCCTGGCTGTCGCCACGAAGGCTCTGCTTCATGACAACGCCAATCGCAGTCCACTCAGACAAGGAAAGCGGCACGTAAAAGATCACTCTGTCGTGTAAAGAAATGGTGGCTGCTTTTCGATCCGTCCGCCTTATCTGGTTAACAGCATCGCTCACTATTTCATCGGATGCGGCTGCTGGCAGCAAGGCGATATTTGAGCGTGCGGACATTAAGAAAATCGTTCCGCTCTCTCCGAGTTTCTTGTCAAAAATTTGCTTCAAATATGACTGCCGGACCTCAACTACCACGATTCCGCATGGTTGACCTGTGCTGCTCAAAGGCAGCAATCTGGCTGCACTCAAAACAGCATTTCCCATGTTGTCAGCAACCAGCGAACCTTCATCGGAAACAATCCACTGAATATCTTCATGGTTCCGGATTACTTCGTATTGCTCCATAGTCATTGGAAGCGCCTTGTGCTCGTCCCTCGCCGCATAATAACGCGATTTTGCAACGGTGAAATCATCAAGGCAGATATATACACCATCCAAGCCGGCATACATTCCGGCGATTTGCTTCAACCTTGCATCCAATTCCAGAATGACAGAGTCTTCAGCTTTTTCAGAATCCTGTAGTTTGGCCATAAGGATTTGAACGGTATGGTCTTCGGCCACTTGCTTGGCCGCCGACTGCATATCCAGCAACATCGCTTCCAGGTTTTCACCGGTCTTTCCTACAACTTCTTCCGCCAATGCCAAAGCACTGTCAGATATTCGAACATCGGAAGCTCGATAGATCAGGGTTCCTGCAACACTGATGGGAATCATCATCAGTAGCATAAAGTACAAAATCAATCGATGGTGGAGCGACTCGCTGAAAAAACGACGAATTCTCATAATCCGTTTCCTTCCCTCCACTGTGTTTGTGGTTGATATTATATCACTGGATTCTCTTAATTGAAAAGGGATATTATATCCATTTGCTCCACTCTAAATTATAGTTGCTTTTCCGATACCACTGCCAACGCACGAAACCGACTCTTTTTTGAGTCGGTTTCGTGTAATCAAAAGAAAAACGAGGGTACTATCAGGATTTTTTATCTTTTATTGTAGAAAAGATGACCGCAGCAACGATAATAGTTCCTTTTAGCATCATCTGCGGATAGGAAGATACGTTCATCAGATCCAGCAGGTTATTGATGATGCCCAAGATGAACACACCAATGATAACTCCACTGATATTTCCCTTGCCTCCTGTGAAACTGGTTCCTCCGACAACCACAGCGGCAATACAGTCATTTGCCAGGTCTTCACCATTGGTTGGTGCGCCGACACCCAGTCGAGCCGTCAAGAGAATTCCGGCGATACCGGCACAGACCGCACAAAAAATGTACGGGGCAATTTTCCATTTAGACACATTGATTCCGGAAAGCTTGACAGCTTCTTCATTTCCGCCGATGGCGTAAATAATCCTGCCGAGGGAAGTTTTCTTCACGATAAACCAGACAATAACGATGCAGATGATCATGATAACGCTAAGGGTCGGAATGGCACCGAAAAGACGACCTTTACCGATGAAAGAAAACGTACCGGCACATTCTGCGTTCTTCCACGATATCGGAGCGGAATTTGTGTACCAGTAGGCAATGCCGCGTGCAAACTCCATCATTCCCAAGGTCACAATAAAGGGGGCCACACGGAGCTTTGCAACAATCAGGCCATTGACTGTTCCGAGAACGGCGCAGATCACCAGAGCTCCAAGGACTGCCACCAGGATATTGTTTGTCATCATCAGAAGCGATGCACAGAATACGCTGGATACAGCCATGACTGAGCCGATACTCAAATCAATGCCGCCGGACAGAATTGCCACAAACATGCCAAGAGCCGCTACCATATTGGAGGCCTGCTGAATAAAGAGGTTTTGCAAGTTCAGAGGAGTCAGGAATTTCGGTGTTAAAAGAGAACCGATCACAATCATGCACAGCAGTACACCAACGGGAATGGCTTGCTCCTTCAAATATCTTTTCAGATGGCTGCCAATGCCGCTTGAAGCATTTAATGTTTTGTTTCCCATTGCCTCTTCTCCTTAAACGTCCTTATACATATACTGCAGCATGAGCTTCGTATCCTTCATCTCTTCTGCATTCAATTCTCCAGTTACATGACCGCTCCGCATAACAATTGTTCGGTCGCAGGTTCCCTGAATCTCTTCTGTTTCCGAAGAAATCAAGATTATCGATTTTCCGTCTGCCCGCAGCTTTTCGAGCAAGCCATAGATTTCAGCCCGCGCACCGACATCAATACCCTGTGTGGGTTCGTCAAATATCAGGATATTGGGCTGGGCGGTGAGTGCCTTTGCTATGACGATCTTTTGCTGATTGCCGCCGCTAAGATCCTGAACAGGGCTTTCAATCGTGTCCATTTTTACTTTCAGCGCCCGTACCAGGTTATCTATTGTCTCAGCTTCCTTCTTGGAATTCAAAATACCAAGTCTGTTTGTCACCGAGGAGAGTTTGGAAAGCGAGATGTTTTCACGGATTGGCCGACAGAGCACCATGGCTTGCGCTTTCCTGTCTTCCGGGGCGAGGAACAATCCTTGACGGACTGCATCTGTGGGATTTTTGATTTTGACAGGGACGCCATTGATTTTGATGATTCCGCTTTTAAGCTTATCAACGCCCATGATTGCTCTGGCCGTTTCCGTCCGGCCGCTGTTTACAAGGCCGGCAATACCTAAAATTTCACCTTCACGCAGTTTGAAAGATACATCTTTGATGACGTCATTTGTCAGTCCCTCTACCTCAAGCACACACTGTTCGCTGCGGATCTTCCCGCGTGTAACATACATGGCTCCCAAAGTTTTTCCCAGCATATGCGTAATCAGATCATCTTTAATCAGATTTTTGTTTTCCAGCACAGTAATAACCACACCATCCCGCATAACGGTAATCCGGTCGCTGAGTTGGAAAATTTCATCCATACGGTGAGAGATATAAATGATGGTTACTTTTTCCTTTTTCAGAGAGGCAATAATGTCCATAAGGATATGTACCTCACTGTCGGAGAGGACTGCTGTTGGCTCATCAAAGACAATCACTCGGGGCTTCCGATATAACACGCGTGCAATGGAAATGAATTGCTTCATCGCGGCGCTCAGCGTTCCCACCTTTGCATTGGCGTCGATGGGGATGTGATAATGGTCCAGCAGTTCCTGAGTCTGCCGCATCATGGTTTTGAACTGTACAAGCCCGTGCTTGGAAAAGCTCTTGTCACCAAGACAGATGTTCTCCGTAACAGAAAGCTCATCCATCATTTCAAATTGTTGGTATACTTGGGCTATGCCGAGGTTCTTGGCAATCACGGTGTTGATTTTCCGCACTTCCTCGCCATTGATTAAGATTGTTCCGGAATCTTTCGCATAAACGCCCGTGAGCACTTTCATCAGTGTACTTTTTCCGGCGCCATTTTCGCCGACAAGGGCCATCGTCTCGCCGGCACGCACTGCAAAATCAATGTCCTTCAGCGCCTTGACCGCGCCGAATGATTTGCAGATGCCTTTCATCTCTATAATATTCGACATGATGTCCCCCTAATTTTCAGAATCAGCAACGGCGGAAAAATTTTCCGCCATTGCTGATTCTTTCGGTTGTAAAACTCAGAACGCAGAATTTGGATCGTAATAATCCTGAACGTTTTCGGGAGTGACCAAGGTGGGCTCCAGCTGCAAAGTCTTGGCGACAGGGATCGTACCGTCATTCAGATACCCCAGGATCACACGCACAGCAGCTTCACCGACCTCGTAAGGAGAGTTCAGGCCCAGTGCCACAATGGGGCCGTTGTCCAGCATAATTTCATATGCGGCTTTAGAGCCGTCAACAGCACCCATGATCAGATTTTCAGCCAAGCCAAGCTGCTCAGCGGCAGAGGTAGCACCGACAATGTGGGCGTCGCAGGTACCGACAATGCACTTCAGATCGGGGTTGGCAGCCAGCATGTTCTGAGCAGTGGTCAAACCGGATTCTTCGGAATAAGCGCCGGCATACAGGAAGGTGCGTTCCTCGATTCTGCTTTCCTTATCAACTTCGGCGATACCATCGCGAGCGCCCCGATTTCTTGCGGCGGCAATGGAGTTTCCGTCAGTGCCGCCAATCATGCCGTAGGGGATACTCTCCATGTCGGGATACATCTGCAACAGCCGGGTAGCCAGCTCCGTACCAACCATCTTACCCAGAGAGTAGGCGTCGGTCACGCAGGCAGTCATGTAAGCGGCGCCGGCTTCAGGCGGGGTATCCACAGCAACAACAGGAATTCCAACTGCGGCGCAGTCGTCAAGGGCGGAAGTCACCGTTTCTTGGGGGTTGGCGGGATTGATGATAATCGCATCCACACCCTGGGCAATAAAGGTATTGATCTGATCGACCTGCATGGCGGCATCATCGTTGCACTGGACCAGATTGACCGCTACACCGGCCTCCGTTAATTTTTCATTGACATGGTCATACAGAGCTTTGAACCAGCCTGTAGAAACGTCAGTCATTGCGACGCCGATGGTGTAGGACTCCTTTGCGGTGATTTCGGGCAGATCAGACAGCGCCACATATTTTGTATCGGCGCTGATGGAATCGTACAGGTTCACCAGTTCGGAGGCGTCGGTCTCCGATGTCTTATCAGGAGTTGTGTCCGCTTCGGATTTGGAGCCGCCACAGCCTGTTAGAGCTACGATCAAAAGGATGCTCAAGGTCGCAGTGAAAAGCTTTCTCAGTTTCATAGTCGTTCTCCTATCTGTGTTTTTTTGTTGTAGGGTTACTCATCCCAAAATTGCAAAAGGACGAATTGGAGATCCTGAGCCGTTTTTGATTTTCAGAGGAATCGCCATGAAATAGCATCGCCTTGGCAACTTCTCCAGATTCATCAGCATCTCCATGATGAAAATTTCATTCGGGAGAAAGCTGTTATGGTGCCCATAGGAAAAATACTCATATCCATCCTTCACCGGGGTATCGCAGGCAATGGTATCGGAACCAATCGCACGAATTTTCCGTTCAGCAAACAGTGCGCACGCTTCTTCGGAAAGCCCGGGTTCATTCAGCGCATAATACTTCCACGTATTGTCCAATTTCCAATACTGCTGGTAGCCGAAATCTAAGAGGACAATGTCACCGGCGCCTGCTCGGTCGCCCATCTGATTTTCCAATTCCAGAATCTGCTCTTTGGTGATGCGATCACCCGGCTGTGCATTCAAACGAAACATATCGTACTTGACAGCAGGCCCCATAACCATAGTTGGCCCATATTTATCTACCGTCTTATCCTGCATTTCCGGTAGAATATGTGCCGGGCAATCCACATGGGCTCCGGTGTGCTCTCCCATGACAAGGGTTTGGCAGTAGTATCCATCATGAGCATGGGTGATTGTTGGGTCAACAATAATCTGCGGATGTGTAGGCCACTTTGGCATATTATGTTCAATCGTTGGTGATAAATCAACAATTTCAGCTTCACCAATCAGCTGATTCAGCTGTTCCCAATTATGCAATGGAATCTCCTCCTTTGTTCGTTTGTGTCCGGTCAAGATTCTTAACTGCTGCCAGTTTAGCATATCTGTATTTCCCTGAAAATCAATATTTTTAAGGTTTAGATTCACTTTTTTATGATTGTAAAAAAGTGAAGAATGTCGGGGAAAAGTTGACACAGCTTGACCAAAAAGCGCAGAGCGTCTTTGGCGGATCATACAGAACGCTGAGCGCAAAAAAGGCGCCGTCCTGAAAAGGACGGCACCCAGAAGCCATATTTAGGCGTCAAAATCCAGAATTACCTTCAGCGCCTGCTTGCTGAGGGTCAGCTTGACAGCTTCATCGATTTTCTCATAGGGCAGGACGTGAGAATAGAAATCCTTTGGATTTACTTTCCCGGCCTCAATCAGGGCGATGGTCTCGTCCATGATGGCATACTCCCCATAGGGGAAATTCAGCATGTGCAGGGAAGTGTTGTCTTGAAGGCGGCTGGTGTCCACCAGCAGATCGTTGCTTCTCAGGACACCCATGGAGCCCACCTTTCCGCCGGGCTTTACATGGCGGCTGGCCTCGTAAATGATATCGGTAAAGCCCACGATGTCAATAGCCACGTCGAATTTCTTTCCGTTGAGCACTGCATCCACATCCTCTACAGAAGAGTTGATGGTGTGTTCCGTCTTGGCGATACGTTTGGACATCTCCAACCGCTCCTGGATCTTATCGATCTGCGTGACGTGGCCTCCCCTTAGACCGCAGAACAGCGACAGGGCCATACCCATAGGGCCGGAGCCGTAGATCAGGACCTCTGTTCCGTCAGTCACGCCAAAATTTTTAGCTGCGGAGTGACTTTCTGCCAGAGACAGCAGCACCCCTGCGTCAATATAGCTCATGGTATTGGGGAATTTATGCTGCTTGACCCACGGAAAGTCCTTTTCCGTGAAGCCGTCTTCCAGCATCGCCTGATTATCGCTGACCATGCCATATTCCGCCATGCTCCCGTGGGTCTTGGTATAGCCATTACCTACGTCCGGATAGAGATTGGGATGGATCCACCTCTCCCCCACATGAATGTGACGGACCTTTTTGCCAACAGCCACTATCTCACCGGCACCTTCGTGGCCAAGCACGGTGGGATAGATGCTGACTCCGTTACCCAAGTCACCGCCGGTACCGGTAATGATCTGCATGTCAGTGCCATTACAGAAACCGCAGGCGTGAACCTTTACTAAGGCCTCGTAATCACCTAAAACCGGCTTGGGAACGTTATCCACCACGCGGATGTCATTGGGCCCCATGACCGCGATTGCTTTCATGTACTCCATATTACTTACTCCTTATTTTGAAACATCCGGATTTTGGCGAGGGCCAGCTCTGTGGTGCAGGCCTTGGCTGACTGATACATCTTGTAAATATCCCGGCTGCCCACAGCAAGCTCCAACCCCTTCATGAAGGCTAACCGTACCTCCGTGGCTACGTTGATTTTGCGGATGCCCAGAGAAATTGCTTTTTTGATCATATCTTCCGGGATGCCGGAGCCGCCGTGGAGTACCAGATGTGGCCCGCCAAGATTCCGGCATGCCTCCAGCCGGTCGAAGTCCAGGTTGGGTATTCCCTTGTAGATGCCGTGCGCATTGCCGATGCCAATGGCCAGCGCATCACAATCCACCACTGAGATGAAGCGCTTCATCTCATCCAAATCCACCAAATTTGTGTTGTTATGAGAAATACCGTCTTCTACGCCGGAAATGGCGCCTAATTCACACTCCACGGACACGCCCACAGCGTGAGCGGCGCGTACCACCGCCTGGCTTTCCCGAACATTTTCCTCAAACGGATGATGGGAACCGTCATACATGACAGAAGTAAAACCGGCCCTCAGGCAGGTGATGGCCTGTTCGTAGCTGACGCCGTGGTCCAGATGCATGACCACCGGCACCCTGCTGCTCTCCGCAATCCGCCGAACAACATCCGGCAGATGCCGCAGACCACCGGCGTTGATGGCTCCTTGCCCGATTGTCAGAATGATCGGGCAGTTCTCGGCCTCGGCAGCCTCCATGATTGCCTCCGGGATTTCGATATTGTCGATGTTGAAGCCGGGGATCGCAGTATTGGTCCGCTCGGCAATTTCCAGGACTTCCTTTAATGTAGCCAAAGACATATGTTCACTCCTCCATCTTTTGCAAGGTTTCTTCCAGTGTCGGCTCTGCTGCCAGACCGCCCAATCCCTGACAGGTCAGGCCGGAAAAGGCATTGCAAAACCGCAGTATCCGGTCCAGATCCCACTTCTGTGTCAGGCAGTACAAAAAGGCACCGTGGAAATTGTCCCCGGCCCCGGTAGTGTCCAGAACAGATACTTTTGCAGGCGGCGCATAATGGAACGTATTGTGCGCATAGGCGACAGAGCCTTTGTCGCCCATGGTAACACAACTGATGCGTACGCCCTTCTCTGCATAATAGCGGCAGGCATCCTCCGGCGAGCATCCCAGCGTTTTCAATACGGTCTTGTCATCCGGGATAAATACATCCACATAAGACAGCATCCGATCTGTGGCCTCCCGGGAAAGATTTCCTCCGTCCACAGAAATGAGAGCATTGGTGTGTTCTTTACAATAAGCTGCCAGTTCCGCACAGAAAAACTCTTCTAAGCCCCCCAGATGAATCATGTTTGTATCAGCAAGGGCCTGTTTATCCAGCATATCTAATGTTAGATGCCGAATACAGCCGCCAAAATGGGTGATACATCGTTTGCCGTTCGATTCAACTTGAATTGCGCTGAATGGGGAGTTTGTCCCGGGTACGTGAAGCAGTGACGCATAGGGAAGGTTTCTGGCCATGATGTTTTTTGTAATAAAGTCTGTGACATCAGAAGGGTCTCCGACCGCCGTAATTAGGCCTGCACTGCCGCCCAGCTTTTGAAATGCAGAAGCGGCAACAGAAGCAACTCCTCCGCAGGTGTGAACCACTGCCGACGCGGCAATGCGTTGATCGGAGGCTGGCGGCGCATCCACCAACAGAAGGGTATCCTTCGTTGTGGAACCGATAAAAAGGCAATCCAGCATTCTGCAACTTCCTCCCTGAAAATCTAACATCAATCTAACATTTAAGCTCGTTTTCCGCAACCGACTTTTCCTTCACAATTCTACGATTTCCGTTAAACATTATCCGATATCTGAAAGGCAATATGGTAGCAGTGAGTGGAAACCACCGATAGAGAAGTGGCCGATGCGTGGCAAATCATGCTTACCACATAATCAATAGTGTGCTTACTGGATCACGCAGCCCAGCGGGGCCGCGACGCCTCGGAACAGCGACGCGCATGAGCACATTGCTGTTCCGCAGGCTTTCTGCGTTCTTCGGGAGCACACCAGATCAAGACCCAAAATCGCCAAAGTACGCCGTTCTGATACCCGGCCCGGGGATGTTCGTGAACGTGCAGTTCGTATCGAGGGTAATAATAGCGCTCCATCTGAAATAGCCCTGTCTCGGCGTGTAATCGCTTGTGTGCGATCTTTCCCCGAAAGCCGAGTGTGTGACCACTTTCACTCGTGAAAACGAACGCGGGCCGTTTGTGCGAAAGGTTGAAAAGCGGTTGGGGGATAAGATTTATGGCAGCAGCTTTGCCTGATTTTCTCCCTCTGCTGATATAGTGGGGGTTCACAGAGAACCGGGAAATGTATGTATATAAAAGCGTGGCGGAATCAAGGGTTACAAATGCTCACCACATAATCAATAGTGCACTCACTGGATCAC
>OQWM01002624.1_pt1 | contig 12154 bp, 5 predicted proteins | sample 1691531 | NCBI WGS metagenome assembly OQWM01 (sample SAMN03418257, study PRJEB22391) | human gut metagenome | biome: human-gut; feature: organic feature; material: feces | host: Homo sapiens | place: Tanzania | collected 2013-01 | reverse complement strand
CAATCGTGCTGGCCATAGGTTTCGCGGCAACGATGTTATTGTTGCCAGTAACCGCAATAGGTCAAGACAAAGCATTAGGAAAAAAATCTCAGCGGGGCAACCTCAAGCCCTTCGCCGGTGTTAAGATATCAAGAGTCACAGCAGAAAGAATCACAGCAGATACAGATATAGACCGTCCCGGCACTCCGTCTGACGTATTTGCCCAAGATAATGTCACCTCCGTGGTATTCACATGGAAAGACGCCGATAAAGGTGTTAATGGCGGCTACGTGGACAAGACCTCACTCTCACATAATATATATACATTTGAGAACATTTACGGCAACATCACCAAAACTCTCATTGCCGAAACCGGCGTAGGACAAGAAAGCTACACACTCAACATGCGCACCAACGAAGGCAAGCAGGAACTGAAGGATTTCGGCGTGTCTGCTGTAAATGCCACTGGCGAAAGCAATGTTGCCATGGCACCGAGCATTATCGTGGGCGCACCATACGAACTGCCGTTTGCGGAAAGCTTCAAGAACGGAAAGCTTGACAACCCGATGTGGTGGGCAAGAAGCAACGGCGCATCCGAGTTCACTATGATGACAGAGGATTCATCCGACGGCAACGGATGTATCTTGTACGAATCAAACAGCTCTGACGATTATGGTGTGATGGGTACTGGTAAGCTGACTCTTGCAGGAGCCATCCATCCGAAACTGGAGTTCACCCACTTGGCATACGAGAATAGCGACGCCAAGATAGTCGTAGCCATACAGAAGCCAGACGGCACAGAGGAAGAACTGCAGACCATCCAGACCGTATCTGAGGACGGCAAGTGGATCAGAAACACGATAGACATCGACCCGAAGTATGGCTCATTACCTTATCTATTCCTGCAATTCAAGGTTTCAGCCAGTCAGTACGAGTTTGTAATGCTTGACGAAATCAGCATTACCGACCAGTGTGAGAACGATATGGCAGTGAAGACCATCATCCTTCCCCCATCAGCTAAGAAGGGTGATAACGTCGAGGTGAAAGTGAAAGTCGAGAACCGTGGCTTGCAGGAGGCCAACGGATACAAGGTGAAACTGTATGCCGATGGCAAACTTCAGGACACCAAAGTGGCCGAAACCGCCCTTGCATATATGGATGAGGCCGTCTATACATTCAGTTATCCAGCAGCCATCACCATGGAGAACAGCTCTGTGGAACTGAAAGCGGAAGTGGAATACGAAGGCGACATGAAGCCGGAGAACAACACGAAGACCACCACGCTGACCTTTAAGGTTTCTGACAAGCAGAAACCGGAGAGCGCATCTGTCACTGACAACAACAACGGCACATACACCATAAGCTGGACGTCACCCGCCGATGCACGCAAGGTGGTTACGGACAGCTTTGAAGAGTACGACTCATGGTCGCAGGACAAGTTCGGCGAATGGACAGCGAAATTCAGTGAGGAGAAGACTAAGACCGGAAATATCTTCACCTATCCTTATCCAGGCGAGGGCGACCCGTTCGCATTCATACTGATGGAACCGCTTAACTACTGGATTGACTCTGAGACTATGGGCAACTTCCCATGCCTCAAGCCCCACAGCGGCAACAAATACCTTGCAGCATTCTACAGTTTCGCCAATGGCGACTACATTGATGCAAACGACTGGCTCATAAGCCCCGCTCTGTCAGGTTACAAGCAGACCGTCTCCTTCTGGGTGAACAATCTGGTTTCGCCGGGCGTATATAACCTTGAGACCTTCGACGTGCTCTACTCTACAATGGGCACAGACTTTAAGGATTTCATCAAGCTGGGCGAAACCTACGACATAGAGTCTGGCGAGTGGCAAGAAATCAACGTAGAACTGCCAGAAGGCGCCAAGTATTTCGCCATCCACCGCAAGACAAGAGAAGACGACGCTATGATATTCCTCGTTGACGACGTCACCTACGAAAAGGGAACAGAAATCGTAACGGGCTATAACGTCTACCGCAACGACCAGCTGCTGAAGACAATGAGTCCCGATCAAACGGAGTTTGTAGACGAAACAGCTGAGGCTGGCGAGAAATACACCTACGCCATCACAGCACTGTACGAAAGCGGCGAGTCTGAACCGATTATCGCAATAGTCGACACCACCAACGGCATTCAGGATGTAGAGAATGTTCTTGGCACCAAGACATACAATGTCTATACTCTCGACGGTCAACTGATTGGCAAGGACATCAAGTCGCTCAACGGCCTGAAACGTGGTGCATACATCATCAACGACCGCAAGGTAATCATCAAGTAATAGCATAACTCCGTAAGGAGACATCATTTCATAACTGGGGGCAACGCTCTTGAAGCCGTATCATCACGACATCAAGGACGTTGCCCCCTTTTAATGCCACATTCCTTGTCAAAAAGCCACATTTCATCGGGATTTCATACCTATTCTAAGGTATTTTATCATCATTTTCGTGAAAATGGAAAAGACTGATTTGCACCGTGTTTATAATATACCTATTTTTGCAAGCGATAAATATCATAACATAACACCGCCTGTTTGTGGAATATGTAGCATACAAGTAGTTCTACCGATGGGTTAAAAATAATAATCTTATGCAAAAACAAAAACCAATTATGACCATTGGAGTAACAACATCAATGTTGTTGTTGTCACTCGGCGCCAACGCCCAAACCACAGAATTAGGGCTTAAAGGTAACAAGTCTTCATACGAGATGCTCGCTCCTATGAAGCTTACACCAGCAGAGCGCAAGGCTAAGTTGGCTGAGTCTATCGCCAAGCATCCGCTTTTGCACAAGAGACTCGTGCCGCAAACAGCGAAGCGTGACAGCCTCGTGCGTCTTAACCGCAACATTGAGGCAGGCATCAAGACCAAGCAAGCACCATCCCTTCCTATATTAAGAGCCAACGACGAGAAAGCCAAGACTCTATGGGGTAATGTGCTTTTTGATAATAGCTGGGGTGCTGAGACTCCAGAATACGGTATGTACTCATTCAGCACCGAAACTCCCATTAAGGTAAAGAAGCAATTCCTGGACGACTTCTTCCGTGCCACTGGTGCAGGTGCATGGATTGAGGACGACCTCTATTTCGTGATGCACCAGAACTTCTGGGGCGTGGATGTGATCTACCTCTATCATTACGACACCAAGACTTGGGAGAAGAAGCTGGAAAAGCGCCTTGAGAATTATTCGCTCGTTGCCATCGAGACAGCCGTGGCTAATGACGGAACTGTCTACGGATGTTTCCTTGACGCTGACGGTACGTATAATGAGCTTGGCGTAGTGGACTATGCCACCGAGTCAAGAACCACTATCGGACGACTCAGACACAGTTACGTGGCAATGGGCATCACCAGCGACAATGTTCTGTATGGCATTGCGGAAGATGGCAACCTCTATAAGATTGACACCCAAACAGCTGAAGAAGTAGTGGTCGGTTCCACTGGCAAGCAACTCACCAAGGCTGACGGCAGCTACTTCTATCAGAGCGGCGAAATAGACCAGACCACCAATACTTTCTATTGGGACTGCGTGGACAACAACCAACAGTCAACCCTCTATACAGTCAACCTCACTACCGGTCAGCTGACGGAGGTTGGACAATTCGCTAACAACAACATCGTCTCGCTTCTTACCATTCCTAAGGCAAAGGCTGCCGACAACGCTCCTGCTGCTGTTGAACAGATTGACTTCGACTTCGCTGGTGGTTCGCTGACGGGCAACATCTGCTTCACCGCACCTACAAAGCAGTTTGACGGCAACAACCTTACAGACAGCAAGCTCACCTACACCATCCTTAACGGTAAAGAAGAAATAGCAACTGGCGAGACCACTCCTGGAGCAAAGGTATCGCAGCAGGTGACACTTAATAAGGGATATAACACCATCACCGTTATTGTCAGCAACGCCAACGGCGCGAGCCCGAAGTACGCAAGCCGTTACTACGCAGGCTTTGACACTCCGAAGCCTGTGGGCAACGCTCAGGCATCCGTAAATGCCAACACTGGCAAGGCTACTGTCACATGGGAAGCACCAGCCGGTGGTCAGAACGACGGCTACCTCGGCGAACTCACCTACGACATCAAGCGTTATCCAGAAGGCAAAGTGGTTAAGACAGGCCATGTGGGAACCACCTTTGAAGAAACACTTCCTGAGGGCGAGACCACAGTCTATGGTTATGGCATCACGCCAAGCAACAACGGCACTAAGGGCGACGAAATCGTCACCAACTACATAGCCTACGGCGACCCCATCACTCCGCCTTTCTACAACGGATTCGACGCTAAGTACGACTTGGCTTACTTCACCGTTATGGATGCCGACAATGACGGCAAAACATGGTCTCTCAAAGAGGCTGACATGTTCAATGGTTACGACGGTTACGCCCAAATACTTCGTGGAGAGGAGAAGCACAGCTTCAACGACTGGCTGATTACACCCGCACTCAAGGTAAAGGCCAACCACAAGTATAACATCTCTTTCCGACTCTCAGGACTATACAAATATTATGAGGAGCAGTTCGAGGTGAAATACGGCTCAGCACCCACTGTGGAAGGTATGAATAAGACTCTGATGCCGCAGACCACCATCAAGCGTTCCGACTTTGAGACGGTTACGCTCACTCTCGAAGCAGACAAGGATGAGGTTATCTATCTCGGATTCCATGCACTCTCAGTACTGGGAGAAGCCATGGGCGTAAAGATTGACGACATCAATGTCACGGCAGGTGTGGACAATCTCGCTCCTGACCAGGTGACGGAACTCAATGTGGAAGCCGACCCACAGGGAACTCTCTCCACAAAAATCAGCTTCACAGCTCCGACAAAGACCCTCAACGGCAATACTCTTGACAATATCACCGGTTTCCAGCTCCGTCGCACGGGTAAGGTGGTGGCAGAGATTCCTGCTGCAGCTCCTGGCGCTAAGGTGGAATACACAGACAACACACCGGTCAATGGTGTCAACGTATACAGCGTGGCAGCCGTAAACGAGAAGGGCGCAAGCTTCTATTGCACACCGGTGGCAGTATACGTAGGCGAAGATAGCCCCACTACTCCGGTAAAGGCTAACACCGAAACAAATACCAACTCAGTACGTTTTAACTGGAATGCTCCAGAGAAGGGCATACACGGTGGCTATCTCAACCCCGAGAAGCTCACCTATACGCTCGCCGAATCTGACGGTTCTGACTATAAACCTACATACACTCCTGTGGGAAACACAGTAGGCAAGACATACTTCGACCTCGACGTCAATCCTAATGACGGAGCGGAGCAGACCGTAAAGACACTCTTCATCAACGCAGCCAACGATTACGGCAGCAGTGCATACATACCATTGCCTTCATACATCCAGGGCAAGCCTTACGACATCCCGTTCTCTGCCAGCGTAAAGAACTATATGTTCTACGGCATCCTCTGGGCAGCATGGGGAACCGGCAAGTCTGACTTCGAGCTATCAAAAAACTCGGTTGACAACGACGGCGGCTGCTTCTATCTCGTGCCGAAGAACGACGAGGACATCTCGTACCTCGGTTCAGGCAAGATAAACCTCGGTGGCGCCACAGCTCCCAAGCTGATGTTCCATCACAAGGCAGCAGAAGGCAGCAAGGCCAAGATTACAGTAGAGGTGGAGACTCCTGACGGCATCAAGCATGAGGCAGGCGTCATTGACTACGCCAACCTGCAGGGAGGCGACTGGAGCGCATCCGGCATCGACCTCAGTCCGTGGGCTAACGAGCCGTTCATCACCTTCGACTTCGCCGTACAGGGCAAGAGCTATGAGGAAATCTACATCGACCGTCTCTTCGTTCGCGACACACAGACTGACGACCTCAACGCCGAGATCGAAACACCGAAGACAGTACTTAAGGGTGGCGTAGCTAACGTGAAGGTAAGAGTGAACAACTTCGGCGAGAATCCTGCCAAGAACTTCAAGGTGAAGCTCTATGCCAACGACAAGCTGGTGGAGACCAAGAAGATAACTGAGACTCTGGATGCTTACAGATTCACAGACGTTGACTTCGCATTCCAGAGCAACAAGCTCGACCAGAACGACAACGTGGAGCTTAAGGCAGAAATCGACTATGCTTACGATCTCTTCGAGGACGACAACGTGGTGTCTGCAAACATTGGATACACCACAAGCGCTAAGCCGAAACCCGAACAGGTGAACACCAACAATACAGAAGAGGGTGTGAACATCTCATGGACTCCGGTAATCACCAATACAGAGACCGTTACCGAGAGCTTCGAGGACGGAACATCATGGAGCCAGGACAACTTCGGAGCTTTCCATTCAGAGGCTGTAAACTCTGGTACAACTGGAGGTGTATTCGATAAGTACAAGTTCCCGAACCAGGGTTCTAACTACGGATTCATGCTCTTCGAGCCTGCTAACGGATGGCTCACAGCAGCACAACTCAATCAGGCATCCGACTTTAAGGCACACACTGGCGACAAGTATATTGCAGCCCTTTACCGAGTTGACGCAGAAGGATATGACATGGCCCAGAACAACTGGCTCTACAGTCCGGAACTCTCAGGCGACGCTCAGGAGATAAGCTTCTGGGCAAAGAACTTCAAGGACAGCGAGGTTACACATGAGGAGACCTTCAACGTGCTCTACTCTACTACTGATAATAAACGCGAGTCGTTTAACAAGATTGGCGAGACATTCAGTCTTACAAGCGGTGCATGGGAGGAGATAAAGGTGCAGTTGCCGGCAGGTGCCAAATACTTCGCCATCAACCACAACACTGCGACATGGGACAATCCGTTCTTCTTCATGATTGACGACATCACCTATTCATACGGCGCAGGCAAGGTAACCGGCTACAACATCTATCGTGACGGCAAGCTCATCGGCAATGTAACAGCTGACGTTCGCAACTTCGTCGACAAGGATGCAAATCTCTCTGACACCAACAGTCATGTATATGGCGTCACAGCAGTATACGCCAGCGAAGAGTCGGAGGCAACACTCGCTCAGATTCTTACCGGACTGGACAACATCTCTGCTGACAGCAAGACATTCGACGTCTACACAACGGACGGCATCTGCGTGGCAAAGGGCGTAAGGAACCTCAACTTGCTCAAGAAGGGAGTCTACGTAGTTAACGGCAAGAAGATTGCAGTGAAGTAAAAACTGGAATGTGAAACCAACAAACGAAAACCATGAACAAATGTTATAATATGGTTTTGGCTACAATGTGCTTGGCATTACTTATGCCAAGCGCACTGAACGCCAAGCCCCGAACCCTACAGCAGAAGATGCAGGCAGCCACGGCAGCTTTCAGTAAGGGACAGTTGTCGAAGATGATGAAGGCCAAGAAAGCGCCGATGAAGCAGCTCAAGGCTGCCGACGAATACACGGTCTTCGGATATGACAACGGTGGATTTGCCATCATCGCCAACGACGACCTCCTACCGGCAGTACTCGGCTACTCGGAAAGCAACTTTGACGACAAGGTGCAGAACGAGAACTTCAAGTGGTGGCTCAATGCTGTAAGCGAAGTGGCTAAAATAAATGTGGCAAACGGCAAGGAAGTGGCTCGCGCCACAAAGCCAACCGAAAGCAATTTCCCAGAGGCAGTTCCGATGCTCCTCACCACACAGTGGGGACAGGAAGCACCGTTCAACAATCTCTGCCCCATCGCCACGGACGGCTCGGGCAGATGTCTCACGGGATGCGCCGCCACGTCCACGGCTCAGGTGTTCTATTATCATAAGGGACCGAAGAACGGTATGGGCAGCCGTACCATCTATTATCCCTACGGCATGACTTCAGGAGTAGCCATAAGCGTTGACTTCGAGAAGAGCATCTACGACTGGAACAACATGGTGGACAAATACGAAAACGGCTACTCCACTCAAGAGGCTGACGCCGTGGCTATGCTGATGAGAGACCTTGGCGTGGCAGCTGACATGGACTACGGTTCGACTGCACAAGGCGGTAGCGGCACGCTCCACGAAACTCTTGCCAGAGGTCTGCAGCGCTACTACGGACTTACCGACGTGAAGTATCTGGAGCGTGAGGACTATACCGAGCAGGGATGGATGAACGTCATCTATGACCAGCTCAGCCGCAATCTGCCTATCGTCTACGGCGGATTCACAAAGCAGCGCGAGGGCCACTCCTTCGTTCTTGACGGCTACGACGCAGAGGGACTGGTGCACGTCAACTGGGGATGGAACGGCGACCAGAACGGTTACTACGACATCGCACTCCTCGATCCCGTCGGCTATGCGTTCACACAGATGCAGGAGGCTGTCATCAACATCGAGCCGCAGCCTGCCATCAACCGCATCTCCGGTGAGATAAGCGTCAAACAACCAGGTACGCTCCGCTCACTGCTGGAGCAGGAGTCGTTCTACAACTATGAGGCTCTGAAGGTGAACGGTGACATCAACGCCACCGACATCCGCACCATCCGCGAGATGGCTGGCGTGGACGAGAACGGCGGTCGCACTCATGGCAGACTGCAGAAGCTCGACCTTAGCAACACCAACATCGTGGCAGGATCAGACTATTACCTCATCGACAAGGGCAACAAGCTCACCATCAAGGCGGACAACACATTGCCTGACAAGCTGTTCTATGGATGCAGCATGGAGGAAGTAAGCTTCCCGTCAGCAGGTATCCACAACTTCGGAAAGGGCGTATGGGCTTACTGCAACAAGCTGAGCCACGTAAGTCTCACTCCTGCCGCTGACGCCAACTTCAAGGTGGACGGCAACATGGTGTACAACAATGACCGGACCACTCTGCTGGCTGTCACGCCTCTCGTCAGAGAAGACATCAACATCCCCGACGGAGTGAAGACCATCGACGACTATGCACTTGCAGGTTGCAGCATGGTACGCAAGATAGCCATCGGCAACGACGTCAAGAACATCGGCAGGGAAGCCTTCGGCTACTGCTGGTCAATGGAGGAACTGAAGGTCAGACCTAAGACCATCCCACAGCTCGGCACCGACGTCTTCGCAGCAGCCAACACCCAGACCTGCAAGCTGACAGTACGTGCAGGCAGCAAGGCTCGCTACGCTTCTTTGGCACAGTGGAAGGACTTCACGAACATCGTGGAGTTCGGCGTTACCGTCAAGGCACGCAATCTCTCACGCATATATGGCGACGACAATCCCGAACTCACCTACACCGTCATCGGTGCAGAGCTGGAAGGAAAGCCTGAGCTGACATGCGAGGCAGACAAGACTTCTGATGCCGGACGTTACAATATCAAGATCGGACGCGGAACCATCCAGGACGAGGACGTGGAGTTTGAGGACGGCTATCTGATCATCAAGCGTGCTCCGCTGGAAGTGATCGTGGAAGACGCCACACGTGGCAAGGGCGAAAGCAATCCTGAGTTCACCCTCCGCTACGAAGGATTCCGCAACGGCGATACGGAGAGCGTATTCAATGAGAAGCCGCAGATAACGTGTGTAGCAGACGAGAACTCACCCGAGGGCGAATACGAGATTGTCGTGGAAGGCGGCGATGCCGACAACTACGACCTCTCTTACACCAACGGCAAGCTGACCGTCACTGGCGCCACCGGCATCACAGCCGTAGAAGCAGACAGCATCCTGAACGGCAAGCCCTACGACATCTACTCTCCCACCGGACAGCTGGTTCGCAAGCAAGCCCACTCTCTCAACGGTCTGCCGTCAGGCGTATACGTTGTGAAGGGCAAGAAGATACTCGTTAAGTAAAGTGATTTTGGTATGATGCAGCAAAGCCTCTCTTGCAATCCAATAGTCATCCTATTGGAAAGCAAGAGGGGCTTTTCGGTTCATTCATATCGTTCGATACACACATTCATATCGTTCGATACGCATGCTCATATCGTTCGATATAAATGTGTGTATCGAACGATATGAGATGACAAACGAGGCTGTTTGACATCACATTGCGGCATTGTTTACACAACATTTATTGACGTGTAAGGTTAATATAGCTTATCAGAACAGATGTTTATGAGGCTTTTACTTAATATGATTTCGATATTTGGCGATTATTTATTAACTTTGAAGCCTAATTAGAAAACAGCCAATGCGCATCAAATACGAAATACATTCAATAAAGAACTCTAAAGGAACTGGCGAGGAACAGGAGTTTGTGCGAATTTTTGAGTATCCTCCTCAAACCGACCGACAGCTGGAGAGCCATATCCAAAACAACTGTTCGCTTACAAAAGGTGATGTACAAGCCACGCTAATGACTTTGCGTGACTGCATGATACATGAGCTTTCGCACGGCAACCGTTTCCATATTCCAGAGATAGGCTATTTCTCTTTGGCTGTTGATTTGGATATGCCGGATGACAAGCCCATGGAAAAAGTGCGTGGCGATTATATAAGCGTCCGCAACATCAAGTTCCGCCCAGATGCGGAACTGCTCAAGGAGGTGAAAAGAAACGCCCGGTTTGAACGTGCCAAGTTCTCGTCAAAGACACGCCAATATACGGAAGAAGAGTTGTTGGCAAGGATTAAGGAATATCTTGCGGTGAACAAATGCATCACAAGGCGTGACTTGGAACTGAATTTCGGACTGCGCCAAAGTGCTGCGCTTAAATGTTTGAAGCACTTTACAGAGATTGGAATCTTGAAAAAAAAAGGGCGAGAAATTCGCCAGTGTATTTTTTGAACAAATAAATAATAGTGAAATTCTTTTCATTAAAATATTGCTTATTACACTAATAATGTGTAATTTTGTAATAGAATTATACGGATATTTCATTTAGAATTCCAAATAAAGAGAACATATGTATTGAAATTGATTAAAAATATAGGGATATGTCAAAAAATGATTATATCAATGAATGTTCAGATATGAATTTTTATGAGTTCATTGAATATTCAAATAGAGAAATAGATTCTTTAATTAGAGCCATCAAAGGTTGCTATGATATAGAAGAGAAAGAGAATATGTACGAGTTAATACATTTTATAAAGAATTGTATTTTTTGTGTTTCAAATAATGGCACTCGCCCAGCTACTGTTGAGGATGTTGATTTTGCAAAAATTCAGGTCCTATGTAAATCAATAAAGTTAAATTAAAAAAATATATATTTTGATACAAAAAATTATTTTATTCTCTCTTGAGATTTTATCTTGTCTTTCACTATTCTCTCAGCCAAGACAAAATAGAAGCACAAACGTCCAAATATTAAAGATTTCACCCATGATAACAAATATTGTAGGTTGGAATTTTGATGAATATGTTGGAAAGTGGTCTGCTTGTTATAATTGCATTCCTGAAAATTATGTTAGCGGTGGTGCTAAATATCCTCGAAAGATTAAAGAGGAGGTTTTGGCGGCAGGTGAAAATATAATGTCTCTAAGATTCAGAAAGGTCATATACAATTCGAACAATTATTATATAATGACTTTATCACGTTATAACGGAGTCTATATGTATCCAACAATATGCAGAGATTGGAGATATTGGAAGGAGACGGAGATTTATCTGTTATTTCCAGACGAATATAAGAAACTTTCGTCTGCACAAAAAGATGTAGATATTACAGTGTATTATACTATGCATATAAGTAATCAAGCTGATGTTAAAACATTGCAGCAAAGTTTTCCTTACATTTTTATGGGTAAAGAAATGGATGTTTCAATGGCAGATAAAGAGCATTCCAAGCTTCATTTCTTCATTCATATAGAAGATGATAAAGTTGTTAGATTCGAATATCCGACATTTTCGGACATTAATCCTTTTACTACAAATATTGAAGAACAAAAAAAGAATACACTTTTTTACAAGCAATGTTACTATGAAGTATCTAAACTTGATTTCTTTAATATGATTAATTTTGACTTATAAGAACAAAGCCATACGATACTAAATAAAGAAGGAGAAAGGTGGATTGTTTTTATACTCTTATTTATAGTGTCATTACTGTCTCGTTAAAATGGACTAATCGCTCTTTGAATTGATTGAAATATAGTCTTTTGCAAGAGATTTTAAGGGTGCGACGATTTGAATTTGTACTTTTGCAGTTATCTATAATACTGCACGATGAACAAAGACAAATACGTTTTCGCCCAATTGATAGAATTTCTCGACAATAACAAGTTTCGCCATTTGGTTGACAAGTATGATGGAAACCGCTATGTGAAGCATTTCACTTGTTGGAATCAGTTGCTT
>OQWM01002622.1_pt1 | contig 12158 bp, 15 predicted proteins | sample 1691531 | NCBI WGS metagenome assembly OQWM01 (sample SAMN03418257, study PRJEB22391) | human gut metagenome | biome: human-gut; feature: organic feature; material: feces | host: Homo sapiens | place: Tanzania | collected 2013-01 | reverse complement strand
TCGCTTACCGTCGTGCTATCAAGATGGCTGTAGCAAATACTATGCGTGCAGGTGCCTATAGAGGATATGGGGCTACGCAAGGTCAGTTTGCGGTTGAATCCATTATTAATGAATTGGCTGACGAATTGAATATGGATCCTTGTGAAATTCGTTTTAAGAATATGACACGTGAAAATGAAATGTTATCACAATATTATAATGAAGAATTGAACGCGTGTGCGTTGGATCGTTGTTTAGAAAAAGCTATGGAAATGATTGACTACAAGAACAAACCTTTAAGACGTGATATGGGTGATTTTGTTCGTGGTTTAGGTGTTTCTTTATCTATGCAAGGTAGTGGTATTTCGGGTCTTGATGTAGGTTCTGTTGAAATTAAATTACAGGATGATGGTTTCTATACATTAAGTATTGGTGCTACAGATATGGGTACAGGTTGTGATACCATTCTTGCCCAAATGGTTGCGGAATGCATGGATTGTGATGTGGATCAAGTTGTAACAAGTGCGTTGGATACAGACCATTCTCCTTATGATACGGGTTCTTATGCTTCAAGTACAACGTATGTAACGGGTATGGCTGTAGTAAAGGCTTGTGAAAAACTTAGAAATTCGATTTTAGAAGCGGCAGCTGGATTCTTCAATGTGGATAAAGCAGAGATTGAATTTGATGGAAAGAAAATCAATACGTTAGATCATACTCATGAAATGAGTTTGGCTGATTTTGCGGATACATGTTTCAATGGTGGTATCGCAAAAGCCTTGATTGCGAGTGACTCTCATATGTCACCTACAAGTCCACCTCCATTTATGGTTGGTATTGCGGAAGTGGATGTAGATAAATTAACGGGTGAAATCAAGGTTCATGATTATGTTTCTGTCGTTGATTGTGGTACGGTTATTAATCCTAACTTGGCTCGTGTACAAGCTGAAGGTGGTATTGTACAAGGTATTGGTATGGCTTTAAGTGAGGATATTACATACTCAAATGAGGGTAAGATGCGTAATCGTAACTTCTTACAGTATAAGTTACCGACAAGAGTAGATGTTCCTAGTGTTCGTGTTGAATTTGAAAGTAGCTATGAAGATAATGGTCCTTTTGGAGCGAAATCCATCGGTGAAGTTGTTATTAATACGCCAACAAGTGCAATTGTCAGTGCTGTAAAACATGCGACGGGTGTGCAAGTTCGTACTTTGCCTATTACGGCTGAAAAAGTATTATTAGGAAAAGAAGATGAATAACATTTCTTTAATTATCTTAGCGTCTGGTTTTTCCAGACGCTTTGTTTCAAATAAGCTTCTGTATGAATTTCATGGAAAGAAGTTAATTGAATATGCTTTTGATAAGGCAAACGCTTTTTCGGATGTCATTGTAGTAACGCAATATGAAAAGATAAAAGACATGGCTGAAGAACAAGGGTATCGAGTCATAATGAATAATCATCCTGAATATGGGCAAGGTCATTCTATTGCGTTAGGTGTGGGTGCTTGTCAAAATGATGCATGCATACTGATGGTTGCGGATATGCCATATTTAAAATTGGATACATTAAAAGAAATGGTTTCTATTCAAGATGGAAAGCATATTGTGATTTGTGAGCATGATGGCATTTTATGTAATCCTATGTTGCTTCCTAATTGTTATTATGAAAAGGCTAAACAGTTATGCAATGATAGAGGTGCAAAACAAATCATTGGTGATGAGGTGTATTTAACGGTTTCTTTATCAGAAGAAGAATTTATGGATATAGATGAAAAAACAGAGGCAATTTAGCCTCTGTAATGTTTTTCTTTGTCTTTTGCGATATCAAAGTATATTTGTTCGCCTCTTTGTTCATAAAGCATATTTGCCCAATATCCCCAAAGAATGTCTTCCATTCTTTCGAATGCCTGTACTTGCACATCAATCATAGGGTCGATTTCTCCGTCAAAATAGGCTTGATAGAATTGATCTCTTTGGTCGATATAGTGAATATTGTTTTCTGAAAAGAAGCTGGCAATATCAAAGCGATAATCGTTTTTAGCAGCATATTCATAGTCAATCAAATAGTCTTTTGTATCACTGTAAAGAATATTTCCTTGCACAAAGTCATTGTGACAAAGTGTATTTGGTTTATATTCTTTTTTTAATGCTTCTAAAAAGTTATCTTCATTTGGAAAAGATACGATGCGTTCTTTGATTTGGGATTTATAGAATTCAATTTTTCCAAAAGGGTTAAAAATAAATAAAGGGGCTTCTTTAGTATGAAGAGATTTCATTAAATTTGCACATCTTGCGAATTTATTTTTGTCTATACATTCATCAAATGTTTTTACATCTTCAATATAATGAGTGACTTTAATGCCTTTTTTTTCGTCGAATAAAACAGTAGGTACATCTAAGTCAGAAACAAGTGGTAAAATTACTTTTTCGTGTTCATGTTGCAAACCAAGTGATTCATGATTTTTCTTCGGTACGCGTACCATGTATTTATTGTCGTTTATTGTCAATACATAGTTGTGGTTACTGATGCCTTTGTCTGTTTTTTCGAGTGTATAGTTTGTTGTATTAAATTTTTCTTCTATCCATTTTTCTAAGTTCATGTGGATATATTAACATTATTATTCTTTAAACTCAATGCGGCCTTTGTGTCGCTTTTTTTGTTCGCGAAATCTGCAAGGGCTCTTATGGCAAAAAAGTGTGAAAGGAGGATTGAAGAAATCACTTTTTTAGCTTGCGTTGTTCTTAGAACAAGGCTGTAGATTGGTAAAGGAGTCATGCACTATGAAGTATAAGGTGAAATGGATTGAAGATCATATGGGAATCACGAGAAATATGATTCGTAGATATGAAAAGAAAGGAGTGATTTCAAAGAATGAGAATGGGAAGAATCGAGAATTTGATGAGGCTGACTTGATTCAATTATGGAATATAAGGGTAATGGTAAGTTTGGGCTTTAGTTTGGATGAGGTCAAAGAAATAATGTGTGGATCAAATTTGAGAAGGGTAAGTGAGAAAAGGCTAAAGATTTTGAAAGAGGAGTGTAGAGATTTACAGGGTAAAATCAATTTTTTAAATGTAGTTAAAACTACGGGTGAAATACCTTCATGTTTTAAAAGGAGTACAAATCATTTTGAGGAAATCTATAATTTAGCGCTTATGCAATATGTAAGTCCGTTTGAAAGAGCAAAAGATATTTGGTCATTGATAGATATGTTGCAGCTTTTACATAAGTTATGTGAAACAAATGATAAAGGAATAATAGATGAATTGTATGAATGGTATGGAATAGGCAATGATAGAGATGTGTTTGTACAGGTGTTTGAAACATATTTATTGTGCGATGTAAGATTTGAAGAAATATTTGGAAAGGAAAAATGTTGTGAGTTATCGGCTTTAATAGCGAATTATGGAAAGTGAGTGAATGATAATGAAAAGGTTAATGTGTTTAATTTTGTGTTTCATTCTTTGTGGATGTGGAAATGCGCCTGTTTCACAAAATGCAGAGGTAAAAAAAGTAAATGTGAATGTAATTGAGGTGTCTGCATCTTCATTTGATGAAATAGAGGAGATGGCAACAAAGGATGTTGAGGATACAAAGGAAAAGATAGAGAGTGAAAGGGATGCTTTGAGTGAAAAGATTACAGATTATAATTCATATACTAAAAATGTAGATAAGGTAAAGGCGTATTATGATGATGCTTTAAAACAGACAGAATTATTGTCGATACGATTGAGAGAGTATGCGTATAAATATGCTGAATTGATTATGAATGAGGATGCATCGTATAAGGTAAAATACAAAGATTTGAGTGGTATTTATGAGTGTATTTATGAGGATGCAGGTGAAGCTATGTATGATATATATGATAAGACTGTAAAAGATATGTATGATATATATTATGATGGAATTATTAAAGATGCATATGATACAGAAGACTACGATGTATGGAGTGATGTGAGTTCGGATGCTTACGATGATTGGTCGAATTGTTTATCGGATATATATGACGTATGGTCAGATATGCAGTCTGATATTTATGAATTTCAATCGGATTTAAGAAGCGAAGTCTATGATCATGATGATGAAAGGGCTCAGAAGAAGATGGATAAGTTTAAAAAATCAATTCTTCGCATGAAGGAGGATGTAAATGATTAGAGAGAATCGATGATTTTCTCTAATTTTTTTTAAAATGAGCTTGCATCGCTGAATATAGTGGTGTATAGTAAATAGGCATGCGTGGGAGAATGCGTAACTGTTCGTATTACCACAGCATAGGACAAAATATAGGAGGAACGTCTTATGAGCAAGAAAAAAGTTACAAAAGTTTGTAAGTTGCAGTTCCAAGCTGGTGGAGCTAAACCAGGTCCAGCATTAGCAAGTGCTGGTATCAACATGCCTCAGTTCTGTACAGCTTTCAATGATGCAACAAAAGATCGTAAAGGTGACATTGTTCCAGTTGTCATTACTGCTTATGAAGATAAGAGTTTTGATTTCGTATTGAAAACAACACCTGCTGCTAACTTATTGAAAAAAGCAGCAAACGTACAAAAAGCAAGTGGAGATCAAAAAGTAGTTGCTGGTACAATTACAGTTGATCAATTAAAAGAAATTGCTGAGTACAAAATGCCAGACTTGAATGCCAACGATGTAGAAGCTGCAATGCGTATTGTTGCTGGTACTGCACGTAACATGGGTATCAAGGTTGAAGGATTTGAATAGGAGGAACATCAATAATGGCAAAAGTAAGTAAGAGATATGCTGAAGCAGCTAAATTAGTTGATCGTTCAAAAACTTATTCAATTGAAGAAGCTGTTAAATTAGCTAAAGAAACTAGTAAAACAAAATTCGACGCAAGTGTTGAAGTAAGTTTCCGTTTAAACGTAGACCCTCGTCACGCTGATCAACAAATCCGTGGGGCAATGGTATTACCTAATGGAACTGGTAAAACACAACGCGTTTGTGTAGTTGCACAAGGCGAAAAAGAAAAAGAAGCTCAGGCTGCTGGTGCTGATTTCGTTGGTGGTGCAGATATTATCGAAAAAATCTCTAAAGGTTGGTTCGATTTTGATGTATTAGTAGCTACTCCAGATATGATGGGTCAATTAGGACGTTTAGGACGTGTATTAGGTCCTAAAGGATTAATGCCAAACCCTAAGACTGGTACAGTAACAATGGATGTTGCTAAGGCTATTGATGAAATCAAAAAAGGTAAAGTTACTTACCGTGTAGATAAAGAAGGAAACATCAACTTAGCTATCGGTAAAACAAGCTTTACAGATGAAGCATTAGTTGAAAACTTCAATGCAATCTTCAACACAATTGCTAAGGCTCGTCCTACAACTGTTAAAGGTGCATACATGAAGAACTTAGTTGTTTCAACAACAATGGGTCCTGGAATCCACGTTGAAATCGTTAAGTAATTGACAAATCTAGTAAAATAAATTAAACTACAGATTGTTATCAATATTCCAAAGACAGTAACGGCGTATGCTTAATAATGTTACCGAGGGTATGATGCATTGACTTTGCACAATTAGCCCGTCTTTGATGCGGGCTTTTCTTTTGAATATTGTTACAATAGATGAAAGAAGAGGTGGATCGAATGAACAAAGACATCCTTGCACAAAAGGAAGCTGACGTTAGCGCCTTATCTGAAAAAATGGAAGCTGCTAGTAGTATTGTATTAGTAGAATACCGTGGTTTATCAGTAAAGGAAGTAACAGAACTTCGTCGTGCTTTGCGTGAAGAAGACGTTGAATTCAAAGTTTACCGTAACGCAATCGCTCGTCGTGCAGCTGAAAAATTAGGTCACGAAGATTTCGCAAAAACTTTAGTTGGACCTAACGCATTGGCATTTGGTAAAGATCCAGTTGCTCCTGCTCGTGTATTAGCTAAATTTGCTAAAAAACATGAAGCATTAGTTTTAAAAACTGGTATCGTGGATGGAGCTATGGTAGATGAAGCTACTATCCAAAAATTGTCTGCATTACCTAACAAAGAAGGTATGTTGGCTAAATTCGCATCTTGCTTAAATGCTCCAGTTATCAAGTTTGCTATGACTGTTAAAGCATTGGCAGAAGCTAAAGAAAACGGATCTGTAAAAACAGAAGAAGCACCAGCTACAGAAGAAGCTGCTGCGTAATTAATTATAGGAGGAAAATAAAATGGCTAAATTAACTCAAGAAGAAATTCTTTCTTATTTAGAAGAAGCAACAATTTTAGAATTAAACGACTTAGTAAGTGCAATCGAAGAAAAATTTGGTGTAGTAGCTGCTGCTGCTGTTGCTGCTCCAGCTGCTGCTGCTGAAGAAACTGCAGGACCTAGCGAAGTAACAGTTACATTAACAGATGTTGGTGGAACAAAAGTTGCTGTAATCAAAGCCGTACGTGAAATCACTGGTTTAGGATTAGTTGACGCTAAGAAATTAGTAGATGGTGTTCCAGCTGCTATTAAAGAAAACGTATCTCCAGAAGAAGCAGAATCAATTAAAGAAAAATTAGTTGCTGCTGGAGCTACTGTAGAAATTAAGTAATATAAGCTTAATAAGTAATTAAAGCCTTTGTCATTAGATGAGGGCTTTTTTTTCTGCCTGTGGATAATATTGATGTGTAAATAGAGTTTTGTTTGATTTGAATGTATTTCGTGGGTTAACATGTAGGAAAGATGGTTTATTTAAGTTGGAGATTTTGGATAATGAATAAAAAAGAAAATTAGTGATTACTGAAGAAGAAAAAGTAATAGTTGAAAAGATATTGAAAGAACAGAAATCAAAATCGTTAAATATAAATTTCAATTTAAATTTAAAGCACTGGCAATGGAGGGATTTAAATATGATGGTGAATCCGAGTAAATATGAGATTGAATTATTTGATGCTGTAAGACCGTGGCTGTTATTTGATGCATCAACTGAAGAATTTTATTTGAAGGAGGATGCGCCAGAAGATATTATAAAAAAATATGCTTTGTTGAATAAGTATTTAAAAAAGAATTATTTTCTTATTGAATAGGGTGTGTGTATATCTTAGAAATTGTTTTTCTAAAATATGATTGAAGTGGAGATATAAATTAATGAATAAGAAAAGAGTACCGGAATTTTCTGAGAGAGCTAAACAATATTGGATTGAAAAATCGCATGAAGTGTTCAAGCCATGTGTATTAACGGAAGAAGAAGCAAAAGATATTGAACGAAAAAGAATGGAAAGATACAAAAAAGAAATTGAACAGTTGAAAAATAAACGTGTTGATTATCTTGACTAAAAAAAGGGTGAAATTTTTTGAGTTTTTAGTTGAGATGAAATAAATAGGATGTGAATGCATAAATTTGAAAAAATGTTATTCATTTGTTTATTGATACTAAAAAAGACATCATTCCAAGTGAGCGTGATGTCTTTTAATACTTTATTCATCTTTTAATATTTTTGTGACTGCGTTGTAGATACCGTTATCGTATGTGGATGTTGTGGCAAAATTGGCATAGCTTTTGACAAAATCACTCGCATTTCCCATCGCAACACCAATATCGGCTTTTTTTAACATATGGATATCGTTTGTACTGTCTCCAAAACAAATGGCATCTTTCCATGTTAATCCTGTTTTTTCTAGAATCATTTCAATACCTTTTGATTTATCATTGTCGGCATTGAAGATATCGAAACAGAATCCATCAGTTTTAACGTTAATCAAATCATTTCTTAAATCGGGATGAGTTTCCATGAATTGATCAACTAATTTCTTATCTTTGGTAAGTACAACGGCATTAAATGCTTTGTGTCTTAAGTGATAAGATTGGCTTGGATCGTAGAATAGTGAATCTAGTACATTGCAGTATTTACAGAAATCATACATTGGGTAAAAGTTGTTATAAATGTATGTGGCGTCTCCAAAGTGGAACATGAGTCCTGTTTCATGTTTTTTGCTAAAATCAACTAGATCATTGACGTTATCTTGTAAGATTGGATAGGTTCCAATTTCTTGAAAGTCTTTATCTAATATATAGCTTCCGTTGATCAATACATAATAATCAAATTGAACACGTTGTAAAATAAGTTTCATTTGGTTTAAAGGACGGCCAGTAGCAGCACAAACAATATATCCTTTGTCTTTTAGTGTTTGAATGGCGTCTAATGCACTTTCTTGAATGACGTCATTTTCAGTTTGGTAAAGAGTTCCGTCCATGTCGAAAAATACAATTTTGTGTTTCATAAATCTACCTCTATTCTTGTCTATATTATACTTTAATGATGGCCAAAGAGTATAAGAAAATTATATTTAAAATTTTTTTAAAAATAATTGACAAATCATGTTGAATACTGTATCTTAGTATTGCATGCGAAAATAGGTTCTGAAAAGAGCCTATATTTAATGGATGGGCAAGACCCACCCGGCTTCGTTTGCTTGGAAATTGAAAATTTTGAAAGGAGGATCTTATGCCTACAATCAACCAGTTGATTCGTAAAGGTCGTAAGGCCAGTCAAAACGTTTCAAAGTCTCCAGCTTTGAACCGTGGTTACAACTCATTGCAGTCTAAACCAACAAACCAATCAAGTCCACAAAAACGTGGAGTTTGTACTCGTGTTGGTACTATGACACCTAAGAAACCAAACTCAGCACTTCGTAAATATGCGCGTGTTCGTTTAAGCAATGGTATGGAAGTTACAGCTTACATTCCAGGTATCGGACACAACTTACAGGAACACAGTGTTGTATTGATTCGTGGTGGACGTGTTAAAGACTTACCAGGTGTTCGTTACCACATCGTTCGTGGAACTTTGGACTGTGCTGGTGTAAATGACCGTAAACAATCTCGTTCATTATACGGAACTAAAAGACCTAAGAAATAGATCAATCGTGAAAGGAGGAAATTAGATGCCTAGAAAAGGACACATTGCGAAACGTGACGTACTAGTCGACCCAATTTATAACTCTAAGTTGGTTACTCGTTTGATCAACAAAATCATGATTGATGGTAAAAAAGGGGTTGCACAAACTATTTTGTACAACGCGTTTGAAATCGTAGAAGTAAAAACAGGAAAAGCACCAATGGAGGTTTTCGAACAAGCTTTAGAAAACGTTATGCCTCAATTGGAATTGAAAGTTAGACGTGTAGGTGGAGCCAACTACCAAGTACCAGTTGAAGTAAGCGACGAACGTCGTTTGACTTTAGGACTTCGTTGGATCGTAAACTATGCACGTTTACGTAACGAAAAAACAATGGAACAGAGATTAGCAGCTGAAATTATTGATGCTTCTAATGGAACTGGTGCCAGTGTTAAAAAACGTGAAGACACTCACAAAATGGCAGAGGCCAACAAGGCATTTGCTCACTTCCGTTTCTAATTCCCGCAGACAATGGCAAAAAGAGATCTTAAATTCACCAGAAACATCGGTATCATGGCTCACATTGATGCCGGTAAGACGACCACTTCAGAGCGTATTCTTTTCTATACAGGAAAGACTCACAAAATCGGTGAGGTGCACGATGGTGGTGCTACTATGGACTGGATGGTTCAGGAGCAGGAGCGTGGTATTACCATTACCTCTGCTGCGACCACAGCTTTCTGGCATTATGACGGGAATGTTTACCAGCTGAACCTTATCGATACTCCGGGCCACGTGGATTTCACCGTTGAGGTGGAGCGTTCACTCCGTGTGCTCGACGGAACTATTGCAACTTTCGATGCAGTAGGTAAGGTACAGCCACAGTCGGAGACTGTATGGCGTCAGGCAGACAAATTCGGTGTTCCGAAGATTGCCTATGTCAACAAAATGGATCGTGTAGGCGCCGACTTCCTCGGTTGCGTACAGGATATCAAGGACAAACTCGGTGCTACAGCAGTTCCGATTTCCCTTCCTATCGGTTCAGAAGACAAATTCGTAGGTATCGTTGACCTTATCGACAGAAAAGCCATCGAGTACGAGGCAGACAACACCAAGCTCGTAAACTATCACGAGATTCCTATCCCTGAGGATATGAAGGGTGACGTAGAGCTTTGGAGAGACAGACTCGTAGAGGCTGCTGCAGAGTGCGATGATACTCTTATGGAGAAATATTTCGAAGATCCTGAGTCAGTTACCAAGGAAGAAATTATCGCAGCTATCCGTAAGGGTACTATCGCGATGAAGATCGTTCCTGCTACCTGCGGTTCTTCATACAAGGATAAGGGCGTCCAGTTCCTTCTCGATGCCGTTATCCGTTATCTGCCTTCACCTATCGACATCGGTGCCGTCAAGGGAACAGATCCTAAGACAGGCGAGGACGTCAAGGTTGAACCAGATGCAAGCAAGCCGTTCGCAGGTCTTGTATTCAAGATTGCAACTGACCCGTTTGTAGGTCGTCTTGCATATATCAGAGCTTATCAGGGACACCTCGATGCAGGTTCATACGTGCTCAATACACGTACCGGCAAGAAGGAGAGAGTTGCCCGTCTCTATCAGATGCACTCAAACCACCAGAACCCTATCGAATTCGTAGAGGCAGGTGACATCTGTGCAGCTGTAGGTTTCAAGGATCTCCGTACAGGTGATACCATCTGCGCTGAGGATCATCCTGTAAACCTCGAGGCAATGGAATTCCCTGATCCAGTTATCGGTATCGCAGTTGAGCCTAAGACTCAGTCAGACCTCGAGAAACTCGGAGTTGCCCTCGGAAAACTTGCTGAGGAGGACCCTACCTTCACAGTCAAGTCAGATCATGAGACTGGCCAGACCGTCATCAGCGGTATGGGTGAGCTTCACCTCGATATCATCGTTGACCGTCTCCGCCGTGAGTTCGGTGTAGAGATTAACCAGGGTGCACCTCAGGTTAACTACAAGGAGGCTATCACCTCTACAGTTCAGCATCGTGAGCTCTTCAAGAAGCAGACTGGTGGTCGTGGTAAGTTCGCGGATATCATCGTTGAAGTCGGCCCTGCAGACGAAGGAGTTACCGGACTTCAGTTCGATAACCAGGTTAAGGGCGGTAACATCCCTAAGGAGTTCGTTCCATGCGTGCAGAAGGGCTTCGAGTCAGCTATGGCAAACGGTTGCCTTGCAGGCTATGAGGTTCAGTCACTCAAGGTTACCCTCCTCGACGGTTCTTACCATCCGGTCGATTCAGACCAGCTCTCATTCGAGATCTGCGCCCGCAATGCCTTCCGTCATGCTTGCCCTAAAGCACATCCGGTTCTCCTCGAGCCTATCATGAACCTTGAGGTTGTTACTCCGGAAGAGTACATGGGTGATATCGTCGGCGACCTTAACCGTCGTAGAGGTCAGATCAATGCTATGGATTCTACCGCTAACGGCGCAAGAATCATCAAGGCATTCGTTCCGCTCTCTGAGCAGTTCGGTTATGTGACAGTTCTCCGTACCCTTTCTTCAGGCCGTGCTACCAGCACAATGTCCTTCGACCACTATGCAGAAGTTCCTGCTAACCTGGCTAAGGAGGTCATCGAGAAGAGCGGTTACAAGTCAACTGATGACGACGAATAATTATTAACGGAAAAACAGTATTGACAGATATGGGTCAGAAAATCAGAATAAAGCTCAAATCATTCGATCACATGCTGCTTGACAAGTCAGCAAAGAAGATCGCTGAAACAGTGACTTCTACTGGTGCAAAGGTATGCGGACCTATTCCACTTCCTACAAGCACAAAGATTTTCACTGTGAACCGCTCGACCTTCGTTAACAAGAAGTCTCGCGAGCAGTTCGAACTCAACTCTTACTGCAGACTCCTCGATATCGATGAGTCAAACGCAAAGACAGTCGATGCGCTTATGAAGCTCGAGTTGCCTTCAGGAGTTGAAGTCGAAATCAAAGTCTGATAGAAATCAGCATCCTTGAATGCTGAATTATTTCAGAACTCAAGGAAAAATACTATATTTGCAAGACCGGTTCTTGTAGCCGGTTTTGCAATCTTGGCCTCATAGCTCAGTTGGTTAGTAGCATCTGACTCATAATCAGAGGGTCACAGGTTCAAGCCCTGTTGAGGCCACGTCAAGAGAGGACACTTACAGAAATGTAGGTGTCTTTTTTGTTCGTCCAGCACGAACATGCTCTAATGGGTGTAAGTCCCTAAACCACCCTGATAGTGGGAAGGTTACAGCCAAAGGCAAGGGTGTCCGCCGCGAGACGGAATCTGAAGGAAGCCGGCGGCAAACATCTGGTCTGACGGACAGAAATCCGATAAAAGGCCTA
>OQWM01002621.1_pt1 | contig 12161 bp, 7 predicted proteins | sample 1691531 | NCBI WGS metagenome assembly OQWM01 (sample SAMN03418257, study PRJEB22391) | human gut metagenome | biome: human-gut; feature: organic feature; material: feces | host: Homo sapiens | place: Tanzania | collected 2013-01 | reverse complement strand
CAACCAAGGCTGTACAGGTGCAGAGCCGCATCAAGCAGTTGGAGAAAATCGTTCCGATTGAGGTGGATGAGGTGGACAATAAACAGATGCATCTCAAGTTCCCTCCTTGTCTGCGAAGCGGTGATTATCCGGTTATCTGCGATGAGGTACGCAAGGATTATGGAGAGCATACGGTTTTCGATCATGTCACACTTACTATTAAAAGAGGTGAGAAGGTTGCGTTCGTAGGAAAAAACGGTGAAGGTAAATCAACGCTTGTCAAATGTATCATGGGCGAGATTCCTTTTACGGGCAACCTCAAGATTGGACACAATGTACAGATAGGATATTTTGCACAGAACCAGGCGCAACTCCTTGATGAGAACCTCACGATATTCGATACCATCGACCGTGTAGCCACTGGTGAGATGCGATTGAAAATCAACGATCTCCTTGGTTCATTCATGTTCGGTGGTGAGACATCAGAAAAGTATGTGAAGGTACTCAGTGGAGGTGAAAGAAGTAGATTGGCCATGATCAAACTGCTGCTCGAACCAGTGAACCTGCTGATACTCGATGAGCCTACCAACCATCTTGATATGCAGTCAAAGGATGTGCTCAAGGAAGCTATCAAGGCTTTTGATGGTACAGCTATCATCGTGAGCCACGACCGTGAATTCCTTGATGGATTGGTAGATAAAGTCTATGAGTTCGGTGGCGGTAAGGTACGTGAGCATTTAGGTGGTATCTATGACTATCTTCGTGCGCACAATGCAGATTCCATCAATGCCGCATTGACAAGTGCTCAGTCTGCTCCTGTAGCAGCAACAGTAGAAGCAACTCCTTCTGCCGGTAAACAGAATTATGCAGAGCATAAGGAACAGCAGAAGAAAATCCGCAAGGCGGAGAAGGCTGTCAAGGAGTGTGAAGATCGCATTGCCAAACTGGAAAAGCGCAAGAAGGAAATCGATGACCTCCTGATGAAGCCGGAGAATGCTACCAACATGGAACTTGTCACAGAATATACTTCGCTGATGCAGAAACTTGATGAGGAAAATGATAACTGGCTGCTTCTTTCTGAAAAGCTCGAAGAAGTCAGCAATTCATAAACCTTCAGCATAAGATCTTCTTTCAGCAGATGCTTATCTTTCTGAGATTTAATAATAAAAAATATAACTAACATGAACATTAAAATGATTCTTCCGATGATGATGCTGGCAGCTATGCCTCTCGGCGCAGATGCACAGAACAAGTCGGGTCTTGTCATGGAAAACCTTGATAAGACAGTCAGTCCTGCTAATGATTTCTACAAGTTTGCTACAGGTGGATGGCAGAAGAACCACCCACTCCCAGCAGCTTACAGCTGCTACGGCAGCTTCAATCTGTTGGCAGATGACAACAACAAGCGTATCAATACCATTCTTTCTGAACTTCAGAAGAAGACTTATAAGAAGGGTACTATCGAGCAGAAATTGTCTGACTTCTATAAGTTGGCGCTTAATGTAGATGCTCGCAACAAGGCTGGTATCTCACCAGTTAAGCCACTTCTCGATGAGATGGAAGCAGCCAAGACAAAGGCTGACTTGCAGAAGATCCAGTTGAAGTATGCAGCACAGGGTTATGGTGTAAGCTTCGGTGGCGGCTTCGGTGCTGACGAGAAGAATGTCAAGATGAATATCTTCAATCTCGGTCAGGGCGGTCTTACCCTCGGTCAGAAAGACTATTATGTAAACAATGACACAGCTACAGTAGCTATCCGTGAGGCATTCAAGAAGTATGTTCAGAAGATGTTCCAGCTCTACGGTTTCTCAGCAGAGGAAGCAGCTCAGAAGGAGCAGGCTATCTTCCAGCACGAAACCATGTTGGCGCTCATCTCAAAGAGCATGACAGAACTTCGCGATCCTCAGGCTAACTATAATAAGATGACTCTCAAGGAGTTCCAGGAGAAATATCCTAACCTCAACTTCGAGGCTATGTGTAATGCAGAGGGTATCAAGAGCGAGTATATCCAGGAGATGATCGTAGGTCAGCCTGACTTCCTTGCTGGTCTCGACAAGATTACTGCAGCCGAGAATGACAATACGCTCAGAGCCTTGATGGAGTGGGATGTTATCCAGAGTTCATCTTCTTATCTCACAGATGAGATCCGTGAGGCTAACTTTGATTTCTTCGGTAAGACAATGAGTGGCCGTAAGGAGGATTATCCTCTCTGGAAACGTGCTACCAGTCAGGTAGAAGCTCAGTTGGGCGAACCTCTCGGTCGTATGTACTGCAAGCGCTACTTCCCAGAGTCTTCCAAGAAGATCATGTTGGAATTGGTAAAAAATCTTCAGGTAAGTCTCGGTCAGCGTATCGATGCTCAGACCTGGATGAGCGATACTACCAAGGCAGCAGCTCACGAAAAGCTCAACAAGTTCTATGTGAAGATCGGTTACCCTAACAAGTGGACAGACTATAGCAGTCTTCAAATCGATCCATCTAAGAGTTTCTATGAGAACGTGATGGCATGCCGCAAGTTTGCTCACGACAAGCATATCAATGACAAGGCAGGAAAGCCAGTGGATCGTGACGAGTGGTACATGACTCCACAGACAGTCAATGCTTATTATAACCCAACAACCAATGAGATTACCTTCCCAGCAGGTATCCTCCAGTATCCATTCTTCGATCCGAAGGCTGATGCTGCATTCAACTATGGTGCTATCGGTGTGGTGATTGGACATGAGATGACTCACGGATTTGACGACCAGGGAAGACAGTATGATTCAGATGGTAATATGCATGACTGGTGGACAGCCAATGATGCAGAGGGCTTCAACAAGCGTGCTGATCAGTATGCTGCATTCTTCAGCAATATCAAGGTATTGCCTGATTTGAATGCCAATGGCCGATTCACTTTGGGTGAGAACCTGGCAGACCACGGAGGTCTGATGGTTTCTTTCAATGCATTTAAGAATGCAACTGCAAAGAAAAAGCTCAAGGAGAAGGATGGTTTCACACCAGAACAGCGTTTCTTCCTTGCTTATGCTGGCGTATGGGGTCAGAACATCACAGAGCTGGAAATCCGCAACCGCGTAAAGAGCGACCCACATTCATTGGGTGAATGGCGAGTAAATGGCGCTCTTCCTCACATCAATGCCTGGTATGAGGCATTTGGTGTCAAGAAGGGAGACAAAATGTATATCCCAGAGTCAGAGAGATTAGATCTCTGGTAAAGAAATGCTGCGTCAAAGCATCTACTTCTGGATCAAGTCTTTTTAGGGTTTTGGCATTAATCTTATTTAGATACTGTTCCAGGGGGGAAGGTGTTGAACTTCGGTTCAACACCTTTTTTGCGTTTTATATAAAAAAATCCTCTTTTTTTTCGCTAAGTCAGATTTTTACAGTAACTTTGCAGAAAAATACAAAGAAAGGATAAAAAATGCCATTAAGATTACCAGATAAATTGCCAGCCATCGAGTTGCTGAAGCATGAGAATATCTTTGTGATGGACGAGAGCCGGGCTCATAGCCAGGAAATCCGTCCACTTAAAATCGTGGTTCTCAACCTGATGCCGCTGAAGATAACTACAGAGACCGACCTCGTGCGACTGTTGTCCAATACGCCTTTGCAGCTTGAGGTCTATTTCATGAAACTCAAGAGTCATACCCCTAAGAATACTCCTATCGAGCACATGATGATGTTCTATAAGGATTTTTCCGAACTCTCCAAGCAGAAGTTTGATGGTATGATTGTTACGGGTGCTCCGATCGAGACGATGGCATACGAGGATGTAGAGTATTGGCCGGAAATCAAGCAGATTTTCGATTGGGCACGTACTCATGTCACTTCTACGCTCTATATCTGCTGGGGCGCACAGGCAGGACTTTATCATTTCTATGGCGTGCCGAAATATCCGTTGGAGAAGAAGATGTTCGGTATCTTCCAGCAGAAACCGCTGGATATGTCACAGCCTATCTTCAGAGGCTTTGATGATGTCTTTGCCATGCCTCACAGCCGTCATACAGAAGTGAGACGAGAGGATATTGAGAAGGTACCAGGACTTGACATTATTGCAGAATCTCCTGAAAGCGGTGTGAGCATCGTGATGGCAAGAGGGGGCCGTGAGTTCTTTGTAACCGGTCATCTTGAATATGCGCCTAATACGCTCGATAAAGAGTATAAGCGCGATATGGGCAAGCGCGATGATGTGGAATTGCCAAAGAATTATTATTATCACGACGATCCTAACGAGGCTCCATTGGTTACATGGCGTGCACATGCCAATCTCTTCTATAGCAACTGGATCAACTATTATGTTTACCAGGAGACTCCTTATAATATTGACGATATTCAGTAAGATATGAGAACATTGGAATTATTGGCTCCTGCCAAAAATTTAGAATGCGGTATAGCTGCCATCGATCATGGAGCAGACGTCGTCTATATCGGTGCTCCACGCTTCGGTGCAAGAGCTGCTGCCGGCAACTCTATCGAGGATATCAAGCAACTCTGTGATTACGCCCATCAGTTTGGTGCCAAGGTTCACGTTACCGTCAATACCATCATCTATGATTCAGAATTGGAAGATACGCTTAAGATGATTTCCCAGTTGGATGAGATTGGTGTTGATGCACTCTTGCTGCAGGATATGGGACTCCTCTGGGAGGTAAGAGCTAAAGGCTTGTGGAAGAGGGAGTTACATAGCAGTACCCAATGCGATACTCGAACTCCTGAGAAAGCTTTGTGGTTGACTCAGATCGGTTTCAAGCGAGTGGTTCTTGCACGTGAACTGTCACTGGATGAAATCAAAGCCATCCACAATGCTATTCCAGACAGAGAGATTGAAGTCTTCGTGCATGGTGCTCTCTGCGTCAGTTATTCCGGAGTCTGCTATGCATCCGAAAAATGCTTCTCCCGTTCTGCCAACCGTGGTGAATGTGCCCAGTTCTGCCGTATGAAGTTTGACCTGGTTGATGCCGACAACCAGATGATAGAGCACCAGCGCTATCTCCTGTCGCTCAAGGATCTCTGTCAGTTAGATTATCTGAAGGACCTGGCTGATGCCGGAGCTTCTTCATTCAAGATAGAGGGCAGACTCAAGGATATCACCTATGTGAAAAACGTGGTGGCTGCCTATAACAAGAAATTGGATGAAATCGTAGCCAAATATCCACGCGAATACCGACGTGCTTCGCGAGGACATGTGGAATATAATTTTGTTCCGAATCTGAAGAAAACCTTCAACCGCGGTTTTACCAACTATTTCCTGCATGGCAGACAACCCGATATTTCCTCCTTCGACACACCGAAGGCTATCGGTGAATATGTAGGTAAGGTGAAGGAAATACGTGGAAATGTATCTTTCAATGTAGCTACAGTAGCCAGTTTTGCCAATGGCGACGGACTCTGTTTCATCAATGATGAGCGAGAGTTGGAGGGCTTCCGTGTCAACAAGGTGGAGGGCAACCGCCTTTTCCCTTTCCGCATGCCGGAAAATCTCAGACCGGGTATGGCTTTGTATCGCAACAACGACCAGGCTTTCGAACAGATTCTTGCTCGCAAGACAGCCGAACGCCGTATTCCGCTCTTTATCGAACTCCAGCCTGTGTTGGAAAAGGACGATGATAATGATGAAGTAGTAGATGGATTCCTTGCCACTGCCAATATCTTCAAGAGTGTAGAACAGGGCTTGTACTACAAGGCTGCAGAGGTCTTCACACCTATGCAACTGCAGTGCGCCAAACGCTCTCAGCATGATAATATGATTGCGCAGATGAGCAAGTTCGGTGAATCTAAATATGAATGTAAGCATGTGGTACTCAAGAATGGTATTGATGCTGCGTTCATCCCTAACAGTGTGCTTTCAAATGTCCGTAGGGAATTGATTCAAAAACTTGATCAGAGAATAACAGATGAACTCAGCCGTTCGCTGATTTCTGGTATGGACAGAAATTTCTTTGCCAATCCTTACAGATTGGATCAGCCGGGAGAACGTGAAGCTAAGAGTCAGAAGGAATTAACCTGGCAACCGGAATATGGAAAATGGCGATATACTTATAATATTGCCAATGATGCTGCGGTTGATTTCTACAAGATGCATGGACTCGAGAATATCCAACCAGCATTCGAACTGGGTGCTAACAAACGCAAGGATGAATCGCTCATCATGCAGTGCCGCCATTGCATCCGCTATTCCTTAGGATATTGCGTGAAGCGTGGGGGAAAGAAACCTACATGGAAAGAACCGCTTTCGCTGGTATTAGGCGATGGCAGAAGATTCCGTTTGGAGTTTGTCTGCAAGGAATGTCAGATGAATGTCTATGCTGAGTCAAACTGATCATCGTGAGCAGGTTCTATTCAGAAGAATCATATAATAAAATACAGATGAAGTTAAAGTTATCCGATATGAGAAAAGGCTGTCAGTATGTCCTCAAGGGCATGCTGATGGTCTTTGTGCTTTTCTTTGTAACCAGTTGTTATCACCGTCATATTGCAAAGGGACAGCATGCAGCACTGGTGGAATACAGTGATCGCCAGCGTGATTCGATTTCTTTTTCTTCTACGCATCATTATACCTATCGCTACAATTTCGAGGTGGCAGCAGATTCTCTGATGCTTATCAAGCAGCAGCCGGAGGAATTCGTCAACCATCTTCCCATCGATTCTTTCGCAGTCATGAAGCACTGTCTTCTGGTTGTTTCTGATATCAGGATAATTCCGCAGGATCGTGTGGATTCAGTTTGGATCCAGTTGGCAACAGAGGATAATGTATTCGGTTGGATACATGAGTCTAATATGCTTTCTAAGGTAGTGCCTGATGATCCCATTTCCCAGTTTATCATGGTGTTCAGCAATACCCACCTGCTCATCTTCCTGATAGTCTTTGTGCTGATAGGAGTGAGTTATCTGGTGAAGAAGATCTTTACGCGAAATGCGCCTATCGTGCATTTCAATGATATCGACTCACCTTATCCAACAGCCCTTGTGCTGATGGTATCGCTGTCTGCTGCATTCTATGCCACGATTCAGACCTATATGCCTGAGGTATGGCGCCATTTCTATTTCCACCCTACGCTCAATCCTTTTGCAGTGCCTAAGGTGTTGGGCTTCTTCTTAGCATCCGTATGGGCGATACTCATACTTGCCATTGCCTGTGTGGATGAAGTAAAAAACCGTCTTACTTTGGGTGAAGGAATACTCTATTTAGGAGGTCTGATGGGCATGTGTGCCTTAGATTATATCATATTCAGTATCAGTACGTTATATACTGTCGGCTACATTATTTTAGTAGCGTATTTCTGGTATGCTATCCGGGCTTATCTCAAGCGAAATTCCTGATATATTCTTGTTTTCCGGATATGCCGGATTTCTATCAGATTTTCTGATTTTTCACTGATTTCCTAATTTATTAGGATAATCCTTTCGGGATAATCTTTGTACCTTTGCAGCCGAAAAAATCAGTTGAATTATGTATTTTAAAATTTTGGTAGCCGCATCTTTAGCTGCAATTTTTCTGCCAGTAAATGCAGAAAATGAATATCTGGCTAAAGCGGAAAGTATGCATCCAGCCAGTGCCGTTAATGGTAATTCGGTCAGTAGAGAGAGCGTTTTTGCTGATAGCAGCAAGGTATTTGATATTGATGAGATTGTAGTTGTTTCCCAACCCAAGGAAACCCGTCGCCTCCGTCAGCAGGCATTGAGCAGCAGTTCTCTCAGCAGTTTTCAGATTCATAAACTCGGTGTTCATGATTTGCGTGAACTCTCTCAGTATATCCCTAATTTTGTGATGCCTAATTACGGCAGCCGCTTGTCGTCTTCCGTCTATGTGCGTGGCATCGGCAGTCGTGTCAACAGTCCTTCTGTGGGCATCTATATAGATGATATCCCGGTGATGAGCAAGTCTGCCTTCAATCTCCACAATTATCAGTTGAGTCGTGTGGATGTGCTCCGTGGACCGCAGGGCACTCTTTATGGACAGAATACAGAGGGCGGACTCGTCAGAATGTATTCCCGCAATCCTTTTAACTATCAGGGTACGGATGTGAAATTGGGCTATGGCAGTCGTAGCTATCGCAATTTTGAGGTAGCGCATTATAATAAGGTGAATGAGAAGACAGCCTTCTCTTTGGCTGGTTTTTATGATGGACAGAACGGTTTCTTCCGCAATTCCTTTACTGGGGAAAGGGCTGACAAGATGAATGAAGCGGGCGGAAAACTGCTTGTAAAAACCCGTCTGAATGCCGGTTGGGATGTTGATGTTCTCGCCAATTATCAGTATGTAGATCAGAATGGATTTCCTTATGGTCGTCTGGATCTTGCAACAGGCAATACCGACCGTCCAGCCTCCACCTTTGCAGGCATCTATCGCCGCAACAATCTGATTTCCGGTTTGCGACTCACCCGTCAGGGAAAGCTTTTCGATTTCACTTCCGTTTCGAGTTATCAGTATGTGAAAGACCATATGTTGATGGATCAGGATTATCTTCCGGCTGACTATATGCACATCCTTCAGCAGCAGTTGCAGAATTCCTTTACCCAGGAGTTTACCTTCAAGGGCAAGCAGGCTGTGGGCGGATTCTGGCATTGGACATTAGGTGCTTTCTTCTCCCAACAGTGGTTGAAGACCAACGGACCAGTGTTCTTTGATGAAGCGATGACGACGCGTATCGGCAATGCCATCCAGCGCCAGATGTATGATGCGATGGTGAAGGCGATGGCAGACAGGATGATAGCCCAGGGAATGCCTGCAGCTGCAGCCCAGGCTGCCGCTCAGCGAGCTATAGAACAAGCTGGTGGAGTAGGCATGGAGGTTTCCATGGGTGCGCCAGGATTGTATCATACGCCTCAGTCCAATCTCGGTTTCTATCACGAGAGCCTTTTCGATTTATCTTCTTCGCTTTCCCTTACCTTGGGTTTGCGATATGATTATATGCTTACCTCCGTTCATTACGAAAGTTCTGCCTATATGGCTATGAAGGCGAACGTGATGGGCAGGGAGGCAACTTATACTTTGCGCAGTATGCTCGATGGTCGCACGCACGATCATTTCGAAGAGCTGTTGCCTAAGTTGGGACTCACTTGGCGATTGGATTCCCATGGCAGTAATGTGTATGCGGTAGTCAGCAAGGGTTATCGTGCCGGTGGTTATAACATCCAGATGTTCAGCGATATTCTTCAGACAGAATTGAATGCCAACCGTCAGAATGCGATGCGTGGTGATTATGATGTTCCTCATTCAGCTGAGGATTATGAGAAGGTGAATAAGACGATCTCTTATGAACCGGAAGTGAGCTGGAACTACGAGTTGGGAACCCATCTCAATCTCTTTGAGAATGCGCTTCATCTGGATCTCAGTGCTTTCTATATGCAGGTAAAGAACCAACAGTTGTCTGTGATGGCAGGTAATTACGGTTTTGGCCGAATGATGGTCAATGCAGGCAAGAGTCACAGTTGCGGTATTGAGGCTGCGCTCAGAGGTCAGCTCTTCAATGGTCATTTCGACTGGATGGTGAACTATGGTTATACCCGTGCCGTATTTGATGAGTACAAGAGTGGGGAAGGAGCCGAGTCTGAGGATTTCAAGGACAAGTTTGTACCTTATGTTCCGCAGCATACGCTTTCTGCTGCAGCAGATTATCGCATTGATACAGATTGCCGTTTGCTCCGTTCGCTCACTATAGGAGCCAATGTCAATGCACAGGGCAAGACCTATTGGGATCAGGCCAACAGTTACAGTCAGAATTTGTATGCAGTCTTAGGTGCTCATCTGGATGCCGATTTAGGCAAGGTCCTTATCAGTTTCTGGGCTCGTAATCTGACGAATACCCATTACAATACCTTCGCGGTAGATAATGCCGCCACAGGCAACAAGGAATACTTTGCCCAGCGTGGCAATCCTTTCCAGTGTGGCGTTGATCTCCGTTTCCACTTCTAATATTCCGTAAAAGGCGGGATCCTATAAAATAAAGAGGATGTGTCATAAGTCCATGACACATCCTCTTTATTATGTTTATGTATGATTTAAGAAATACTTACTCCTTTGCGATTTTCCAGTCGAGCAAGCCCTTTCCTTCATCGTCCAGTTCTATTCCCAAACCAATCACCTCTCGTGAATCAGCCTTGAAAGGCTCCAAGTATTGATGTTCGATGATCTGTCGGACTGCAGCTTCCTTTCCGCCATTGTTTCTTAATTTCAATTCTATCACATAGATGTATTGTGAGGTGGAGGTGATGAGGTCAATCCTGCCCGTTGAAAGCATGTGCTCTATCTCTACCTTCATGCCTATGGCGTTGAGAATAGTGCTGATAATCAGGCGATAACGTTCTTCCATATCCATAGAAGCCATTTTCTTGTTACTATAAGGAACATCAGCAATCAGCGCCTTCAGCGATTTCATGGCTTCGGATACCTGCCCTGTACCTAATTGCATATAGAGGTTTGCTTGCATTGACTGGATTTCACTCTCTTCCCTCATGGTCAAAGCAGGTAGTACCGTCTCGTATAGTGCCTGTCTCACTTCCTTGTTAGGGAATCCCAAGATATATCCGAATTCGTCGCTGTCCTTGATTGTGAGATACCCCGACTGATAGAGGAATAAGGAAACTCCACCCCCTGTAACATCAGATGTCTCCAAAACATTGCGGAGAATGCGGCAATTCTCAAAATCACCCAAGTGTAATTCTGCATTGGTTATAAACTTTGGCAATCTGGAAGTGGCACCTGAAGCAGCCCAGAAATTAGCTAACTCTTGAGTATTCAATGCATTGACAAGACTGAAAGGATTATAGATATCTATCATGTTTTTCCGGCTGAAGTGATAACCATCATAATATTCCTTCAGTTTGTCGTGAGTTTGCTGCAAAGTCCAATTGTTCATTTCTGCCATTTTCTCCAACTCTGGCTGGAAATTCTCGCTGATTTCTTCTTCTGTAATACCGCAGAGTGGTGCATATTGTGGAAGGAAACTGATATTGGTCAGATTGTTGAGCGCAGAGAAGAGTGAAATCTGCGTAAACTTGGTGATTCCTGTAATGAATACGAATCGTTCGAACTCATCATCAGCTTTCAGTATGGCAAACACATTGCGATATATATCTGTGCATGCTTCGTGCTCAGGAGTTTTCCAGGAGTGCTGGAGTGGGGAGTCATACTCATCTATGAGGACTACCACCTTCATGCCTGTCTGCTGATAGGCAGTGGTGATAATGGCATTAAAACGGTCTGCAAGTTGGGCTGTAGGATCCGGAGTGATATTGTATTTCTGCTCATACGATTTAAAGCAGATATTGAGATACGACTGGATTCCTTGGGCACTGGCACCGCCACGGCTCATGTCAAGTCTGATAACAGGATACTGATTCCATTCCTCTTCCATCTCCATGATTTTGAGACCTTCAAAGAGATCCTTTCGGCCTAAGAAATAGGATTCAAGGGTATCAACGAGCACAGACTTGCCGAATCGACGAGGACGACTGAGATAATTATACTGATCGCCGTTGTTCGCCAATTCCCAAACAATATCCGTCTTGTCAACATAGAGGTATCCTTCTTCTCTGATTTTTCTGAAAGACTGAACGCCTACCGGCAGTTTCCTACGTTTGATTTTTGCCATATTCTTATCCTCCAACTTATTTTACTGCAAATATACGAAAAGTTTCACTTATACGTGATAAAACCAGCCTTTTTTTTGATTTTTATAACTTATAAATGAAAAAATCAGTGCTACTACTAAGAGTAACACTGATTTTCTATTTTGTTTATTGAATACCAAATCTTTTTAAAGAATCCTTTATTTTGTAATACAAATTGATTATCTTTCTTATATAAGACAACATTACTTGCATATTTCTTAATAAGACCTAAATCTTGATAACTTTCAACATCAAAAAGCATATCTCCTGTATACCACTCACCATCTTTTGTAATATATATTGGTACGATTTGATATTTATCTTGATTAATTTTATTCATGGCTTGAACAGCCGTAATTATACTAACTTCATGTTCTACACTTTCTCCCCCAAAAATAACACCTACTTTTATTCTCATCTTAATCATCCTCTTTCTTTCTCATTATAGGTATCTGGTAAATCATTTTCAAATAAAGCATATATCTCATCTTTGCCATTATATAAACCATTAATAAAAGCATATGCTTCTCTTACATCATTAAATACTATTATCTTATCTTTGTCAAACC
>OQWM01002620.1_pt1 | contig 12161 bp, 9 predicted proteins | sample 1691531 | NCBI WGS metagenome assembly OQWM01 (sample SAMN03418257, study PRJEB22391) | human gut metagenome | biome: human-gut; feature: organic feature; material: feces | host: Homo sapiens | place: Tanzania | collected 2013-01 | reverse complement strand
CATGCCGACAAACATTTCGACGAATTCCGAGCCCGACATCGAGAAAAACGGCACGTCTGCTTCACCGGCCACCGCCTTGGCCAGCATGGTTTTACCTGTTCCCGGAGGGCCTACGAGCAAAATGCCCTTAGGCATTGATGCGCCGATTTCCTTATACTTGCCGGGATCATGCAGATAATTTACAATCTCGGAGAGATTTTCCTTAGCCTCATCCTCACCGGCAACATCGGCAAACTTTATACCCTCGGCGGATTTGACGTACACCCGGGCATTGGACTTGCCCATGTTGAACATCATGGAGTTGCCGCCTCCCATTTTGTCCATCATTTTGCGCGACATGTATTGGCCGAGAGCAACAAATATTATAATCGGCAGCAGCCAAGCGAGTATACTGACAAGCGCCGAGGTCTGCTCTATCTCCTCTCCGGTTGTTGAAACATCGGCCTTCAGCAGACGTGAGACGAGATCATCGTCCGGCACCATTGCCGTCTTATATATCTTGCCGCTTTTTTCATCGCCCTTGAACAGGATGCGGTTATTCTGCTCCTGTATCTCGACGGCGCTGACTTCTCCCTTATCAACCATATTGATAAAAGTATTATAGTCGACTTCCTTGATCTGATGCTCCGATATCCATGGCATGGCCACAAAATTGAACACCAGCAGGAGAATCAGAACTATCGTGTAGTAATAAACAAGCGGTTTTTTCGGTGATTTTACTTCGTTCATGCGCCGCGCTCCTTAAAGATTATATATTGTGTATAGTTTATCACAAGCTATAGTGATTTTTCACGAAATTTCTGTTAACGATTAGTGCAATTGCGACAAATTATTTATTTATTCTAAGCATACGGTAACCGATGCCGACATGTGTTTGGATATACTGCACACCGTTGGAGTTTTTCTCTATTTTGCGGCGGAGAGTTGCCATATAAACACGCAGGGAAGAAACGTCCGATGCAGTGGGGCTGCCCCAGACCTCCTTGAGAATATAATTGTGAGTGAGCACCTTGCCTGTATTTTTCGCAAGAAGGCACAGGAGCTTGTACTCTATCGGAGTAAGGTGTATCTCCTTATCTGAAATGAATGCACATCCGGCGGAGTAGTCGATGCGGAGATCTCCGTTTTCGTAGCTGCTCGATTCCTCGCCGAGGCGGTCACTGTCATAGCGTACCCGCCTCAAGGCTACACGCAGGCGGGCTAAAAGCTCATCGACCGAAAAAGGCTTTGTCAGATAGTCATCCGCTCCCGCGTCAAGAGCCGAGACCTTGTCGAAATCCTCGCTGCGCGCCGACACCACGATTATGGGCATATTGCTCCATGAGCGTATTTTTTTGATTATCTCAACACCGTCCATATCAGGCAGTCCAAGGTCAAGCAGCATAACATCAGGTTTACAGGAGAGTGCCTGCATCACAGCCTCCGTTCCGTTTCCGGCACGCTTATATGTATAGTCCTGTGTCTCAAGCGTCGCCGCAATGAGATTTGCAACGGCGTTATCATCCTCAACTATCAGAATCTGCGGCTTATTCATCTGACTGCACCTCCGCTCTCTTAAGATCAAATGTAAATACCGCTCCGTGCGGCACATTATCTAAAACACTGATACTGCCGCCGTGCGCCTCAACAATGCTTTTACACAGCGCAAGGCCAAGACCCAGGCCGCGCCGTGCATCGCTGCTGGCTTTGCCCGAAGTGTAAAACATATCGAAAATTTTGTTTTTCACATCATCGGCTATACCGTTTCCGTCGTCGGAAACGCTTATAATCACTCTGTCTGCCCGCGCCGCGGCCGAAAGGCATATATGCGATCCGGGCGGTGTATATTTCACAGCATTATTCAGCAGGTTTATTATAACCTGAACGATAAGACGCGCATCCATATACGCCATAAGCAGCTCATCGCCGAGCTGAACACTGAGCTTGTGCTCACCAAGCTTCCTGTCTGCATGCGAAACGGCCTCGCGGAACACATCGTCCAAAAGCTCCGGCTGAGTGTTTTCTATTCGGCTGCCGCCTTCCATGCGTGTTATGCTCAAAAGGTTTTCCACAAGGTTTATCAGCCATTGTGCATCATCGTACACCGATGTGTACATCTGCCGTCGCTTATTCTCGGGAAGCTCATTGTCCATCAGCAGTGCAGCGGTGCCGGATATGTTGGTAAGCGGTGTGCGCAGATCGTGCGATATCGCACGCAGGAGATTTGCCCTTAATTCCTCCGCCCGTGCTTTTTCCTCTATTCTGCGCTTTTCAAGTCGATTATTTTCGTTTTCGAGCACAAGCCCGCACTCGTCAAGTATTGCAACAGTGAGCGTTTTCTCAAAGCTTTCGAGCTGAGGGGCGTCCTTCATCGCGATGCCTGCGACGGCAAACACTCTCCCGTTTGCGTGGATGGCCATGTACAGACCGCTTGCCTTTTGAAATACGGCAGTGCCGCTGCCCGCACGACGGTCGTTTTCAAGCGTCCATTGAGCGGCCTCAAGCTCATAATCAGTCAGATATGTGCTGAAATCATCATCCTCATGCACGGGGAACAGCCGCGGTTCGGCAAGGTGTACGTCCTCGGCAGGATAGATAAGTATGCTTCTGTCGAGAAGCTTGCCGAGCTGCGCCGCAGTTACGGAAAGCAGCTGCTCTATGCCGAGCGCCTGTTGGAGCTTCTGGCTCGTTTCAAGCAGGACCTCGGTTCTGTAAACTCTCAGCGCCGTTTGACGCGTCTGTATCTTTACTCTAGCCGTTATCGACGATATAAGCAGTGCTGCGGCAAACATGACAACAAACGTAATAATATGGCTTGTATCCGAAAAGAGCGAAAAATACGGTTCGGTGAAGAAAAAGTTGAATATAAGCACCGACATTATGGACGCGGCAAGACTGTAGCTTCGTCCGGCAGTCAGCATGGCAATTACGAGAACACCTATTATATACACAACTATCACATTTGCCGTTGAAAAGCCAAGGTCGGAAAACAGATAGCCAATGCCTGTACAGAAGCAGAGCATAAGTATCGTAATGATCGTGTCGCGTACACTGAAGTGTTCCTGCGCGAGCAGGGCGCCAGGCGCCTTATTCCTCACCTCATGCTTGTCGGGGATTATATATATATCCATATCCGACGCTATCTCGCCCAGCCGGTCAACGATGCTCTTTTTGGAGAATAAGCCGCGCTTGCCGGGGCTTCGGCCGATGACGATCTTGGTCGAGCCCGAAACGCGTGCGTATTCCGCTATGACAGTTGCCGCATCATCGCCGTAGAGCGTTGTTATCTGCGCACCGAGCCGTTTCGCAAGGCGGATATTATCCTCAAGCTGCCCGTCCGACTGCACTGAGTGATTTGCCGGCTCGACAAACAGCGCAGTAAGAGTTCCTTTAAACGCCTCGGCAAGCTTTGCCGCTGCACGCACAACGCGCACGTTTGACGCAGAGCCGGAAAGGCAGACAAGTATCTTCTCTTCGCGCTGCATTACAACACCTCATTTCCGACGCAATTATAACACACCGGCCGCAAATCGAAAAGCATTTTCCATTTAGAGTCTGCAATTTAACAAAACTTTAATGCCCCGGCACATCCTCTAATCCCATTATAATGCCCGAGGTGCTATATTTTATCATAGATAGGGATGAATCGAGGCAATATTCAAATGAGGATAGTTATAGTCGGCTGCGGCAAGATCGGCCAAAGCATACTTCAAAGCCTTATAAGCGAAGGCCATGAGATAGTGGTCGTTGATAACGACCGGGAGGTCATCGATAACGTCACAACGAGCTATGACGTTATGGGCATATGCGCGGCAGGTACACATTTCAAGACTCTGTCGGACGCCGACGTCGGCAGCGCGGAGCTGTTCATCGCGGCAACCGGCTCGGACGAGATTAACATGCTCAGCTGTTTTCTCGCAAAGCGTATGGGCGCAAAGCACACCGTCGCACGCATTCGCGGCAGCGAATACAGCAGCGAAAACCTTGGTTTTATAAAAAAGCAGCTTGAGCTTTCCATGGTCATAAACCCTGAGCAACTCACGGCGAAAGCAATATATAACATTCTCAAATTCCCGTCCGCCGTAAGATGCGAAAGCTTTACCCGCAGCCGCTTCGAGATGGCTGAGATATGTCTGAAGCCGGAAAGCTCCATCGACGGTGCAACTCTTGCATCACTGCGTGCCAAAAGCGGAGCGTCCTTCCTCGTGTGCGCCGTGCTTCGCGGAAAAACGGCGCATATCCCGCGAGGCAGCTTTGTCCTTCATGCCGGTGATAAGTTAGGACTTATAGCCGCTCCGGAGGACATGCAGAAGCTTCTTAGCAACATGGGCATACTGCAAAAGAGGGCAAAGCATGTGATGCTGCTCGGTGCGAGCCGTATTGCGCAGTATCTGAGCGATGCGCTCATTAGAAGCGGCAACAGCGTCAAAATAATCGAAAAGGACGACAAGCGCTGTGACGATATATCCGCTGCGCTCGGGACGGGCGCCGTGATTATCCGCGGCGACGGTGCACAGCATGAGCTGCTGGACGAGGAGGGGCTTGACGGAGCGGACGCCTTTGTCGCTCTCACGGGAATGGATGAGGAAAACCTTCTGATATCCTACTATGCTCTTGACCGCGGCGTGCCCAAGGTCATAGCGAAGCTCAACCAGGACGCCTATCACGAGCTGTCCGAACAGCTTGGCGTTGAATGCACCGTGTCGCCGAAGCATATAACGGCAGACGTGCTGCTTCAATACGCCCGTGCGCTGCAAAACTCCATGGGCAGCAGAGTGGAAACGCTTTACAGCCTCATGAACGGAACCGTTGAGGCGCTTGAATTTGTAGTGTCCTCTGATTTCGGTTTCACGAATATTCCCGTAAAGGACCTGAAGCTCAAGCCCGATATTCTGCTTGCGGGCATAATTCGCGGAGGCAAGAACATTATTCCCTGCGGTGATGATGTTATTCTTCCGGACGACCGTGTGATAATAATTGCCGCCGGCAGAAAGCTGTGCGACCTTTCGGATGTGATAGACAAATGAAGATAAAGCTTGTTTTACACACAGTTGGCAGAGTACTTATCCTCGAAGCTGCGCTCATGCTGCTGCCGCTTGCGGTGTCGGTCATATACGGTGATAAGTGTCTGCTTGCGTTTATCATCTCCTCATCGGCGGCGGCTGTAGCCGGATTTCTTCTCACAAAGCTCTGCCACAGTGAGAATAAAAGCCTTTATACCCGTGACGGGCTTGCAATAGTCGCCCTTTCATGGCTCGGAATATCCTTGTTCGGAGCGCTCCCGTTTGTAATAAGCGGCAGCATCCCTTCATTTACAGATGCATTTTTCGAAACGGTATCCGGATTTACAACAACGGGCGCCTCGATACTTACTGACGTGGAGTCTCTCAGCCATGGGCTTTTGTTCTGGCGCAGCTTCACGCACTGGATTGGCGGTATGGGCGTTCTTGTGTTCATAATGGCCGTAATGGAAAAAACACCTGAACGCTCGGTAAATATTCTGCGCGCCGAGATGCCCGGACACAGTGTTGACAAGCTTACCCCTCGTTCCAGCGGGACGGCAAAGATCCTTTATTACATATATCTTGCTATGACAATTATTGAGATCGTTTTGCTTTTGTGCGGAGGTATGCCGCTGTTTGACAGCATCGTTCACGCTCTCGGTACCGCCGGCACGGGCGGCTTTGGGATAAAGGCCGACAGCATCGCTTCTTATTCTCCGTTCTGTCAGTGGGTGATAACAGTGTTCATGATGCTGTTCGGCGTAAGCTTCAATATGTATTATCTGCTGCTCATAAAAAGATGGCGTGAGGTGCTCAGGTCTAACGAGCTCAAGTGCTATTTCGGAATAAGTCTTGCCTCAATGCTGATCATCACCGTCAGCATATTCCCCATTTACAAAAGCATTTCAGATGCGGTGCGCCTTTCGGCGTTTCAGGTATCATCGATCGTTACGACGACCGGATATGCAACTGCCGATTTTGACAAATGGCCTCAGCTTGCCAAGGCTGTTTTGCTCGTTCTGATGTTTTTCGGCGGCTGTATGGGCTCTACGGCGGGCGGACTTAAAATGAGCCGCGTTGTCGTTCTTATGCAGATAGCCCGAAACGATCTGCGCCGGGCGCTGCGCCCGCGCGAGGTCAGCTCCGTTATTTTAAATGGGAGGCGTGTTGATGCTCAGGGCGAAAAGCAGGTATTATCTTATTTTGCGCTGTATATCGCTATAATAGGCGCCGTATTTCTGCTGATAAGCTTCGAGCCGTTTGGTCTGGAAACAAATTTTTCCGCTGCTGTGAGTTGTATCAATAATGTCGGCCCCGGCTTCGGACTTGTCGGTCCGAGCGCAAGCTTTGCCGATTATTCAGTATTTTCAAAGCTTGTTTTATCCTTTGCCATGCTGCTTGGCAGGCTTGAAATATATCCGCTCCTTCTGCTGCTGTCGCCGCAGATTTGGACCAGGAGATGAGGTGCTGCTATGGAAAGCTTAGTTCTTGTTATATCGGTCATTGCTCTGTTCGCCATAGGTTATATCGCAGTGGACGTTCTTATCCCCGATCCGAGAAAGCTCAGGCGATATAATAGAAAGCAAAGGAAAAAAAACCGAAAATAATGTGAAAAAAATAATTATTTGCTCTTGCAAAACGTATTTTTCGAGTGTATAATGCTTCATGTCAGTTAGTATGACATTTTAATTTGAGGTATATATATGTCACTTGAAGAGGTAAGAGCTCAGAACATCCGGCTCGTTACGGAAAAAGCGCTTGACTGTTTCATAAATAACGGCATTGCAAATACTACGGTATCCGATATAGCAAAGGCCTCCGGCCTTACCGAGCGTTCGGTGTACAGGTACTTTACAACGAAAAGCGACATTGTAATAGCCGCCGCCTTCTGCTACTGGGACAGAGCCAAGGAGTACATTGCCTGGGCGCTTGACAATAACGATTATAATCAACTGAGCGGCATTGAGCAAATATCCATAATTTTAAACAGCTACTCAAACATTCTGTTTGTGGATCCCGACGGCATCCGCTTCTCACTCGACGCTGAGGTCGCGCTCTTTAACGCAGGGAAAAACGAAAAGGTAGTAAACCGTCCGCCGGAGCGCTTTGAGGAATACACCGGTCCCCTTTCGCTGGCCATAGTGCGCGGGCTTGAGGACGGAACGGTCGATCCTGAGGCTGACATAAAGCAGCTTTACTATAACGCTTATGATTCCATTCTCGGCATGATGCAGCGTCTTACGGTCGGCGTACCGAGCGCCGGAGAGATAGACGCACACAAAAGGCTTCGCGCAATGTGCGATATGTTCACGCAGTGCTTCGCTGCAAAAAGTAAAAGTAAAGATTAACGGCATTTCGGAACTTCAAAAATGAGGTTCTGCCGTTTTTTAATTATAAATGTCATACATACTGACATTTATAATATCTATCGCGTAAAAAACATATGGAAAAGGAAGGAAACACAATGAACCCTAAGTATGAAGCCCTGTTTACCCCCTGGAAGATCGGCAATGTCGAGATTCCCAACCGCATCGTCCAGTGCTCGATGGGCGGTACATCCCTGTTCGGCTGGATGGAGCCCAGCCATCTTGATAAGGAGGCGGCTTATTTCCTGCTTAACCGCGCTCAGGACGGCGTCGGCCTTATCCTGCCCGGCATGCAGTGCATCAAGGATCCGATCCTTGGCCGCTGGCTGTACCAGAATGACAAGATGTTCAAGGATCTTGCCGTTTACATGAAGGAGTTCCACAAAACCGGCTCCAAGCTCTTTATCCAGCTCGCAGCCGGCATGGGACGCTCCATGGCTATCACAAAGCCCATGGTAACCCTTCTTAAGCACCCCCTGCTCGGTAAGCTTGCAAGCCCCATAGCAGACCTTGACTATATCACCGCATCGGCTTCGGCTACTCCTAACCGCTGGTACGACGAGATAAAATCCCGTCCCATGACCATTAAAGAGATTCACGATCAGGTCGATGCATTCGCAAAGACCGCCAAAAAGCTTATGGATGCAGGCGTTGACGGCGTTGAGATTCACGCCGTTCATGAGGGCTATCTGCTTGACCAGTTCACCATCAGCAATATGAACTACCGCACTGATGAGTACGGCGGCTCCTTCGAGAACCGTTTCCGCTTCCCCGTTGAAATAGTTCAGGCAATAAAGGCCGCATGCGGCAAGGACTTCCCCGTTTCCCTGCGCTACTCAGTCGTTTCCAAGACCAAGGACTGGGGTAAGGGCGCAATGCCCTACGAGACCGACTTCAAGGAGTTCGGCCGTGACATGGAGGAGTCCGAGAGGGCAGTCAAGTATCTGGCCGATGCAGGCTACGATATGTTCAATTGCGACAACGGCACCTATGACGCCTGGTACTGGGCACATCCGCCTCAGTATATGCCCGATAACTGCAACCTTGAGTATGTTGAGCATATTAAGAAGTTCACCGATAAGCCCGTAGTCTGCGCAGGGCGAATGGATCCCGTTAAGGCCGCCGAGGAGATCAAGGCAGGCAAGCTCGACGCAGTTGCAATAGCACGTCAGAATCTCGTTGATCACGACTGGATCCATAAAATAAAGGCCGGAAACGAAAACGAGATAAAGCCCTGTATCCGCTGTCACAACGGCTGCTTCAACATGGCCAAGTTCGCAGGCACCCCCAACATTCAGCATCTTGGTGACTCGCTGCATCTTGCACGCTGCGCTCTGAACCCGACCACCATGCAGCACAATCGCTACAAGATAGTTCCCGCAAAGAAAGCCAAAAAAGTCGCCATCATAGGCGGCGGCATCGGCGGCATGGAGTGCGCGCTCGTTCTCAAGCAGCGCGGCCACATCCCCACCATATTTGAAAAGGCCGGAGAGCTCGGAGGCCTGTTCCTCACCGCATCCGCAATGACCTTCAAGGAAAACGACAAGGAGCTCATCCGCTGGTACCGCAACGAGATCGAAAAGCAGGGCATCGACGTTCGCCTCAACACCGAGGTCAACGATCTCGGCACTCTGCACGGCTTTGACGATATCATCGTAGCAAGCGGCTCGGTTCCCAGAACCATGCCCAACATCAAAGGCTTTGACAAGACGCTCACCTTCACTCAGGTGCTCAAGGATAAGGTCGATGTCGGCGATAAGGTTCTGTTTATAGGCGGCGGCCAGTCCTCCTGCGAAGCAGCTTACGATATGCTGCTCAACTACGGAAAACACCCGATCATCGTCGAGTACGCCGGTGACCTCGTTGCCGCTCAGGCTACCTGCCTTGCAAACACCTCCTTCCTGCGCGACGCAATGGAATATCACAAGGTTCCTGTATATCTGCACTCCACCGTTACCGAAATCACCGACAAGGGCTGCACTGTTAAGAACGTTCAGAACGGCGACACCTTCTTTGTAGAGTGTGACAGTGTTGTAAACGGCATCGGCTTTATTCCCACTCCCGTAGGCGGGAAGGATAACAATAAGGTCTACAGAGTCGGCGACTGTGTAGCTATCGGCAACCTGCGCACCGTCATCTGGCGCGCTCTTCATAATTGCCTCTGCCTTCTGGTTTACCGGTTCAGGGAAAAGCACTACCAGTCCGCCGGATTCAATAATATACTCTTGTTCAAGATCCTGATGACATAATAATTCTGCCGCCATTGGTCCTACCGCCGAATCCGCCTCGCTGACAAAAATCACTCTGCGATACTTCTGCTTCTTTGTGATTTCTGTTGCCTGCAGATGCATATGCCCTGCTGCCTTTTCAAGACGATTCATAATCGCCTTTCCTATTCCGTTCATAGCAAAAGATTCACTATAAATCAGATCAACGTCTTCTTCATCGAATTCACGAAGCACGCGATAAAGGTTTCTTGCAATAGTATTCTCATTCTCACGGGTTCCAATATTCTTCACAATCCCATAATTATAGAACTGAACTGTTTCTCCCGTTGCAATGATTCCGACTTCCTTTCCTTCCCGGTGCGCGGCATAAGCAAGCTGACGGATTGCCAGAATCTCTTCTCTTATATTTCCTTCTACTATCATCAGTTTCGCCTTCGGTGCATAATGTCGGTACTTCATTCCCGGAGCTTTCGGTGCCTGCTTGCTTTCACTGTTAACCAATGTCTCATCAACACCGACCGGTCCTATTACCTCTTCAAACATATCCGCTGTAATTGCGCCCGGACGTAAAATCATCGGTGGCTCTACCGTCATATCAAGAATTGTGGATTCCAGTCCGATATCTACCGCACCTCCATCCAGGATCATATCAATCTTACCTTCCAGATCCACCCGCACATGCTCTGCTGTCGTCGGACTCGGACGACCGGATGTATTCGCACTCGGAGCTGACACAAATCCACCTGCTGCCCGGATCAATGCCGCTGCAATTGGATCACTTGGCATACGGACTGCAACCGTATCTAATCCTCCGGTTGTCCCATAAGGTACACTCTCACTTTTTTCAAATATCATCGTCAACGGACCTGGCCAAAAATGTGCTGCCAGTGCATCCGTCTCCGGTGGAATATTCACTGCTACTTTCTTCAGATCCTCATAGTCTGCAATATGAACAATCAACGGATTATCTGATGGACGTCCTTTTGCTGCATATGTTTTCTTTGCCGCCTCCTCTTTTAATGCGTCCGCCCCAAGTCCGTAAACTGTCTCCGTAGGAAATGCAACAAGACCTCCCTGTTTTAATACATTTCCCGCTTCTTCTATTACATCCTGGTTTATTTGGTTTTTATCTATTTTTCTAATAATCGTTTCCATAAATTTTATTATATCATTATTTGTTCTAAAAAAAAACTGTTTCTCTTCTGCTATTCATTTTCTTTTACATAAGACAAAATTCCTTCTGCCACTGCTTCTGCTACTGATTTCTGATAATCTTCCGTAACCAGCTTCTGTGCTTCTTTATAGTTACTCAGAAAACCGCATTCTACGATCACTGTGGGGATCTCCGTCTTTTTTAATATATAATATGTATTATTTGCTTTTATCTTTTTGGTATTATCAGGATTTACCTTTTGTAAAGCGTCCTGTATTATCCCCGCAGCCTTCTCTCCTTCCGTCGATGTCTAGAAGACCTGTGCACCGAAAACATTTTCTTCATGATAACTGTTCTGATGTATACTGACCGCCAATACAGGAGAAGCTTCATTCATAATCTTTACTCTGTATTTCAAATCTTCTACTTTACTTTGTGCAAGCTGTTCATCTGTTTCTCTGGTCATGATTACCTGTATATTTTCTTTTTCCAAAATTTTCTTTACAGAATTCGTAATCGTTAAATTGATATCCTTTTCTTTCACTCCATTGATTCCGACCTTCCCTGAATCAGTACCGCCATGTCCTGCATCTAAAACAACTATCCTGTCTGACTTTTCTGCTTCTCCGATTGTCTCCATTTCTTCTTTCAATTCTTTCTGTAAGTTTTTCGAAACTTTCCAACAACCTGCGATTATCCCCGTCATAATCAGAATCCCTATCATCAACCTGATTTTTCTTTGCAAAAAAACGACCTCCCTTCACATATTCTATCTATATGCAATGAGAAGCCGTTTTTTAACTTATCTTTTATTTAATTTACATACTGAGAAATGAGCTTCCATACACTGTTTTCTTCTCTTCCCAGGCTCCATTCTGCCACACCTGCCAGTTTATTTTCCTGTATCACCTTCAGCTTTGCTTCCAATGATTGAGCATCTTCAAGCCAGATACGGTAGGTTCCGCCATCCGCAGACCATTTTGCATAGTTTTGCTGTGTCTTTTCATCCCACTGTGCTGTTGCTCCCGCATTCGCAACACTCTGAGCTGCTTCTTCCATTCCCAGTGCCTTACTTGATACTTTATTCGGATAGGATGCTGCTTCTGTGCCGGCTTCTTCCGAAAGTTCCTCCGGACTCTTTGCTGTCTCAAACCATAATCTGGTGAAAAACGGAATTCCGGCAATTACTTTATCAGCTGATACCTTTTCTAATGTTTTCTCTATTCCATTCTGTAAATAGCTGATCGATGCCACCGATCCTGCTTCATAGGACCCTTCTGTATGTTCATCATAAGCCATAATCACTACATAATCTGCCACAATCCCCTGCTCTTTAAGATCATAATGTGAATTGTATGACTGTGGCACATAGTTATCAACTGAAAATACAAGATTATTCTGGTGGCACTTCACAGACAGTTCTCTCACAAGC
>OQWM01002608.1_pt1 | contig 12186 bp, 13 predicted proteins | sample 1691531 | NCBI WGS metagenome assembly OQWM01 (sample SAMN03418257, study PRJEB22391) | human gut metagenome | biome: human-gut; feature: organic feature; material: feces | host: Homo sapiens | place: Tanzania | collected 2013-01 | reverse complement strand
GCGAAGGATACCAGCTCTTTTTCGGGCAATGGTACGATAAATTTGCAGAACTTGGAGTGATCAAAAATCCATCTAACTTAAGAGAAGCATTAACACATGATTCTATCTACTCCATGAAATGGAAAAAATGGTTAACAGATGAAGTTGACATGTCTAATCTGGAAGCATTAGATGATGATACAAAATTACAGATCACAGAATTGTGTGGACATTATACATTCTCAAATGATGATGTAGCAAAAGAAATTGACAAATTATATGAAAATCTTGCAGCAATCAAGATCGACGGAAAACGTTTTGTCATTGAAAAATTAAAAGAAGAAATGGAAAAACACGTAAGATGCTTTAACATGGAAGGTCTTACAACAAAAATTATGAATGCAGAAGACTAATTTGGAAAGCTAAATTATAAAAAGTCAAAGCATACAAGGACAAAACATCAGAGCAGGAGAATCATATGAGAAAGTTATGAAATCAAAAGCAAAGATAGATTTCAGGGAGGGAAAATTCATATGGTAAAAGGAAGAATGTTGACGGTGATCAAATATCTGGAGAAACACAAAGAGACCGGATATCGTCAGATCGCAGAGGCAATCGAAGAGACAACAAGGGCAATCCGTTATGATATAGACAAGATTAATGACGAACTGTCTCTGCAGAAACTTCCATTGATCGAAAAATTGCCAAAAGGAAAATTAAAAGTACCAGAAAGTCTTGATTTATCCATATTTCTTGAGGACAATGAATTCGTTTTCTCCTCAAAAGAACGAATCAAGATTCTCCGTCTGATGATCCTATTTGATACAGCGAATCTGAATATCAGAAAATTAAGTGAAATCTTACAGGTTTCCAGAAGATCAATACAAAATGACATCGAAGAGATTCAGAAAGAATTAGAAGAAGATGACATTTATCTTGAGTATAAAAATGGATTTTATCTAGTCGAAAAGTCAGAGAAATCTTACGAAGTAAGAAGCCGGGAGATCAGAAGACATATTAAGACATTGTACAAAACCCGCTTAACAACGACATACGAAGCATATATAAAGAATCTGATCTATAAGATATTTTTACCGGTGGATTTAAACGAATTGTTTTTATGGATTGATGGGTTACTAAAGAAAACTGGGTGGATCTTCAGTGACCAGTCGTTTCGATGGTATGTTGCCAATATCTGCACATTCACATGGTACATGATCAGGGAAAAAGACTTACCGGAAAAAGAATGGGGAAAAACTGGTGAGATCGGTGATAGCCTGAAAGAGTATGAAAAGTGCATTGGGAAAATACTGGATCATAAGCAAAGTGAAATCTTAGCAGGTTTTGAGAAATATACCAACAAATATGTCCATCTTGAAGTGACAGATAATCTTATGAATATCGAAGATCTAGCAGAAATGCTCATCTGTAAAATGCAGGAATGCTTGCGGATCGAGTTTGATCAGGATGGAATCTTAATGAAAGGGCTGCTCAATCATCTTGGGCCGATGATTGACAGGATCAAGGGAAATGTACAGCTTCATGATGATGTAAGCCAGTTTATTCCAGACAAGTATCAATATGTTTATGTCGCATTAAAAGAAATATTGAGAAAAGATAAACTGCTTACACATCTTACAGAGAATGAAGAGATTTATCTGGCAATCTATTTTATTGGAAGTTTAAGAAGAATGAAGAAGAATTCTTATATGAATGTACTTTTGATCTGTGGATTTGGCTATGGTTGGCGTTGGCGCGAGAGCTAGTGGTTTTGCGCATGAAATAGATTGCCAGATAAATGTCATCTTTAATCATCAACAGTCGATGTGGAACTTCCAGTGGAAAAACCATTTGCCAAGGTAAATGTCATCTTTAATCATGATGATTATATCAAATTAGATCTTTTGGGATTGCAGAAAAGAAATGTATTAACCAATTATTTTGCAATTGAGAGAAGACTTGATTTTCTAAATGAAGAAGACAAGCACAGGGTTATGGCGGTAATCAAAGAAGAACTTGGATATAAAGAAGTCAGAATGCCGACAAAATTCCAGACAGTCAGCGATCTTCTTGGGGTAAATGACATCCAGTGTGTAGAAAAGATCGAGGACTGGAGAGATGCAGTCAAAGAAGCAACGGATATCTTAAAACGTCATGGAAATGATGGAGAAAGATATTGCAAAAATGTCATTGAAGGAATGGAAGTCCGAGGCTTTTATTCTGTGACAGATCAGGTATTTGCATTGCTTCACGGCAGTGAGAATGCCGGAATTCAGGTTAGTTGTATGAGTTTACTGATTAGTGAAGAGCCAGTCAGATTTGGAGAAAAAGAAGTAAATCTGATCTTCTGTCTGGCAAGCCGGGATAAGAAAGAACATATTCCGGTCGTTACAAGATTGATGCGGATGATCAGCACGACAGATTTTATCAAATGTTTAAAAGAGTGCAGAACACCAAGTGATGCAATGTCTGTCATCCGGGATTGTGAAAAGGAGGTAAAACAACATGCAGCCAATCATTAAAAAAGAAAATATTTTGTTTGATGTTGATGCAAAGGATAAGGCAGACATGATCGAACAGATGGTAGAAGCGTTTTCCAAAGAAGGATATTTATCGGATAAAGAACGGTTTCATAAAGATGTTTTAGCAAGAGAAGAAATATTTCCAACCTATATTGGATTTGGAATCGGTATTCCACATGGAAAAAGCAGCGGAGCCATTGATGCAGGACTTTGCGTTGCAAAACCAAAGAATCCAGTGGTATGGAATGATGATGAATCTGTAGACATTGTGATTATGATCGCAGTCAGTGATGAAGGAAAAGGAGAATTTCATTTGCAATTGTTATCCAAACTTTCCAGATTGATGATGCATGAAGATTTCCGTAATGAGTTAAAGAACGGAAGCAAAGAAGAAGTATATGAAACACTCATTAAGAATCTGGAGGTGGAATAAATGAAAAATGTCTTAAAAGATGTTCAGAAACATTTGATGACAGCAACATCCTATATGATCTTATTTGTTGTTCCTGGTGGTATTTTTTATGCATTATCCATCATGATGAATGGAAAAGCAGCTGTTCCAACCGAAGGATTAGCATTACAGATCAACCAGATCGGTGCCGCAGGACTTGCTTTATTTATTCCAGCACTGGGTGGTTATATCTCATTTAGTATTGCAGACAAAGCCGGTATTGGACCAGGATTTATCGGAGCTTACTTGGCAAGAGAGATTGGAGCTGGGTTCTTAGGAGGAATTTTAGCTGGATTTATCGCAGGATATACAGTGAAAGCATTAAAACAGATCAAACTGCCAACAGCATACAAAGCACTTGGAAATATCTTCATTTATCCATTAGTTGGAACATTAGTTTCAGGTGGAATCATTGTATTCTTATTAGGACAGCCAATCGCGGCCTTCATGAACTGGATGACAGCAGCATTAAATGGAATGTCAGGAGCAGCCAAAGCACCACTTGGAATGTTATTAGGAGCTATGGTCGGAGTTGATATGGGTGGTCCGATCAACAAGGTGGCCTATACATTTGCACAGACACAGGTTGATACATTACCATACTTAATGGGTGGTGTCGGAGCAGCCGGAGCCGTTCCTCCGATCGGAATCGGGCTGGCAACCATTTTCTTTAAGAAAAAATTCTCAGAAGATGAACGCGGATCAGGAAAAGCAGCCATCGTCATGGGATGTATGGGAATCACAGAAGGAGCCATCCCATTTGCAACCGCAGACCCTGTCCGTATGATTCCAATTTACACAATCGGTTCTGCAATTGCATGTATGTGCGGATTCTTATTTGGAGCCATCAATCACGTACCATGGGGAGGACTGATCGTATTACCAGTTGCAGAACATAGAATTGGATACTTTGCAGCAGTGATGATCGGAGCAATCGTCGTAGCAGTTTTAACGGGATTACTAAAGAAAGATTACGTTCCAGAAGAACCAGTTGCAGCAGATGAAGATATCGAATTATCATTTGAAGATTTTTAAAAATGTATAAATATCAAAAATAAATTGTACAGATAAAATAAATTCACAAGGAGGTAAAAACATGAAAGTAGTAGGAGTTACAGCATGTCCATCAGGAGTTGCACATACATATATGTCAGCAGAAGCATTAGTCGTAGCAGGAGAAAAATATGGAGTCGATGTAAAAATTGAGACACAAGGAAGCGGTGGAATCGAAAACACATTAACACCAGAAGATATCAAAGAAGCAGCATGCGTCATTCTTTCAACAGATGTAGCAATCCAGGGAGAAGAAAGATTTCATGGAAAGAAAGTCATGAGAATGGGTGTACAGGATCTGATGAAAAAAGCAGAGCCAATCATGAAAAAGATCAAAGAAACATTTGATAAATAATAGTAAGAAATTATTGCCATATCAACAGTTCTCAAATCAAATAAAATCAACTATAATAGGAACTATCAAGGGACGATGGTTCCTATTATAGTATAAAGACAAAGATAACAGATATCATTATCTAAACCTGAATTCTTCCAGCAATTTCATTCCCAACAGCATATCGTTTTGATCCAACGCCGATGATCATATAATCACTGTTCTTACAAACAACTTGCAGTTTACTTCCCTGTTCAATCTTCAGTTCGCGGAGCTTTTCAACAGTTTCAGGTAAGCCTAATGCCCACTTGACAGTGCAAGTCGCTCCCTGCATGACTTTTGTTAATGGTTGCATGATAATCCCTCCTTCGAACTTATATGATGTATCTTTTTCTTATATTTTATTAGTCAAAAGTAAGGTTAGTCAATCGCAACATATATAAACTGAAAACTTTCTCAATAAAAGTAAATTGAATATAAAATTATTCAGGAATGATCTCACCGCAGATCAGCTGAATGCTTTCTGTGACCATTCCAAGATAACTATCGTCGATCAAGGCAATGATCGTATCACCAGCATGAATTTCAGTACTTCCTCGAGCAATGATCTCTTCATCACCGCGATTTAAAGTAACGATCAAGCAATGTTCTGGCCATGGAACATCTTTTACAAGCTGTTTGGCTGCAATGGAACCAGTGCCGACAGCAAATCCACGAAGAACCTTATGATCAGCATCTTCGCTTTCTTTAAAGCCGTTTTTGGCAAGAATCCGTCCTAGCAGGCTTTCATAAATTGGTTCACTCTTTAACAGATGCGCAACAAGATAACTGATGATACAAACAACTGCCAGTGAAAGGAAGTGTTCAAATGTACCAGTCATCTCAGCGATCAGCAGGATACCTGTGATCGGTGCACGTACGATCGCAGTAAAGAATCCAGCCATGGAAATCGTAATAAAGTTCACTAAATAATAGGAAGGAATTCCACTTGCCTGAATCATCAATGTTCCATAGATCGCACCAAGGTATGCACCAAGAATCAACAGTGGAAAGAAGATTCCACCGGGAGCTCCGGAACCAAAACAGAAGGCGGAGAAGAAAAACTTAGCAACTAATAACAATAACATCGTGGAAACAAGTAAAGTATGTCCTGTGATCAGAGAGATCATAGCATGTCCACCTGCTAAAATAGAAGGCAGAGTGTAACAAATGATCCCAGATACTACAAAAGGAAATACGATACGGTATTTTGCTGGTATTTTTTTCATTGCTCCAAATAGGTCCTGTCCTTTGAGCATGATAAAGTTATAAAAAGCACCACAAAGCCCAAGCAAGATACCAAGAAGTACTAACATCCAATAATGTCCAAGAGGAAGAGCAGCCTTTAAGTGAAAATCAAAAACTGGAGATAATCCAAAGACATTTTTTGAAATAAAATCGGAAGTTACACATCCGGAAATAATGCAGACTAACATGGAACTATTGAAATTCTTCTGAAGTTCTTCCAGAGAAAACATTACACCTGCAAGCGGTGCATTAAAGGCAGCGGCAAGACCAGCACCGGCACCGCAAGTCATCATATAACGTTGTTTGGTCGGTGATTTTTTCGTGATTTTGGCAACACCTTTTGCGGTCATGGCACCAAGCTGTACGGAAGGGCCTTCGCGTCCAAGAGATAAACCTCCAAGAATACATAAAGTCCCACCAACGATCTTAGAACAAAGAACGCGCCACCAGTTCTGATTTAAATAACCTTTCATTTCTCCCTGAACCTGTGGGATGCCACTTCCAGAAGCCATGCCTTCCCAAGACATGAGCCATCCAACGATCAGTCCCATAACGATCAAAACGATAAACCAGACAGCCGTCCAGAAAGGCCTTGTTTTTGTAAATGCAATGATCGTAAATAATAGTTTTTCAGCGTTATTTAAAAGCAGGCGGTAAATGACAGAAATGCATCCGGCAAAGATTCCGACAAGCAGTCCGTCAAATACAAGGGAGACAGAAAATCCATGGGGATTTTCCAGTAAGCTTTTCATTTGCTTCAAAATAATACCCTCCTTTTCTTTTCATATTCATATCGAATTTTATTTTACTACAAATTATGATATAATGGGAAAAGATTTTAAAAAGGAGGACGAAAAATGCCGCCAATTACGAATGACTGGGCAGATTATTTAAAAGAAGAATACAAAAAGCCATATTACAAGAAATTATATCAGAAAGTTATGGATGAATATCATACCAAGCTGATTTTTCCACCAGCTGACGATATCTTTAATGCATTTCATTTTACGCCAGTAAAGGATGTAAAAGTTGTGATCTTAGGGCAGGACCCATATCATGGAGATGGACAGGCACACGGACTGTCATTTTCCGTCAAACCTGGAGTAGAAGCACCTCCATCACTGGTTAATATTTATAAAGAATTGAACGAAGATCTTGGATGCTATATTCCGAATAATGGATATTTAAAGAAATGGGCAGATCAAGGTGTTATGATGTTAAATACAGTCTTGACTGTACAGGCACATCGTGCGAATTCTCACAGAGGTATTGGATGGGAAGAGTTTACCGATGCGGCGATCAGAGTGTTGAATCAACAGGACCGTCCGATCGTATTTATGCTTTGGGGACGTCCAGCACAGAGTAAGAAAGCATTACTTGATAATCCGAATCATTTGATATTAGAAGCACCGCACCCAAGCCCATTATCAGCATACAGAGGATTTTTCGGATGCCATCATTTCAGTCAGGCAAATGAATTTTTGAAAGAACATGGACTAGCGCCAATTGATTGGCAGATAGAGAATATTTAATGGAGAATAAAGAAAACAATGAGTAAGATAATATTTTTTGACATCGATGGAACATTATATGATTCCAGAGTTGGAATTCCAGAATCAACAGTTAATGCATTGAATCAGTTGATCGCAAATGGTCACAAGATCGTTATGTGCACGGGAAGAAGCAAGGGAATGATTCCAGAAGAATATTTCCATATGGGATTTGATGGAGTGATCTTAGGGGCAGGAACTTATGTAGAGTATGAAGGCAAGATCCTGCATCAGGAACTAATGACACCAGAAGAAGTACAGACGGTGATCGACTGGGGAAAGAAACAGAAGATCGGAATCATCTTAGAAGGAGAAAAACATGGATATTACGATCCAGAGAACTTAGATGATTATTATATTGCGATGAAGAATAAAACAGAAGCAGATTGTAAAACAACATTATATCCATTAAATGAGGCAGTGGATGTTCCAAAATGGACATACCATCATATGGAGCTTGCAAAGAAACCGGAGATCGAAGAGATTCTTGGACACAAATACAAAGGTACATATCATGAGCCTGTAAATTCAGTAGAATTTGTACCGTTAGGTGTTAATAAGGCGAAGGGAATTGAAGTGATCCTTGAACATACGGGAATTTCAAGAGAAGATTCTTATGCATTTGGTGACAGTGCCAATGATATCGATATGATCAAATATGTAAAATATGGTGTTGCAATGGGTAATTCTGTACCAGAATTATTGGAAACTGCACCATATCAGACAGCAAGAGTTGATGAAGATGGAATTGAAAAAGGCTTGAAGAAATTTGGCCTGATCTAACACACGAAGGAGAGGAAAATCATGAAAAAGATCATTAAGAAAATTACTGCAATGGCGGCCATGTCATTGCTTGCAGCGACACAACTTCAGACACCGCAGGTGAATGTTCAGGCAGCAGATGGTGTCGCAACAGCAGAAAAAACAACGGCAAAACAGCCAAAGATCCATGGAAGATCAGGAATCGTCATTGATGCGAAATCAGGAAAGATTTTGTATGCGAAGAAGGTAGATGACCGTCATTATCCAGCGAGTATCACAAAGATCCTGACAACACTGGTTGCAATTGAGAATAACAAAGATTTATATGATGAAGTTACATTTTCAAGTTATGCAGTTAACAGCATTGAGCCTGGAAGTACACATATCGGAATTAAGGCAGGAGAGAAGATTCCACTGATCGATGTACTGAATGCGATCATGTTAGAATCTGCGAATGAGGCATGTAACGGAGCAGCAGAACATACAGCAGGAACTACAAAGAAATTCGTAGAATTGATGAATAAAAAAGTAAAAGAACTTGGATGTACAGGATCTCATTTTGTAACAACCAACGGATTGCATGATGATGATCATTATGTAACAGCAAGAGATATGGCAAAGATTTCAAAAGCAGCACTTGAAAACGAAACATTCCGTTATGTTGCATGCAAACCTAATTATTATATTGCACCAACGAATAAAGATAAGCATGGAAAAGAGCTTTGGAATCATCATAAGATGGTAAAACGAACAATGTTTAACTATGATGGCGTTGAAGGTGGTAAAACAGGATATACAACAAAAGCTGGAGGTACTCTTGTAACATTTGCCAAGAGAGGAGATCAGGAGCTGATCGTAGTAGATCTTTGTGCACATGGATATGAGTTATATGAAGATACGATCAAGATGTTAAATTATGGATTTAACAATTATAAGACGATTGCACCATTTAAGACAATGAACACTGTACTGAAAGATGATACATATGGGTTCTTAAAAACAGGAAATGAATTATCTCCATACAAGATTCCATTAAAACATTTAAATGACGTGACAGTGATGTTAGAAAAAAACCAATCCGCTTCCAAACTTGCATATAAATGTAAAGATAACAAATATATTATAAGTTACGATGGAAAACAGATTGGTTCTGTAAAACTTTATTAGTTATAGTACAGATTAATTAGTTGTACGTAAAATGATCAGATTAAGGGCTTCTGGTACGATAGAGATATCGACTGGGAGTCCTTCTTCTAATATCTCACCATCATAATCGATGGCGATCTCGGCAGTTTGTTCTGTTGGAAGAACAGATAATTCCTTCGTCTGGAAATATTCGATAGAAGGATGCTTTGGATGCTCTCCCTGGAATAATTTAAAGATCAGATCTGGTGCTTCTGTAAGAAGTGCCATTTTCTTGATGATCATAACATCTAAATATCCGTCAGAAACAGATGCAAGAGGGGCAGCGTCTGCAAAACCTCCGACACTCTTTGAGTTTGCAACCAAGAACAACATGATATCTTCAGTTCCAGAATATTCTTTGCTGTTAAATGTTAAAGTCATATTTTGTGAAAGCTGTTTTGGAAATTCTTTTACACCTTCCAGATAATAGGCCATCTTACCAAGAACGGCTTTCTTATCTTTTGGCACTTTGTAAGCGATATCTGTTAACATACCTGCAGCCAGAACATTGATGAAGTATTCGTTATTGACACGTCCAACATCAACTTTCTTTGTCTGGAAGTCTTTGATCATCTGACAGAAACCATCCGCAGTCTGAGGAAGTTTCATATATGTAGCAAAGTCATTGACTGTTCCAGCGGAAATGATTGCCATAGGAATATTACTTTCACTTAAGATCAGACCATTCGTAACTTCATTTAATGTACCGTCACCACCAACAGATACAACAAAATCATAATCTCCTGGTTTTAATTCGGCAGCACGATTTTTCGCATCATCCTTACCTTTTGTGTAAAAAACATCAACATGGGAACAAATCTGATCAAGGATCAGCGTTGCCATGATCTCTCGCAACATAGAATCAATATTTTGTTTACCGGATGATGGGTTGATAATAAATAAACCTTTCATTGAGATTCCTCCTTATAAACATAAAGTGCCGGAAACGAGGCATAAGTCTCCGGCACATGAAGTGTTCCCGAGGTGATTCGAACACCCGGCCTACCGCTTAGGAGGCGGTCGCTCTATCCAGCTGAGCTACGGAAACATACATAATTTATCGAAATCTATTTTACAGATTCTTAACGAAAATGTCAATTGAAAATAGAAAAGAAATGCCAGTAAGACTCAGACGGGTTGACTTTTTGCCATTTTTTCTTTAAAGTTATTGTAATAAAGAAGAGGAAGAAAAGAAGAATGATGGAATTATATAGAAAGAATAAAGGAGAAGAATTATGATGGGAAAAGTTTTTGTATTTTTGGCAGATGGATTTGAAGAAATCGAAGGTTTAACTGTAGTTGATATGCTGCGACGTGCGGAGATTCCAACAGTTACAGTCTCCATTGGAAGTTCTAAGAATATCATAGGTGCACATCGTATTGAAGTTGAAGCAGATATCATGTTTCATGAAGTGTTAGAAGCAGAGGGAGCAATGTATGTACTTCCAGGAGGAATGCCAGGAACGCTTCATCTAAAAGATCATGAAGGATTGGGAAAATTACTTCAGAAGGCGTATAAGAACGAGAAGTATCTTGCAGCCATCTGTGCAGCACCAACAGTATTTGAAAAATACGGATTTTTAGAAGGAAGAAAGGCAACTTCATATCCAACAATGGAAGAAGAATTAAAATCCGCAGATTACCAGACAGATAAAGTTGTAGTAGATGGAAAAATCATTACAAGTCGTGGAATGGGAACAGCGATTGATTTTGCAGCCAAATTAGTAGAAATCATCAAAGGAACAAAAGAGAAGGACGAATTACTGAAAAGTATCGTATACGGAGAATAATCATTTATGGACAAATCAGAGAAAATCAGCTGGTTTGAGCAGTTTAAGATCGCCTGCTTAAAACCAAGCCAGTACAAAAGACTTCTTGACCTTACAAAAGGGAAAGTCATTTTATTTCTTGCAGCGATCACATTGATCACAACGATCCTCGGATATGGAATGGATATTGCAGGATTTACAGTTAGTGTCGGTGGATGGAAGAATTTTATTTTAAACAGACTGCCAGCATTTGAATTAAAAGATGGAACATTATCTGTTGATCAGGAGATGGACTTTGAGATCGGCGGTGTACATTTTGTGGCAGATACATCCAAGGATAAAGTATCAACTGAAGATTTAAGTAATAAGTATCAGATGGAACTAGTATTTGCTAAGAATGAGATGGTGGTGAAGAATACAGCTGTTGGGAACATGATGAATACTTTTTCATTTAAGAATATGAAGAATGTTGAATTTAATAATCAGGCAATGGTATCTATGGTACCAATGATCCATATTTTTATCGTGATCATGTTCTTTACACAATGGATCGCAAATATTATTTCTTATTTAACAGTCTGTGTTTTTATTACAATGCTCACATATTTTAATCAGAGAACAAGAATGGATCGAAAAAATAGGGAAGATGTATCCTTTGGAAAGATCTTTAAGCTGTCTATTTATGCCAGAGTTATATTTGAACTAGTGGAGACGATCGGTGTAACAGCAGGTTCTGCGATATTTACAGGAATGGCATGGATGTTTATTTCTTATTTTGGAAGTTATCAACTTTTACTTGCAGGATTTATGCAGCCGGAAGACCGTAAGAAATCGGATGAAATGTTGTAAGATGATCAAAATGATCCTAAAAACATATACAAAGAGAAAGGCCTCGGACATTTGTCCGAGGCTTCTCTAATGTCATATGTAGTTTGGGTATTGTGTTGGGTCTTACTTTTAAGCTTCAAAACTAGTCATAGTATTTCGTCTCATTCTAGTCTCGTTCTAGTCGTCATTGTCAGTCTCATTCTAGTCTCATTTCTAGTCGTCATTGTTAGTCTCATTCTAGTCAACATAGCAAGTCTGTGTTCAAGTCAATGATGTGTCCGTTACTTTTGTCTGCAAGATGCCAAAAACTTGTCAAAAACTAGTACGCGGTTATGTATAAAGTCTTAAGAAAGAATTTCGTATATCGATGGAGAAGACCCAAGGAATTACCATTGATATACAAAAAAAGGCGCTCCAATCCTATGATCGGAACGCCTTTGTTCTTGAACAATCTTAATTATACACA
>OQWM01002598.1_pt1 | contig 12208 bp, 10 predicted proteins | sample 1691531 | NCBI WGS metagenome assembly OQWM01 (sample SAMN03418257, study PRJEB22391) | human gut metagenome | biome: human-gut; feature: organic feature; material: feces | host: Homo sapiens | place: Tanzania | collected 2013-01 | reverse complement strand
GCGGGGCTTGCTTTATGCCGCGAGCGCAAAAAAATCCCCTGCTCCATTTGGAGCAGGGGATAATCATAAATTGAATCACTTAAGGAAGAGGGGAAGGAATACAACAGATACGATGGTCATAAGCTTGATAAGAATGTTAAGGGAAGGACCGGAGGTATCTTTGAAGGGGTCACCAACGGTGTCGCCGACAACGGCTGCTTTGTGCTGCTCGGAGCCTTTGCCGCCGTTATGACCGGTTTCAATGTATTTCTTTGCGTTATCCCATGCGCCGCCCGCGTTAGACATGGTGATTGCCATGAGAACGCCGGTTACAAGAGAGCCTGCAAGCAGACCGCCAAGAGCCTCGGTGCCAAGGATAAGACCAACAGCGATGGGGCTTACAACGGCGATAATGCCGGGCAGAAGCATCTCTTTAAGAGCAGCGGAAGTGGAAATGTCAACGCACTTTGCATAGTCGGGCTTCTGAGTGCCTTCCATAATGCCGGGGAATTCGTGGAACTGGCGGCGAACCTCTTCAATCATCTGGTTTGCAGCTTTACCAACGGAGTTCATGGTCATAGCGCTGAAGAGCATCGGGAGCATACCGCCGATGAGCATACCGGCAACAACGTTCGGATCAAGAAGGTCGATTTTGCTGAGGTTTGCAATTTGAGAATAAGATACGAAAAGTGCAAGAGCGGTAAGTGCCGCAGAACCTACTGCAAAGCCTTTGCCGACAGCAGCGGTGGTGTTACCTACGGAGTCGAGAGTATCGGTGATTTCACGAACATTTTCGGGAAGCTCGCTCATCTCGGCAATACCGCCGGCATTGTCGGAGATAGGACCGTAAGCGTCAACGGCAATAACGGTACCGGTGGTGGAAAGCATACCGACAGCGGCGATTGCAATGCCGTAAAGACCGAAGAAGTAGTAAGCACCAAGAATACCTACTGCAATGAGAAGAAGCGGGAAAACAGTGGAGGTAAGGCCGGTTGCAAAACCGCTGATGATGCAGGTTGCAGCGCCGGTTTCACACTGGTTGGCAATTTCTTTAACAGGTTTGTAGTCGCCGGAGGTGTAGTACTCGGTGATTTTGCCGATTGCTACGCCAACAACAAGGCCGATAACAACAGCTGCGAATGCGCCGATGTTGCTGAAGAAAGCAGTGCTGAGGAAGTACGCAGCAACGATAACAATGGCGGAGCTGATGTAAGTACCAAGGTTAAGCTGTTTTGCAGGGTTTGCAGTCTTGCCATTTACAAAGAATACTGCAATGATGGAAGCAATGATACCGATTGCAGCAAGGAAAAGCGGGAAGAGAGAACCGTCTACCGGGTCAAGGGAAACTTCGCCGAGGAAGTGACTGTTGATGGTAGGAATTGCGATTGCGAGGGTGATTGCGGAAACGATGGAGCCAACGTAGGACTCGAAAAGGTCGGAGCCCATGCCTGCAACGTCACCAACGTTGTCACCGACGTTATCAGCGATAACAGCGGGGTTTCTGGGGTCATCTTCCGGAATGCCTGCTTCAACCTTACCAACAAGGTCGGCGCCGACGTCGGCAGCTTTGGTATAGATACCGCCGCCCACACGGCCAAACAGAGCGACGGAGGATGCGCCAAGACCGAAACCGGTGATGATGGAAGCGCACTGGTCAAGGGTAATGTTGGCGAAAATGCCGGTATCAAGGTGGCAGATGATGAACACAACGCTGACACCGAGAAGACCGAGACCAACAACGCAAAGACCCATAACAGCGCCGCCGCGGAAAGCAATTTTAAGAGCAGCAGGCATACCGTGCTTGCTTGCAGCGTTGGTGGTACGGACGTTTGCATCGGTAGCGGTCTTCATGCCGATGAAGCCGGCGAGAATAGAGAAGGTTGCGCCGAATACAAAAGCAACGGCGGAACCCCAGCCAATGAAGAAACCGACGATGAGGAAGAGAATAGCCACAAAGATGGCTACCATTTTATATTCGCGGCCAAGGAAAGCCATGGCACCGACGCGAATATAGCCGGAGATTTCTTTCATCCTGTCGTTGCCTTCGTCCTGCTTTGCGATCCAAGACTTAAGTACAAGGGCCACAATCAGAGCGATGACACCGATAACAGGAACAGAGTAGAGCAGATTTTGCATAATGCTTGTTTCACTCCTGTTCGTGAAAATTGTTTTTTGGGCAAAAGCCCACTGTTGTGATTCAACATCTTATTATATATACTCTTATAATAATAAGTCAATAGAAATTTCAAATTTAATTCATAAAATTTTTGAAAAGTTCACGCATTCACGAATGGAGTTTTACGAAGGCAACTGTGCAATGTGCTAAAAACCACACTGCAATTTATGTTCACTATGACTAAAAACGAAAGCACCGCAAGTTCTGCAAAGTAGTTATTTTAGTGAACTGACCAAAATGTGTAAAGTATATGACCGATACATGGGCAAAACGACAAAGTTCACCGTTTTGCAGCATTTTTCAGGCTTTCGAGCCATTCGAGAAAGGCAAAGCGTATTTCAAAGCCGTCGCCCTCGACGAACTTTGCGTTCGCGCCGTATTTTTGCAGAGCGTTTTCCGCGCCGGGAAGACAGAGCGGTGGGTACATAACGCACCACCAGTTGTGCCCTTCGCCCGCGCCTATGATAATGCGAACGGCGTCGTAATCTCCGGCGGGCAGGGTGAAGCCGTCGTATGTGCGGGTTTCAAACCACATATTGGTGATTTCGACGGAAACGGAATAATCCGCTCCGTTTTCGGCGATAACTTCCTCGGCGACGGCTTTTATGTCGTTCGCCGAATATTCCGCCAAGGCTTCCGCCTCCGTTTTGCCGGAAACTTCGGCGAAAAGCCCGTCCGCATACTCCAAAACCCGGTCGCGAACCTTGAGCTTCAGCTCCTGGTCGAAGTCGCTGTCGGAGTTCGCAATAATATGCAGGCGCAGAGTGTCGGTTTTCACCTGAGTGCTTGCGGAAACGGTGCGCCGAACGGCGGCGCTCATCATGGTGAACACAAGACCCGCCAGCACAATGCTTTCAATGACGTGCATGGCGCTGCCTTTTTCGTTGTGAAAAGTTCTGAAATGAATACTCATAAAAAATCCGCCTTTACTTTTGCTTATGCAAAAAGTATCGGCGGAAAATTTTGGTTTTATGCAGGTTTCAGAGAACGCGGCGGTACATTCTTAAAATTTCGCCGTCGTTTTCTTCGATGGGGCAAAGATATTCAAAGCCGCATTTCTCGTAAAAATCCGTGTGGTCGGTGATGAGATAAACCGTGCTCAAGCCGAAAGCCTTCATGTCGCGGCACACAAAATCGAGCATCATTTTGGCAACGCCGCGGCGGCGGTGCTCCGGCTCGACAAAAACGGCGCAGATGTTCGGTGCGAGGTCGGGGCGTTTGTGAAAATCATTTTCGATTACGCCAAGCCCGGCGGCAATATTGCCGCCTTCGTCGAAAACAAGGTACCACTGCGGCACCGCGCCGCTGTTTTTGAGGCACTCGGCGATGCTTTCTTCATAGGCTTCGTGCGGGATGCGCCATTTGGAGCTGAACCAGTCGGCGGCGCACGCCGCAAGCTCCGGGTGCTCACGCAAAAGAACAATGCTGTATTCCATAGTCATATCTCCACAAAGCTTACGCTGTTGCCGTTCGACTTAATTACGCGGAGCAAATCGTCAAAGCTCATCCAAAGGGTTGAGGTATTTCTGTTCGGGTGAACACCGACGCATGGGCAGCCGACGAAATCTTTGTCAATGATGAACTCGACGGCAGCGTCCTTGTCGTTCACAACGCCGAGGGGCGAAACCGCGCCCTTCGTCAGCCCGAGGTACTTTTGCAGCCGCTCCGCAGAGCCGAAGCTGCATCGGGTGATATTCAGCTTCTCCTGAATATCCGTCAGCGAAGCGTGCTTTTCTCCGCAAACGAACACAAGGAAATGCCTGCGGCCCTTTGCGTCGCGCAAAAACAGGTTCTTTCCGATAATGCCCTTGTCAAAAATTCCGAGGGCGTACATTTCGTCCATGGTGTAAACCGCCGGGTGATTTATGCACTCGTACTTTATTCCGAGGGAGTCGAGCCTTTCAAAAACCGGCGCGCTTTCGTCCTCGGAAACTGAGCTTTTCGCGGGGCGGGCGATAAAAATACTGCCGTATTCCGCCGAAAGGGCGTCCCTTGCGGCGGCGGCTTTTTCAATGCTTTGGAATATTCCGAAAACCGCCGTGCCGCTTCCGGTCATAAGCGCGCCGAGCGCTCCGGCACTGAGCAGCGCGGATTTTATTTTGAGCACGGAGTTGGGAACGGTACATTCAAGCGCATTGTAAAGCGCTTTTCCGACATCTTGAATATTCTCCGCTTCAAGCGCCGTGCTCATGTCGGAAAAGTTTCCGTGCTCAAGTCCGGCGGCCTCGTGCTCATCGTAAATGCGGTAGCTTTCCGCCGTGCTCATGCCGATTTCCGGCTTTACGATAACAAAAACACAGTCCGGCAGCTCCGGCAGGGAAGAAAGCTGCTCACCGATTCCTTCGCAGAGCATTGTTCCGCCGCAGAGACAAAAAGGCAAATCCGCACCAAGCCTTGCGCCCATGGCACAAAGCTCCTCGGCGGAAAGCTTTGCTTCGTAAAGCCTGTTCAGCCCATACAGAACCGCGGCGGCGTCGGCGCTGCCGCCCGCCATTCCCGCCTGCATGGGTATGCGCTTTTCGATATATATTTCTGCTCCGCCGGCTATGCCCGTCTGCCCGAAAAACAGCGCCGCCGCCTTGTGGGCAAGGTTGTTTTCGCCGTCAAGGGCGCTTTCGCTGCATTTTACGGAGATTTCACTGCTCTTTTTAACGCTCACCCGGTCGAAAATATCCACGCTTTGCATAACGGATTTTATCAGGTGGTAGCCGTTTTCGCATTTTCCGGTTATATCAAGAAAAAGATTGAGCTTTGCACAGGCTTTTAAGAAAATCTGCTCCAAAATTATCCCTCTTTCAGCTCCGCAAGGAATTCCTCAATGCGCTTTAACGCTTCAATAAGGTGGTCGACGGAATAGGAATACGAAACCCGGACATAACCCTCGCCGCTGTCGCCGAAGGCGTTTCCGGGAACCACGGCAACCTTTTTACTGCGAAGCAGCCGTTCGCAGAAGTCCTCCGAGCTGAGGCCTGTGGAGCGTATGCAGGGGAAAACATAGAACGCGCCCTCCGGAGTAAAGCAGCTCAGCCCCATTTTATTAAAAGAGCTTACAAGCAGCTTTCTTCTCATATCGTACTGCTGCACCATGGAGGCTATTTCCTCGTCGCAGTCGCGCATGGCGACAACTGCCGCATACTGGCTCGTTGTGGGGGAGCTCATAATGGCGTATTGGTGAACCTTGAGCATCTGGCGAATTACCGGTGCGGGTCCCGCCGCATAGCCAAGGCGCCATCCGGTCATGGCATAGGCTTTGGAAAAACCGTTTATGATAATCGTGCGCTCCCTCATGCCGTCGATTTCCGCTATGGAAACATGGCGTTCGCTGCCGTAGGTAAGCTCGGAATAAATCTCGTCGGAGAGTACCATAATATTCGTTCCCCGAAGCACCTCTGCGATTTCCTCAAGGTGCTCGCGGCGCATTACGCCGCCGGTGGGGTTGTTCGGATAGGGGAGAACAAGCAGCTTTGTATTGGGCGTAATGGCCTTTTTAAGCGCGTCGGCGGTAAGGCGGAAGTCATCCTCCTGCTTTGTTTCTATGGTGACGACATTTCCGCCGGAGAGACGGCAAATGGGGTCGTAGCAAACGAAGCTTGGTATGGGAAGAAGCATATCGTCGCCGGGGGCGATAATGGTGCGAATGGCAAGGTCAATGGCCTCGGAGCCGCCCACCGTGACGAAAATTTCGCTTTTGGGGTCGTATTCCACATTGATTTTGCGCTTTAGATATTTGGAAATTTCCAAGCGCAGCTCGGAAAGACCGGCATTTGCGGTGTAGTGGGTGCGCCCCTGCTTCAGGGAGGTTATACCCGCCTCGCGTATGTGCCACGGGGTTTTAAAGTCGGGCTCGCCAACGCTGAGGGAGATAACGCCCTCCACCTCCGAGGCAAGGTCGAAGAACTTTCGTATGCCGGAGGGCTTGAGCTGCGTTACCTTTTTGGAGAGGATACTGTCGTAATCAATCAACGTACATAAACCCCCTCTCGTCGCGTTCCGGCTCGGTCATGTGAATGTGGCGCTCCTTGTAGCGCTTGAGAACAAAGTGCGTAGCCGTGGAGGTGACGGAATCCAAAGTGGCAAGGCGGGTTGCCACGAACATGGAGATATCGCGGAAATTGTGTCCGCTGACGACAACGGAAAGGTCGTAGCTGGAGCTGCTCATAAGCCAAACGGTTTCCACCTCATCAAAGCGGCTTATTTCCTCCGCAATTTCCTCATAGCCGTAATCCCGCTTCGGCTGAACCTTCAGCTCGATTATGGCGGTGCAGTAGGTGGAGTCCGCTTTTTCCCAGTTTACAAGGGCATTATATCCAAGCAGAACATTATCTTTTTCGTATGCTGCGATTTGTGCGGCAACCTCCTCGCGGGGAACGGAAAGAAGTGCGGAAAGCTGGTCTTCGGTGAGCTTTGCGTTCTGTTCAAGAAGTTTAAGAAGTTGTTCCATAGTAAAAAATCTCCTTTATTCAATACTTATAAATACCGGGTTTCTCCGGTCAAAATAGCAGTAGTTATCAAATCCGGCCTCTGCTACAAGGCTGATTCCTTCGGAAAGATCCGCGCCAAGGCTTTCCGCGCCGTGCGCACCGGAACCGACGGTAATGAACTCTCCGCCAAGTTCTTTAAACATGCGAAGGTAGCGCACCGGCGGCAGAATCATATTGAGCTTGCCGCGCAGGGCGGCGGTGTTTACTTCAAGTGCTTTGCCGTTTTCCGCAAGATACTTGAGAATCGCCTCGATTATGTCGTCACAGAAGCGGATGGAAAAGTTCGGTGCTTCGCTGCTGTGTATGTACCGCATTGGCAGGGTAAGCTGACTGAGCACATCAAAATTACCCCACCGAACGGTCTTGTAAAGCAGCTCATAGTAAAATTGCAGGTTTCTGACGATTTCCTTTTCCGTCATTTCGGAATAATCCATATCGGAAATTTTCGTTCCGTCGGGATATTTCTTTACGGAGGCGAGAACCACGTCAAACTGTCCGGTTTCTATGATTTTGTCCGCGCTGTTTGCCTTATCCAAAGGCTGCCCCACTTCAATTCCGCTGGAAATAATAAGGCTATTGCCGAAAACCGCCCGAGCTTTATGCACGCAGTATACGGATTCGGTTATTCTACCCGCAAAGCGCATCTCATCAAGCCGGTCGCAGTCGCAGCAATCAGTAACTGCAAAGCCAATGAGCCCACGGTGAATTGCTTGTTCGCAAAGCTCCATTACGGAATCAACACCTCTTGGGGAACAGTCACTGTGAACATGGCAGTCGAATCTTTTTTCATAATACATACACTCCGCCTCCTCTTAACAAGGTAGTATTTTATATAATAGCACGAATCTTTGTCTTTGAAAATAGATATAGCGAATGTTTTGCAGAAAAAGTGTATAAAAATAAAATGAGCATCGAGGGATGTACTCGGTGCTCAAACGGTGCTCAAATTTATTTTGCCATAAAGGAACTGCCGCGCCACTTGGAATAAGGAGCAATTTTGAGCATATCGCAGATTGACGGAGCAATATCAATTATGCTCGCATGCTCAAAACGCTGCTCGTCAACCGGCTGCTCCGTGCTCAAAAGCACGGGAATGGTCATATCGCAGTCCTCGGTTGTGCCGTGGGTGAACTCGTGTCCGCCGTGATCCGCCGTTATGAGCACGGAATATTCCTTCTGCAGAGTGCTTACTATTTCCTCAATGCAGGAAAACGCATGGTAGATAGCCGCTTCGTATTCCGGGGAGCCCCAGCCGGAAATATGTCCCACGGAATCGGTATTTTCGATATATAGGAACACAAAGTCCGGCGCGGACTGTTTGATAAGGCTTTTTGCGTCGGCGGTGAGCGCCTCCGCAGAGGCTTCACCGCCGTAAACAACGCTTGAAATAAATTCGCCGCGGCTGAGGGAATACGGCTCGTGAATGTCCTTCAGTTCGCCCCAGCTGTAAAAGAAAGCGCTTGTTTTTTTCTTCTCCCGAAGCTGCTCGAAAAGCCCGTGGCTGCCGCCGTCAACCAGAACAAATTCGTTGCTCAATACGCCGTGCTCATCCGGCGTGCAGCTTTGCATAAGGGACATGTGGCAGGGCAGGGTGACTGACGGAAAAACGGTTCGCGCGTTCATATTACAGCGCCATTCGCCGAGGATTTTTTGCGCAAAGGGGTGCTTGCAGCGCCGAATATAGTCAGGACGGGTTCCATCGCACAGAATAAGAAGAACTTTGTTTTGCATAGGGGCAAACCTCCTTAAATAGCGTACTGACTGGTGTAAATCTGATAGTAGAAGCCTTTTTTGGCGAGAAGCTCCTCGTGGCGGCCGGTTTCCACGATTTCGCCGTTGTTTATTACGAGAATTAAGTCGGAATCGACTATGGTGGAAAGGCGGTGGGCTATTACAAAGCAGGTTTTGCCCTCCATAAGCTTATCCATGGCCTTTTGAATAAGAATTTCCGTTCTGGTATCCACGTTCGAGGTGGCTTCGTCAAGTATAAGCAGGCGGTGGTTGGCAAGCAGCGCTCTGGCAATAGTCAAAAGCTGCTTCTGTCCGCCGGAAATATTGGTGGTATCGTCGCCGATTATCGTATCATAGCCATTTGGCAGAGTGCAGATAAAGTGATCGCAATAGGCTTCGTCGCAGGCTCTTACGATTTCATCGCGGGTGGCGTCCGGCTTGCCGTAGGCTATGTTTTCTGCAACGGTTCCGTTAAAGAGCCATGTGTCCTGAAGCACCATTCCGAACAGGCTGCGAACCTCATTTCGGGAAATTTCGCCTATGTCATGACCGTCAACGGTGATTTTGCCGCTGTCCGGGTCGTAGAACCGCATAAGCAGGTTCACTATGGTGGTTTTGCCCGCTCCGGTGGGGCCGACTATGGCAACGTTCTGACCGTGCTTTACATCAAGATTGAGGTCTTTGATAAGCGGCTTTTCCTTGTCATAGGAAAAATCCACGTGCTCGAATTTGACGTCGCCGAGGATTTTTTCGCCGCCGAAGCTTCCGGCACATTCCGGCTCTTCCTCATGGTCGAGGAGAGCAAAGACTCGCTCGGAGGAGGTAACCGCACGCTGGAGGTTGCCTATGGCGTCCGCAATATCCTCAAGGGGCGCAGCAATCTGCTTTGCGAAAAGAACAATGGTAACTATGGTTCCCACGGAAACGCCTCTGTTGAGAATAAGCCAGCCGCCGAGCAGGTTTACCGCAATATAAGCCATTGCGTTCGTAAATGTGATGCAGGGGCGCACCGCAGAGGAAATAAAGTTCGCTTTTATTTCGGCGTTACGCTGCCGCAGGTTGATTTCCTCGTGCTTTTTGAGCGTTGCGGCCTCGTAGTTATACGCCTTTGTGGTAGCGTAGTTGGTATAGGTTTCCTCAACCACGGAGTTGAGCTTTCCGGATTCGGTGAACATATCGTGGAAGTATTTTTCGCTTATTTGAGAAATCCTTGACGAAAGGAACACCGAAAGTGGAGTGATTACAAGCACGGCAAGGGCAAGCACCCAGTTTTCGAAGAACATCAGCACGGTAATTACAAATATCTGCAAAAATCCGGTGGAGAGCGTTTCAATAAGGCTGTGAATGGAGGTTCCCATGTGGGAAACATCGTCCGTCATGCGGCGAAGAATTTCGCCGACGGGGGTGTTGTCAATAAAGCTTATGGGCAGGCGCTTGATTTTCTCCGAAATGCGAATTCTTATGTTGCAGGTAAAGTAGCGGCTCACCACATTGTTGAGCAGATACATATTCGCAAGGCGGACAAGGCTGAGCGAAATATAGATTACCGCAAGAGGAATAAGCCCATTTAAAATAAGCCCCACAAGGTCGTCGGTAACAAGCTTGCCGGACCAATAATCATAGAGCTGCTGAATAAGATTTCCCAAAATTTTCGGTGCGGAAACCGTGCAGAGAATAAGGCAGAGGCAGAGGAAGCAGGAGAGCACCAGCCAGCCCCGAATGGGCTTTGCTTCCCGAAGAATACGGGCAATAGCTTTCATTGTGCGTTTGCCGTCATGCTTTGTTTCGTTCATTTTACCGCACCTCCCGTCTGGGATGCGTAGATCTCTTTATAAATTTTGCAGCGGGAAAGCAGCTCATCGTGTTTGCCGCTGTCCACTAAATGTCCGTTATCCATAACGAAGATAACGTCGCTGCTCATGGCGGAGGTTACCCGCTGAGTGATAACGATTTGAGTGCGCCCCTTTGCTTTTTCCGCAAGCTTTGTGCGAAGATTTGCCTCCGTTAAAAAGTCCAAAGCGGAAAAGCTGTCGTCGAAAATATAAATGGGGGCGTTTTTGATAATCGCACGGGCTATGGAAAGCCGCTGCTTCTGTCCGCCGGAAAGATTTTTTCCCGCCTGATTAAGCTCGTGGTCGTATCCGTTTTCGAGTCCGTCCACAAAGGAGGAAAGCTCCGCAATATAGGCGGCCTCGTGAATTTCCTCGTCTGTTGCGCCGGGCTTGCCCATCAGAATATTATCTTTTATTGTTCCGGCGTAGATAGAGGAATTTTGCAGAACGCAGCTTATGTTTTCGCGAACGGTTTTGTGGCTGAGCGTTGCGGTTGCGCGGCCGTCATAATAAATTGCGCCCTCCGTCGGCATACGGAAGCACAGCATAAGCGAAACAAGGGTGGATTTGCCGCTGCCGGTGCCGCCGATGACGGCGACCTTCTGTCCCGCCTTTATGTGCATGGAAATGTCGCTTACCGCGGGCTTGGAAGCACCCTCGTATTTGAAGGTGGCGTGGTCAAAAACAATGTCGCCGGAAAAGGCTATGTCCTCCTCCGGGATTTTATCGTCTATGCCCTCGGCGTCGATAACCTCCGCTATGCGGTCTGCGGCTACCTTTGCGTGGGGAGCCATAATTATGGCAAAGGCAATGTTCAGCATACCGTTCATAACAAGGGTGACATACTGAATAATCGCAAAAATATCGCCTGCGCTGACGGCGTTTATGCCGTTTTCCATACGAAGCGAGCCTGCGTAGACAATGAGCACCACGGAAATATTGAGCACCAGCATGGCAAGGGGCGCAATAATGCCCATGCTCACGTTTGCATTGATGATATTTTCCGCCATAACCTTGGTGGCGTCGGCGATTTTGTTATGCTCCTTGTCCTCGTTGTCGAAAGCGCGGATAACGCGAATTCCACGGAGGCGTTCGCGCATAATTCCGTTCTGCTTGTCGATATAGCCGTCGGAAATGCGCCAAAGCGGCTCTATTCTTCTGCCGATGAACACAACGGCTATGAATACTATGGGAACGAGGCAGAGAACTATGGAGGAAAGCAGCACATCCTTTCTGAAGGAAAGGAAAACTCCGCCGAGGAACAGTACCGGCACGGAAATAATGCTTGTGGAGAGCATGGAGGCTATCCAGCTCAGGGTTTCGGTATCGTGGGTGGAACGGGTAACAAGCGCCGCAGTGCCAAGCTCGCTCATTTCGCCGAAGGTCATGGTGTTCACCTTGGCAAAAACGGCTCTGCGAAGATCACAGCAAAAGCCCGCAGTTACCTCGGAGCTGAATTTCCTGCCCACGAGCACGGTTATAAGCCCGAAAACCGCGACAATAAACATGTATAAACAGTATTTCTTTATATAATTCATATCAGAATTATAAATACCATTATCCACAATGCTGCTCATAAGAGTAGGCAGCATAAGGTCGCACACGGTGGCGAATGCGGTAAACAGCGCCGCCCATATGAGCTTATTCCTGTATGGAAGAAGATAGACAAGTATTTTTTTCATTACTACCTCAAAAGCAAACGCTTTCTGTCCGACGGCTCCGCATTTTGGGGGAAAGTACGGAGCAGTGAAGTTAGATGACTATACCATTTTGAAACGAACATAAGCAAGTATAGCATAATACATAGTGATTTTCAATCCTGCACAGTATAAAAATACATTGTATATGTATAAGCCCGAAAAAGTTTTTTGAAAAAATATTGCGGAAATTGCAAAAAGCCTGTTGACAAATCTGTTTCGGTGTGGTATTATAACTTTCGTCGCTGAGATGTGCTGGTATAGCTCAGTTGGTAGAGCAGCTGATTTGTAATCAGCAGGTCGGGGGTTCGA
>OQWM01002595.1_pt1 | contig 12215 bp, 12 predicted proteins | sample 1691531 | NCBI WGS metagenome assembly OQWM01 (sample SAMN03418257, study PRJEB22391) | human gut metagenome | biome: human-gut; feature: organic feature; material: feces | host: Homo sapiens | place: Tanzania | collected 2013-01 | reverse complement strand
CTTGTATTAAATCACATAAAATGTTATTTTCATCGCAACAATGGATTGTGAATTCATACCCGGGGCACGTCACCGCGTAAATTTGCAATAATCAAGTTACACAAAAACACAGGGGGGGGGGCTTTTCTGATGAAGGCAAAACAGAAAAAAATGATACGCGCATGTGGCATCGCGGCCGCGGTGATTATTGCAGCATTTTTGGTTGTAAAGTTCGTAATTTCGCATAAACCATATTCATATGCTGGGACACTGGAAACGACCAAGGTTATTGTATCTGCACGTGTTTCGTCTGATATTTCTGAATTCAATGTCGCCGAAGGGGACACGGTGTCCGCGGGGCAAACATTGCTGACCATGTCGTGCGATGCATATAAAATATTAGCACAACAAATTGATAATGATTATGCACGTGCAGACGCCCTGGTCGCCAAGGGTCATATGTCCCAGGCCGAATACGACGTCGTTGCCCGTAACAAGCATGACAATGACCTGAAACTGTCGTGGTGCAACGTTACGTCCCCGATTGACGGCATGGTTATCACCAAATTCCGCGAAGTTGGCGAAATCGTCGCCCCAGGGACAACGCTGGTGTCATTGGCCAATCCATACGACATTTGGGCATATTTTTATGTTCCATATGATATGTTACACAAACTAAACGTAGGCGATAATGTTGTTGGAACCCTGCCCGAGGCAAACGGAAAAAAATTCGTCGGTAAAATTATCAAAATCAATGAACAGGCCGAATTCACACCGAAAAACGTCCAGACCCGCGAAGAACGCACACGCCTGGTATATGGTGTCAAAGTCAAATTTGAAAATCCAGATTTAACACTGAAATCTGGCATGACAATTGAAAGCACTTTGTTACATGAATAAGCAAATTGGTATTGATATTTCGGGCGTAACCAAGCGTTTTGGGTCAATTATCGCATTGGACGCTGTGTCCATGCAATTTAACCCGGGGACGCTGTATGGTGTAATTGGCCCGGCCGGCGCAGGCAAAACGACACTGTTTCGGCTGATGCTGCATTTGATGAAGCAAAACAGTGGCACAATCACATACACGGCCGGCGGCGCACCAATTGACTTTAACGACGCCCGTGCATCAATCGCATATATGCCACAAAGCCAGAGTTTATATGCCGATTTATCGGTGGACGAACATTTGGATTTTTTTCGACGTCTGTATGGAATCCAAGATGATGAATATAAAAAGAAGCGAACCGAATTGTTACATATGGCACGTCTGGATAAATTTCTGAATCGAACGGCTGGAAATTTGTCGGGGGGAATGTATAAAAAACTGGGGCTGATTTGTGCATTGTTGCGCAGTCCACGCGTAATGCTGTTGGACGAGCCAACGAACGGTGTTGACCCAATCAGTCGCCGTGAATTTTGGGATTTATTACATAACGCGCAACAACAAGGTATTCTGGTTATCATGACCACCGCATACATGGACGAAGCCGAACGTTGCAGTTCGGTTGTCCTGATGGAACGCGGCCGCGTTCTTGGCACAGGCGAGCCACGCGAATTATTGCGCACCTCGCGGTCTGCGAATTTTGATGAATATTTCTTGAAACGCGGGGGCGCAAAATGACGAAATGCATTGTTGATGTGTCAAATCTGTATGTTCGTTTTGGCGATTTTTGTGCCGTGCGCGATGTATCGTTCCAGGTTGCCCGTGGGGAAATATTTGGGTTCTTGGGCGCGAACGGGGCTGGGAAAACAACAACTATACGCGTGCTGTGCGGATTGTTGCCGGCATCTGATGGCGGCGTTATTATTGATGGGCATACTTTCACCAACGGCAACGCAAACATTATCAAACAATGTGTCGGATATATGTCCCAGCATTTTACGTTATATGACGGTCTGTCAATCAAAGAAAATTTTGATTTTGCGGCCGCCCTGCGCGATTTGCCAAAAACCGTGTATCTGCGTCGGCGGCGTGCGTTGTTAAAATTTATTGGATTTGACGAAAACCTGTCAACGGTTGTGCGCGATTTACCCGGTGGGATAAAGCAAGAAATCGCACTGTGCGTCGCCCTGTTGCACGATCCCAAGATTATATTTCTGGACGAGCCAACGGCCGGCGTTGCCCCGATGGCACGCGTGCGTTTTTGGTCACTGATAAAAAAATTGGCCGCCGATGGCAAGACTATCTTTGTCACCACACATTATATGGACGAGACGGAAAACTGTGACCGTATCGCATTGATGCGTGCGGGCGAGTTGATTGCGATTGATTCCCCGGCGAATTTAAAGAAACAGACATTTGGGGACAGTCTGTATAACTTTACCCCACGCGTGGACAATCCGGTATTTCCGCCGAACAAAGTTTTGGATATTTGTGAACCGTATGGACGACACTGGCACATCAGATTTCGTGATGGCGTGGACGTCGCTGCCCAGGTTGCTAAATACAAAAAATATTTTGACATAAAAAAGATTTCACCATCACTGGAAGATGTATTCATCAGATTGGTAGAGGGGCAAAACCGATGAGATTTTTTTCCCGCGAACGTGCGGCGGCGATTTTTTCCAAAGAATGCAAGCATATTTTGCGCGACCCGTTCACGCTGATTATTGCGCTGTTGTTGCCGTTGGCAATCGTTTTGATATTGGGAAATTCTATTGAGTTTAATATTCGTTCAATCAAGATGGCGTATTACGACGCCGACCGCACCGAAAGTTCGCGCGAACTGATTGATACATTTGGCAGTTCAGATTATTTCAAAACATACCCGATTGACAATCCTGATGATGGATTTAATGAAATATTGGCCGAACGCGCACGCGCCGTTTTGGTTGTGCCACCAAACTTTGAGCGCGAGATTTTTGCCGGTCGCACCGGCAACGTCCAGGTCATGGTTGATGGCGCAGACAATTCGTCTATTATCGCGATTACAAATTATATGACGACGATAAACACAAATGCCGCCGCCAAGATTTTAAAGGTTGACGCATCTGCATCGCCACTGTCGTTCAAATCACGATACCTGTTTAACCCAGAACTGAATTCGCGGTGGTTTTCGGTGCCGGGCCTGTCGGCGGCAATTATTGCACTGGTTGCAATTATGCTGACCACGCTGACGATTTGTCGCGAATGGGAAAAGGGTTCAATGGAAATGTTGTTGTCTACCCCTGCAACAACACTGGAAATTATTGTGGGCAAGGTTTTGCCGTATGCGATTTTGTCATTTATCGGATTTATCCTGGTGTTTATTGTGGCACGCACGGTATTTGGCGTTCCATTTGTCGGCAGTTATTTAACAATGATGCTGGCGACACTGATATTTATCCTGGGGTATTTATCAATGGGATTGCTGATATCTGTATCCACCCATAAACAAGAGGTCGCAATTCAATTCGCACTGATTATCGGGCTGTTGCCGACGGTGGTATTATCGGGCTTTGTATTTCCAGTTGAATATATGGGCGGTATATACCAGGCCGTATCTGACGTATTTCCGGCGCGTTTTTATATTGAAATCACGCGCGACCAATTCTTAAAGGGCAGTCCTATTACCGCCCTGTGGCGTCAGTTTGCCGCAATCAGTGCGATTGCAGTTGTGCTGTTGGTGGCGTGCCTGACACGTTTTAAAAGGACGCTGGAATGAAAAAGAAACGTCTGCTTGGATTTTTCAAAAAAGAACTTATCGCGCTGTTGCGTGACCCTGTGTTGTTGGTCGCGGTTATGGTTATGCCGGCGGTCCAGTTGATTATTTACAGTGGCGCAATTACATTAGAGGCCAAGAATCTGCGTCTGGCGGTTGATATGACGCCTGGCGACGTTGTTATGGAAAAGGTTTATAATCACGCGATTGGTTCTGGGTGGTTTGTTCGCGCCGACGATTCCACACGCGACGCGGTATCTGTGGTTCAGTCTGGGGCGGCCGACGTGGCGATTGTCGCGCCCAGTGGCGGTCTGACGCGTGCATTGATGCGTGGCGAAGGCGAAATTCAAATTCTGATTGATTCAATGAATATATTAAAGGCCCAAAGCATAGAAGGCTATCTGGCCGGCGTTGTGATGTCAACGGTGCGTGAAATGAATTACGCCCTGCCTGCGTCGCCAATTCAGTTTGATATGCGTATTCTGTTTAACCCAGAACTTAGCACGCCGTGGTTTATGGTGCCGTCGTTGATTGCGGTGCTGGTGTTTTTGGCGTTGTTGATTTTGATTACGATTTCTATTACCAAGGAAAAAGAAAGTGGCACGATTGAAACACTGGTGTCTGCGCCAATATCAAAATATGAAATCATCTTGGGCAAGGTTTTGCCGTATATCTTGGTGTCGTTTTTGATTATGCTATCAATCCTGTTTATTGGTCGCACGGTGTTTGGTATTCCGTTTGTTGGGTCAAACTTTATGTTTATTTTGGGGTTCTTGGTTTTTTGCGTGCCGGCGTCGGGCATTGCGGTTTTATTGTCCAACTATACCAATACCCAGCAACAGGCATTACTGGGCGTCGTGATTGTCGCGTTTATGTCGCTGATGTTATCAGGCGCGATTATTCCAACCGAAAATATGCCGACGTTATTACAGTATGTCAGTTCAATAAACCCGTTGTCGCATTACGCGTATATGGTTCGCAACATTATTCTAAAAGGGTCAGATATTGAATACTTTACGCGCCAGTGTGCATATATGCTGGGGGTGGGTATAATAATATGGATTTTTGCAATTAAAAAGTTTAAAACAACATTATAAGGGGAAAAGATATGAAAAACTGTTATGGATTTATCGGGATACTGGGCACGCTGGTGACACTGGCAGCAAATGCCGATATGTATTCTGAATTGCAATCTGTGTATGAATCCAGTCCGGTTATCAACAGTGGGCGTGCGGCTGTTCGTGCGGCAGACGCAGATGTATCAGCGGCGTCATCTGGGGCGAAACCGTATCTGGGTCTGTCGGCGAATGCCGGTGCGGCACGAACCAAGGTCGGCGATTACACATTTGATTATAACCCAACGCAAGTTGGCGTTGAATTTCAACAAAATATATTCCAGGGATTTTCCACCGTTGCCCAGATAAAGGGCGCACGTGCCGTTCGTGACGCAGAAACATCTGCGCTGTATGCGACGGAATCAGATGTATTTTTGAACACAATCAACGCCTATATCGCCGTCCTGCGTGCGGACGAGGTTTTGAAACTGAACCAAAACAATCAGCGTGTTTTACAAGAATACTATAATTATTGCGCCGATAACGCGCACGTTGGCCGATTGACCAAGACCGATGTCGCCCAGGCGTCTGCGCGTGTTGAAATGGCAAAATATGGTCTGGCCGACGCCCAGGCGAAATATGACAACGCGGTTGAAACGTTCCGTCGCATTGCCGGAAATACGCCTGATAAATTCACAGAAATTGATTTGTCGCGCGTTGAAAAACTGTTCCCAGAATCGGTGGACGCCGCCAATGAATACGCGATGTCCAACCACCCTGCACTGCGTGCGCTGGAATCCAAGGAAAAGGCCGCACGTGAACAAATCGTCGTCGCACGCAAGACTATATTGCCGTCGGTTGACGTCCGCGGTGCGGTTATGCAGATTGACGATATTCCATACATTGACCGCGCACGCGACAGTCGTATTGGTGTCTATCTGAAAATGCCCCTGTATGACAAGGGCAACGCGTTCGCCAACGTGGACAAGGTTCGTTCCACCGTTGACGGTATCCAAGAAGATACCATAAACACACGTCGTATGATTTCGGAATCACTGCACCAGGCGTGGAATATGTACACGGCCCAAGAATCTGCGATTGCCGCCGCCCAGGCCGGGGTCAAGGCGAACCAGATGGCACTGAACGGCACGCGTGACGAGCAAAAGCGTGGCCGTCGCACAGTGTTGGACGTGCTGAACGCGGAACAAGAATTGCTGAATACCCAGGTGTCCCTGGCCCAGGCAAAGTTCGGACGCATGTCGGCGTTCTTTGCGGTGCTGGCGGCGTCTGGCAAATTGACCCCAGAAAATCTGGGCCTGGAACAGAAATAAAAAAACGTCCGCTGGGGCGGACTCAATCTTTGATGTTCCCGTTGTCCCCTAAAAAACACCCCGATGGGGTGTTTTCTATGTCCCAACCCATACGGCCCAAGAAACGATTCACGGTTATCGGCTGGACGCACATAATCTGCGAAATTTTATATCGCGACACGCCGGCGTCCAGTAATTGTCGGATTTTATTCGCATTGTGCGTCAGTTTCAGTTTTTTTGATTGGGCCGACAATGGCCGCCCCAGTTTCTTGCCCGTCGCACGAATATTGTTCAGCGACGCCCGTGTGCGCTGTGATATCAGATTGCGTTCAATTTCCGCAGCCAGTCCAAACGCAAACGCCATAACCTTGCTTTGAATATCGTCGCCCAGGCGATAATTTTCTTTTATCGTCCAAACCTTGACCCCGTTATTCATACACGTTTCCAGGATTCGCATTACTTCCAACAGCGACCGTCCCAATCGCGATATTTCACACGATATTAAAATATCGTCGCGTTTCAGTTTCTTTAACAGTTCGCCCAGTTGCCGTTTATCCAACGGCTGGCGTGACGATATTGTTTCCTGTACCCAGTGGCTGATTTCCATTTTGTTTGCGGTTGCAAACTGGCTGATTTCAAAGCGTTGATGTTCTAGGGTTTGTTTATTTGAACTGACACGAATGTATCCAATTATTGACATTTTCATCTCCTATTTTCTGTCATTTTAAAGGAACGTTTAAATCAACTGTTTTTTTTGATATTAAAAATTTTTTTTCAAAACGTAAAAAATACCAGATTTCTACCGTATTCCTGGCTTTTTGCCGATTTTATAAGAATACAGACCACTGGCACTTACACAAACGTTCGTTTGTGTAAGAGTAAATGTTGTGGCGCATACCGCGTCACGGTTTAAATTAATTTAAATAAAAGGACTAAACATGAAAAAACCTTTGGTTTTGACTGCGTTTTCACTGGCGGGCATTTTGGCCTTTGCTGGCGCACACGCGGCAACTGATGTGACATTTGCTGGCAAATACGAAACATCAAATGGCACGGCTAGTGTTGGGACACCATTGAATGCAGCAGATTATAAATACACCTATGTTGATTACAATGGTTCCACCGTCACCAAGAACTATACAGAAGACCCAGCCGCAGGCGACTTTAAATACAAAGACGCCGCTGGCAACTGGCAGGCATACGACCCAGAAAACACAGACAGCCTGCCACAACAGTCTGAATATACTGGGACAACAACTGCGTCTGGCGACATTACCACGACCCAGGAAATCGTCGCAGGCGCAACAATGGACCGCAATAATTACACATACAAAAACGGTGCCGGCGAAAACGTGACATTGGGCGAATCTGCACATGATTTCACACAAGACGTCACACTGAACAACACATACGTATCAGGCGATGACGCAACCATCACTGTGAAAAATGGCAACGCCCCAACATTTGACGGCACACGCTATAAATACACAGATGAAAACGGCAATACGTATCATCTGAATACAGACGGCACATCATTGGCCAATGACCGCAACGAAATGGTCACACCAGAACCAGGTTCAACATTGGAAACTGAGTTCAATGCTATGAAAGCGGCGTTCACAGCCGACACAGCAAATGTTGACGCTGCCAAAACGTCAACTGGTGCGCAATATGCCACAGAAGAACCGTTATTCAATGCAGCCAACACAGTATTTGAAAACGATACAAACACGGTCAACGAATTGAACAACCGCTATGCAACAATCGCGACCGCTGGCGAACAATGGGACGCCGCATTGGCGAACAAAGAAACCACAACCAACGGCTGGACCGCGGACAATGACCGCCAGGCCGCTGCAAGTGAAATCTTTAACGCGCCAATTACCGCTACGATTGACGGCCGTGCAAACGACGCGATTGCTGCATCGGTTACCGATGGTGGCGTAATCAATGAAGCACTGACCACTGGGGACGACGCAGTTCGTAGTGAATTTGCGGCAGCTGATACCCAGATTCGTTCTGATATGACCGCTGGGGACCAAGCAACATTGGCATCTGCAAAAACATACACAGATGAAAAAGACGCTGCAGTTCGCGAAGCGTTCACTTTGGCAGATAACGCCATTCGTACAGACTTTGTGGCGGCGGACGTTGAAACCCTGAACAGTGCCAAAGGATATGCAGACACCCAAGATGCATTGACATTGAACAATGCCAAGGCATACGCAAATGAACGCGCAGCATTATCGCTGGCGGCGGCAAATGCATACACCGACAAAAAGATTGACAAACTGGACAAAGACCTGTCCGCAGGCGTTGCCAGCTCGGTCGCATTGTCGTCGGTCGCTGTGTCGGGCGTTCAACGTGGCGAGGTGTCCGTTGGTGCCGGATTCGGCAACTATAACAGCCAATCTGCGGTTGCATTTGGTGCCGCGATGGGTCTGACCAATAACTGGTCTGTCAATGTTGGTGCAGGCGTATCTGACGCAGACGTTGCGTTCCGTGCCGGCACGAACTACAAATTCAAATTGTTTTAATTAACAGTTTGTTTTTTATCCTTTCAAAACGCGCCACTGGCGCGTTTTTTGTGTCGTGGCAGTTTCTGCTGTCGCGGAATCTGGGTAATAAAAAAACGTCCGCTGGGGCGGACGTTATCATTGCCGGTGGCGCAGGTCACCTAGAACCGTTGCATCATTGTGAATTCAATGGCGGTTTTCTTGAACTCGCGTTGCCACAGGTTGGAATCGCGCTGGGTATAACTGACCGTCAGGGTCGGAACAAATCCCCACACGTCCAATTTATTATTTGAAACAGACAACGAATAACGATGCGTGAAATCGTGCGCAGTAATCTTGGTCAACGCCCCATTGTGCGCCGTGTACAGCCCATCATCGTATCGCGTCCAATAAACACTGGGTTCGCCATATACACTGAATCCCCACGGCAATTCTGCGCCAATGCCGATTGCAACATTGGGTTGCCAATACGCATAGGCGTCATCTGTTGCCGTATTACGCGCCACGCCCCCACGCACAGTCATATACAGACGCGCATTAAACGAATACGCCAGGCGCGCCGTTCCTGAATACGTTTGCCCGTCCAGAATATCGCCATAGTCATCGTATTTATTATCCAAGAACTGTAAATACAAACCGCCCGATAATTTGCGCGTAAAATCGTAATTCGTGTTCAGTTTCGCCCCAGCCGACCAATTATATCTGTCCCAACCATACCAGCGACGTGCCGCCACACCCGCCAACCACACGTCCCCACGCGACCACAGATACCGTGGCCCCGTACCGGCGGTTAAATACAGGTCGTCATAGTCGTGCTTGTCATAAATATTTGTGTAAATACCAACATCTGATTTCCATCGCCATTGGTCTGACAATTTGAATTCGTAATCGCCCCCCAGTTGCAAGTTCGCCCCGACCGCCGATTCTGGTTCGCTTAACTTTCGGCAAAACGGGCCGAATATCGTCATCAGACATTCGTCACCACCGGTGGCATTATTGACATTATTATCAGGCGCGGCACCAAAATTAAAATACACGTTCCAATTTTTATTCTGGCGCACGACATAGCGATAATAGTTCATCATACGTTTTGCATCGTCAGATAAATTGTCCCCTGCCATTGCCAGGCGCAGATGATAATCTGCACGCGACCAACGGCCCTGGTGCATATAGCACAGTGCCAATTCAAACCGCACACGCGCCGCGTCTGGTCGCGCGTCCAGTATTTTCTGATAAATGCGAATTGCGCCATCAATGTCGCCACGACGTGATGCAATCTGGGCCAGCAAAAACCACCGTTCGGTTTCCAGTTCCCCGTTTCCCGTATCTGGCATCATCGTCAGCATTTGATAGGCGTGTTCATAATCGCCATTATTGACCAACTGGCCCGCCATTTGAATTGCCTGGGTTGTGGTCATAGTAATTTCTGTGGATTTTTTATCGTCGTTATCTGCGTGCGCCATTGGCACAACCAGAACAGACAACAAAATCGCAAACACAATTCGTTTCATACAAACAGTATTATGTATCTATAAATCAATTTGACAATTAAAATGTTTTCTGGGCGAAAAATATCACCCAGAAAACACATTTGCGCATTTATACGATGTGCAATTTATTTATTGTTCAAATTTGCCACCGAACGAGAAATGCGCATCTATTTTATTCCCATCATCGGTCGCACTAGTCATACCCATCACCGCACCTGTGGCAACCATTTCGGTTGGGTCAACCCCTTCGCCAAAGGCCTGCGTCACCAGATACTTTTTATCGTGATCTGGTATGTCCGACGTCTCGGATATTTTGACGCGGAATTGTTCAGGAATATTCGCGCCATTATCATACATCCGCACATCGTCATTTGACAATTTGACATCATACCACGGGTTGGCGGCGTGTGTAAAATTCGCCGTTAACGTGGTCTCAGACGAACTGGGGTCAACATATACGTTGGCGTCCCTGGTCGCGGTCTCCATCATATCGCCATGCGAATTTTTGATAACGGCGACTGCAACCCCCTTGAATTCCCCTGAACTTTGCGGTTTGCGTTCCATTATCTTGTATCCACCGGCAAATGTCCAACCGTCGGCAAGGTTTGCGCTGCCAGCAGTCATTGTGGCCTGACCGTGGGTTAAATATCCGAAATCAGAATATTGTAATCCGACAACATTACCAAATGTCGCCACGCGACTGGAATCTGGTGTGGGCAGGTGCATCGGCCGGCTCAGTCGTCCACTAGTCGTTACAGTTGTTTCAGTAAGTTCTGTTATCTTGCCATTTTCGTCAACAGTATAAGTTCTTAATACCCTATCACTCCGTCTAATATTGACTTCGGTTAATTTGCCGTTGTCATCAAACGTTAATGTGGCATCACCTGTTGTTGTAGCGTCACCTTTCAACGATGATATGAAATCCTGTCCAAAATTGTCCGCTAATTTTGCCTGGGTGCCTTGACGGCGGGACCAATTTATAAAACTAATTTCCAATGTGTCAGGATTGTTCAACCTGTTTGCGGGATCTGCAAAATAGTCCGCCAATTTTTCGTAATTTCCAGGATTGTAATCACCCAGCTGGGCCGATGTTGCGCCCCAAACCTGCAATGCCTGGTGTGCCTTCTCGTAGTTCGCTTGGGCATAGTTTTTTGCACCATTGGCTGGGTCGTCCTTGGCCGCCTGACTCCACGCACGAATCGTTTTACCCATTTCATCAACCAATTCCAAAGATTTGGTATATTTCGCGGATTCGGTTGATGCATCGATAAATGGGTTGTGCGCAGCGATTAATTCAGTGTTTGATGTTAATTTTTTGTATACTTTATAATTAATGTCGTTGACATTACGCTTAACCGTCGTTGCGCTGTTGCCCTGTTCAAGCAAGGTTGGGGGGGGGGGTAGTTGGGCACTGCCATATCATACATGTGTATCCTTAGGAATTTTGACGCTGAGGCAGCACATATCTATTATGAGGCAGGAAATAGTTTTAAACCTTTAAGAATTTGGGATAATCCCGAACCACCACCAAATATAACGATTTTTTTCATTGTTTCCCCTTTTGGTATATGTTTTGGTGAAGCAAGCAAATGTGCCATGTTTTTGTACCCTCAAAATTCCTAAGGATACACATGTATGATATGCAAGATTTTATTCCCACGCAAGGGAAAATTATATTCAGATATTTGTCCGCCAAATAAAAAACCACCCGTTTGGGTGGTCTGATTTTATTTATCGCTGCCTGTGTTTTTGCTGGCACGGCGCAGTGCCACCAGTGATAAAATAAACATTGTTATCGCCACGCCAACGCCAAACACCAAGAACAACAGCCCCAATAAAATCAAGCCGTCAAATTCAGTGGCAATAAATCCCACCCCAAATGCACATAACAGCGCGCCCAGCAAATATGCCATAATTGTGTACCAAACAAATTTTGCAAAACTGCCAATTTTTGTATTGATTTCTGACAATAATAATTCTGTTTTATTTATTTCTTTGACTTGTTTTGGCATTGTGTCCCCCTTTGTTTAATTCCCCAGTATTTTACCATTTTTTACCCCCGCAATCAATAAAACAAAGAACATTTGAAATCTGTTCTGATTTAGTTTAATATTATACTATGACATTGCAAAACATACAGTTTGACAGAAATACTATGCAGATATCTGGTATTACCGTACCAAATATGGCTTTTGCGTCGGCTGTCGCATCACAAATGTAC
>OQWM01002594.1_pt1 | contig 12216 bp, 10 predicted proteins | sample 1691531 | NCBI WGS metagenome assembly OQWM01 (sample SAMN03418257, study PRJEB22391) | human gut metagenome | biome: human-gut; feature: organic feature; material: feces | host: Homo sapiens | place: Tanzania | collected 2013-01 | reverse complement strand
TTTTGGCTATTTTGACCCATTTGAGACCTTTGTGAGACAACCTCTTTTATCTCCCCCCTACCGAAATCTGCACAGAAAATCCCCTGGAAATTTTGTGAAATTGCCACTATACAAATGACCGATCTTGTGATAAAATGCAAATAAGAATAAATCGCAAAAGGAGAAGCGACTATGACTATTACCAACGATATCCGTTATGTAGGCGTCAACGACCATCAGGTGGACCTGTTCGAGGGGCAGTACCGGGTGCCCAACGGCATGAGCTACAATTCCTATGTGATCCTGGACGAAAAGATCGCCGTCATGGATACGGTGGACAAAAACTTCACCCACCAGTGGCTGGACAATATCCAGAATGTGCTCCAGGGCCGGAAGCCGGACTATCTGGTGGTGCAGCATATGGAGCCGGACCACGCCGCAAACATCGGCAACTTCATGAAGACCTTCCCGGAGACCACCGTCGTCTCCTCTGCCAAGGCCTTCACCATGATGAGCGCCTTCTTTGGCACCTGCTATGAGGACCGGCGGATCGTTGTGGGAGAGGGCAGCACGCTGAACCTCGGCAAGCACACCCTGACCTTTGTCACCGCCCCCATGGTCCACTGGCCCGAGGTCATTGTGACCTATGACAACGTGGACAAGGTCCTGTTCTCCGCCGACGGCTTCGGCAAGTTCGGCGCGCTGGATGTGGAGGAGCCCTGGGACGACGAGGCCCGGCGCTACTACATCGGCATTGTGGGCAAATACGGCGCCCAGGTCCAGAATCTGCTGAAAAAGGCGGCCACGCTGGATATCGCCACCATCTGCCCCCTCCACGGTCCTGTGCTCAAGGAGAACCTGGGCCACTACCTGAAGAAATACGACCTGTGGTCCTCCTACACCCCTGAGGACGAGGGCATTGTCATTGCCTATACCAGCGTCTACGGCAACACCAAGGCCGCTGTGGAAAAGCTGGCCGCCAAGCTGCGGAGCAACGGAGCGCCCAAGGTCGTGGTTCACGATCTGGCCCGGGGAGATATGGCTCTGGCTGTGGCGGATGCCTTCCGCTACAACAAGCTGGTGCTGGCCACGACGACCTACAACGCGGACGTGTACCCATTCATGAAGGAATATATCCACCACCTGACCGAGCGGAACTTCCGCAACCGCACGGTGGCCCTGATGGAGAACGGCTCCTGGGCCCCCCTGGCTGCCAAGGTCATGAAGAATATGCTTGCCGAGTGCAAGAACTTGACCTTCGCGGAAACCACTGTCCGGATCCTCTCTGCCCTGGACGATGCCTCCGCTGCCCAGGTGGATATTCTGGCCCGGGAGCTGTGCATGGAGTACCTGGCCCAGCAGGATGCCACCGCCAACAAGAACGACCTGACGGCCCTCTTCAACATCGGCTATGGCCTCTACGTGGTCACCACCAATGACGGCCAGCGGGACAATGGCCTCATCGTCAATACCGTCAGCCAGATCACCAATACCCCCAACCGCATTGCCGTCACCATCAACAAGCAGAACTACTCCTACCACACCATTCGCAAGACCGGTATTCTGAACGTAAACTGCCTGGATGTCACCGCACCCTTCTCCGTCTTCCAGCGCTACGGCTTCCAGTCCGGCCGGACGGCAGATAAGTTTGAAGGGGTGGAGACCCTCCGGTCCGACAACGGTCTGCGGTTCCTGCCCAAGTTCATCAATTCCTTCATGTCCTTGAAGGTGGAGGACTATGTGGACCTGGATACCCACGGCATGTTCATCTGCACCGTCACCGAGGCCCGGGTCATGTCCGACGCCGAGACCATGACCTATACCTTCTACCAGAAGAACGTGAAGCCCAAGCCCGAGACCCAGGGCAAGAAGGGCTTCGTGTGCAAGGTCTGCGGCTGGATCTACGAAGGCGACGAGCTGCCCGACGACATCGTATGCCCCCTGTGCAAGCACGGCGCGGCGGATTTTGAACCCATCGGCTGATGAATAAAAACACCAAAAAGGACGCGGCTTCGGCTGCGTCCTTTTTGGCATATGAGAAGAGAAGGAGGGTTCCAATCAGAAAAATGATGGCTGGGGGATTTATTCCCTTCCGTAAAATTCCCGACTGCGGATATACAGCAGTTCCCGAGCAATTTCGTTCATTTGACGGTTTGGGATGATCAGCTGCTTGCCGTGCTCTAAGTGGGATATGATGCGATCGACCCACTTTTCCGCTTCCTCCGGACCAATGGTAAGCACCTTTTGGTTCAGTGTAATGTTCAGCCGGTCGCCGTAGGTGTGATAAAGACCCCAAATGTCGTTCATATCCTGGCCGTCCCAGGCATCGCATCCGGCTTCGACCATCAAAGGTACCAGCCGCTCGACATTTCCGCAGCAGTGAAAGTTAAAATAGATCCCTCTCTTGTGGGCAGAATCCACGACCCGGGTAAGATAAGGAAGCAGCATTTCCCGACAGGTGTTCACAGAGAAAAACAGACTGTGCTGGCTGCCCCAATCGTCATGGAACACGACGTATTCCAGACCGCAATAACGGTGCAGGTGGTCGAATAGATCATCATAATAGAGGCACAGCTTGCTGAAAAGTCTGTGGATGGCATCCTGACAGTCCTCGTCGATCAGCGCCATGGCTGCGTCCTCAAAACCGAGAATGGATATCAGACGTTCAAAAAATCCGGTGTAAACCATGGTGGAGGTGATTTTGTCCGGACAAATGACGGAACTGCACCGTTTCTGAATTTCGGGCCAGTTCAACCGCTCCAGGTCGGGGAAGGGAAGCTCCTGCTCCCAGTTGTTGATGTCTTTGACCTTTCGGAATCCCGGCTTCTCCATGGATCCCCGGACCACGGGAACATATACCCACTCAACGCCGAACATATCCGGTCCGCCAAAGGGCTCTGTAAAGGGAGCGCCGTCCATGACGAAGCCGCGGGCCACGTTGTCCAGAATTTCCCGGGGAAAGACGTGATTCAGCTCCTGACCAAGCCAGGCGGGGTCTTTGTGGGAGGCGGTGAGAATGTCGTTTTGACGGGGAGAAATCGGAGAATTATAAAGCTTGCCTCTGGGGCCGGATTTGGCCTGGGCAACTTCTTTTTCATAGTCAAAGGGATATACCATATAGACAGCTCCTTTTTGTTCAGGTAAGGTGATGGTTCCAAATTCCAAACAGCCCGGTTACGGCAAGAAGGGCGAAGACAGACCAGCCCAATAGGGCCGCCAGGATCTGCTGGTTGATCAGCTTGCCGCGAAGGGTCTCCTCCGGCATGGCACTGACAGCCAGACTGCCGCCGGTGGAGAAGGGGGAAATTGCGGTGACCAGCCCGCCCAGGGTGGCGCTGCTGACCAGCAGCGCCAGATTCCCTCCCCGGACGCTGCAAACAGACAGGGCGATTGGAACCAGCATCGGGATGACGACGGTAACACCGCCTGTGAAAAAGCTGAGGAATCCGCCAATCAGAATGAAACCCAAGGCGATCATTCCCTGAGAGACGCCGCTGCCCAGAGCACCGGCCACCAGGTCCATGGCACCGGCATCGGCGGCAACACCCAAAAGCATACTGATGCCGCAGACGGTGAGGATCACATTCCAGGGCACATGGTGGGACAAAATTCGTCTGCTGTCGCCCAACTTGAAAAGCCCGCAGGCTATAGAGCCTATAATGCATAGCATTTGCAGGTCCAGATGGGCAGAAAGAAACGCGGTGAGCGGATTGGGCAGAAACAGTTGGATGATGCCCGGCAGCACCAGGAGCCCCAGCGCACTCAGCATGATCCACAGCGTAAGCCGCTGCGGCTGACTCAGAGCCTTGGGAGGGAGCATTTCCAGGTGCCTTGCCCGGAAGCTTCCGGTCAGTAGATACAGCACGGTCAGGCACAGGAAACCGCCAAGAAAGAAGTTGAGAGATGCCGTCAGGGAAAGACGGACACCGTAGGCGGCATACTCTGATTCTGAAATCAGCCCGCACAGAATGGCACCGGCGGAACTCCAAGGAACACAGCCTCCGGCTCCGGCCCCCCAGACGATCAGTGCGGACATCACAATGGGCGCGATCCCTGTTTGGACGGAGATGGCGTAGCATACAGGCCCCATAAGCGAGACCACCACCGGAGCGGCGGCACCGAAGCAGGAAATGACGAAGCACACCAAATACAGAAGAAACGGCAGCAGAGCGGTGTGGTGCCGGAATCGGTAAATGATCCGATTCGCCAGGGCTTCCAGGGTCCCGTTTTCTGAAGCGTAGCCGTAGAATAGGCTGACGGACATTAACAAAAACAGAATTTTAACGGAGAAGTGGCCAACGAGCTTGGAAACGGGAATGTCCAGAAAGAAGTTTCCGATGATGTATGCCAGGGCGATGGCGTAAAGCCCGGTATTCAGCCCGGTCTTACGACCGAGAAAAATAGCCAGAAACACCGCCGCCAGACAAAAAAGCAAAATCATTTCATTCATAATGACACCTGTACAATGGGGGGAATTCGCCAAACCAACCTGATATCATTATACAGATTTCCGTCAGAAGCAACAATTGACAAAAACACCAAAACCATCAATCTGATAAAAAAGAACAATGCCCGGAAAACAACGGCGGTTTTCCGGGCATTGTACTGGTCAGAGGATCTGACTGTTGATATAAATGTTCTTTCCTGTGTATATGTCCGCTCTTGCCAAAATCTCCGCGCCCATTTCATCTCCGGCTTTAATACACTCCAGAATTTCACGCTGGCGGCGGAGGACCTGCTCTCTGCCGCCGGTTTGCCGCAGATTTTCCGTAGAGGTCTGGTGCTGACGCATAATGGTCCGCACCTCAACAACGGTCTTATATAAGAATTTGTTTTTCGAGGCCTTTGCCAGGATCAGATGAAATTGCAGTGTAAGATCCCGCATTCCGGGAGCCTGGTCGTAGTTTTGTTGATACTTCTGGTAAAGCCGCTCCATGGTCTGCAACACATCCTCCAAAGCGGAGATCAGATCCTGGTCCCGTTCCCGGGCAGCCAGCCGGGCGGCCAAGCCTTCCAGCATACAGTCGTAAATCAGAAGGTCTTCCCGCTCCTTTCTGCTGAGCTGCTTGGCATTGCCGGTGCGCCTCGTATCCGAAGACAGGATCCCTTCGCTGCGGAGCTTCTGAAGGGCGGCCCGTACAGGTGTGCGGCTTACGTCCAGTGCCTCGGAAACCGATATTTCCGTCAAGTGGGCATTGGGGGCGATGTAGTCGTTCATGACACAGTCACGAAGTATATTGTATACTTTATCATAGGCGGGCTTGGTGTTTTCGTATTGCCGTATGATTTCCTCCGGAAAATGCAGCATGGTATCGTCCTCCTGCTGTTTTTCTTTTATTATAGCAAAGTGCTGAAAAAAGTAAATACATAAAACGAAAAAAGATGCCATATGACCAAAAATACAATGCCTAAAAAAGTACATGAGAATTTAAAATGTATTTTTTGTTACAAATTCGGCTGTTTGTGCAAGGCTCCAAAAAACGGAAAATGTATACAATTTCTATTGACAATCCGAGGTAAGCAAACCATAATGAAACCAGAAAAGCCCCGCCGCTCCCTTTCGAATATCGCCCAACCAGCCGAGGCGGCGGGGCACCGTACCGTAACAACAACTAAAAAAAGGAGAGAGCATTTATGAGCAAGCAGAAAACAACGTATACGCCCCTGGCCTGGCGCTATGGCGCTACCAACGGCTTTTCCACACTGCTGACCACCATGGCCACCACCTATTGGGCTATTTTTCTGACCGGTTCTGTAGGCATGAGCAATGCGATGATGGGCAGCATCCTGACGGTCAGTTCTCTGGCGGATCTGATTTCCCTGCCTATTTGCGGCATCGTTCTGCAGAAAGCCCGTGTGGCCAAGGGAAAGTACGGCCTGTTCCGTCCCTGGCTGCTGATCGGCGGTGTGCTGGCGGCGCTGTTCCGGTGGTTGACCTTTATGGACATCGGTCTGACGGGAACGGCCCAGGCGCTGTGGTTTGGCATCAGCTATGTACTGTGTTATATTTTCTTTAACATGGCCTACTCCGCGTTTACAGGCATTCTGCCTCTTATGGCCAAGGGGGCGGACCGGGTCGCCTTTGCCTCCGCTCGGGTCACCTGCAATTCTGTGGGAAAATTCCTGTTTTCCATTTCCTCTGTAACGCTGGTTTCTCTGTTCGGACAGGGAAATGACAATCTGGGCTACTGCCTGCTGGCGGCGCTGATCGCCGTACTGGCTGCCATTGGATTCGGCCAGCTGTTTTTTGCGGCCAAAGATTATGACAAACTGGAAGAACATCCGCACGCCTCTGACGGAAAGAAGGACAAGTACGACGTTTCTTTGTGGGAAATGATCAAATGTACTGTCACCGGTCCTTTTGTACTGTATCTGCTTGGCGCTATCTGCAAAGGGTCCATGTTCTTCGTGATCACCGGATTGGCACCCTACTATTACACCTATGTGGTAGGAGACAAGTCCATGCTGACCCTGTTTATGTCTGCCTCCACCTTCCTGATGATCATCAGCTCGTACCTGACCCCCTACGTCAGCAAGCTGTGCAAGGGTTCTCGGAATACCTATGTGGTCGGTATTGCTGTTTATGGAGCCTGCCTGGCGCTGGCCTATCTCAGCGGTGCCAACGCAGTTGTATTTACGGTGTTTATGAGCATTGGCTATGTTGGCTATGCGGTTGCCCATGCTTCTGAAGTGGCGTTCTATAGCAACATTGTAGATTACACCAAGTGGAAGCACAATCGGGATCTGCGGCCCTTTATGATGACGCTGTTCTCCCTGACACCCAAGGTTGCGACTACGGTGGGCTCTGCGGTCCTTGGCTTCGGGCTGACTGCCATCGGCTTTGACAAGGCCAATGTGACGGTGAGCGCTGCCAATGGCGTGCGGGTGCTGCTGTCCGGAATGCCTGCGCTGCTGGCGGTGGGATGTGTGGTGTTCTGTATGCTGTGCCCCATGTCTGAAAAACGGGTCGCGCAGATCCAGTCTGATATTGAAAGCCGTGAAACGGCAGAGAAAGCCTGATTTTCATTTGCCCGAAAACGATTTTAGGAGGAAACGATATGAAAAAAATCCCCTTTTCTCAAGATGAATTGCAGGAAATCGGAAGGTACTATGTGGCAGGCCGGAGCGACGGAGGCAAGGTCAAGCTGAATACGCCCGTCTCTCCTCTGGAAAACATGATGGCTTTCCTGAATAACGAGACTCCTTGCTGGATGCCGGATGGCGATATCGTGAACATTACGCCTGAAATCATCCCGGATAATGTGGCCCGCGCCTTTGTGCAGGAAGAAGACCCCACGGACCGGAAGGGCGGCCCGGACATGTTTGGCGTGGAGTGGATCTATGACCCCAGAGCCGGCGGCTCGATGGTCCGCCCCGGAACGCCTCTGCTGTCGGATGCCAACGACTGGAAAACGGTGATCCAATTCCCGGATGTAGATTCCTGGGATTGGGAAGGGTCTGCCAGACGAAACCGGAACTATGTATCCGGGAACGATCCTGTTTGGACCACCCAGTTCAGCGGCCTGTTTGAACGGCTGATATCCTTTATGGATTTCGAGTACGCCGCCATGGCCCTGATCGATGAAGACCAGGAGGATGCGGTCAAGGAGCTGTTCCAGGCTTTGACGGATACCTACATCAAGATCATTGACCACTGCATCGAGGCCTACCATATCAACGGATACCTCTTCCATGATGACTGGGGTTCTCAGCGCTCGCCCTTCTTTTCCAAAGCCACCTGGCTGGAAATGATCGCCCCCTATGTAAAGCAACTGGTAGACCATTGCCATGCCAAAAATGTCATTTTCGAGCTGCACTCCTGCGGCTGCACGGAGACAATGATCGATGTGATCAGCTCCATTGGCATTGACATGTGGCGGCCTCAGCCTATGAATGACATCAAAAAGATGTATGACGGATATGGAGATAAGATCAAGCTGGGGATCCGTTCGCCGGTGTTCCCTGCCGGTACGCCTGCCAAGGTGGAGATCCAGGCGGCAAAAGATATGATCGCCCCATTCAACACCCCCGGAAAATTTGTGTTTACAAATAATTATTTGGAAAGCGATGTCTTCCGCAGAGCGCTTTACGAGGAAAGCCGGAAACTCTACCTTCAGCAGGAATGAGCCCGAATATAGGAAGCGGACGAACAACGAATTGATCAGTTTCCCAGGATGTTTTTCATGCCAACAAGCCCCCACCGCAAAAAGGTGGGGGCTTTGCCGTAATAACCTTAATGAAGAATTAACCCTTGCGCGGTTGACTTTTGGGACGGTTTTTCGTATCATTTGTAAGTAATCAAATCCATTTTCCACAGGAGGGTCCTGATATGAAACGGAGTGCGTTGGCTGCTGCCGCCCTGACGCTGGCATTGGTGCTGGCGGGGTGCGGCAAAGAGGAAACGGCGGTTTATGTGCAGAAGGTCGCCAATATCAATGGAATTTCCACCACGGACCGGTTTTCCGGCATGGTGGTTTCGGAAAACCTCACCGAGGTCAAAAAAGACGAGGATAAGGCTGTGTCGGAGCTGCTGGTCAAGGAAGGCCAGGACGTAAAAGAGGGGGACCCCCTGTTCACCTACGATACGGACAAGCTCCAGTTGTCGGCGGACAAGCTGGATCTGGAGCGGGAGCAGCTCAATTCCAGCCTGGAGGACTACCAGACCCAGATCGGCCAGCTGGAGCGGGAGCGGGACAAGGTCAGCGCCAACAAAAAGCTGCAATATACCATCCAGATCCAGACGGCCCAGGTGAGCCTCAAGGAAGCGGAGCTGAACCTGAAAACCAAGGAAGCGGAGCTGAAAAAGGCCCAGGAGCTGCTGGAAAACGCCACGGTGGCCTCGCCCATTACGGGGCGCATCCAGTCCATCAACGAAAGCGGCACCGATAACCAGGGCAATCCCGTGGCCTATATCACCATTCAGCAGACCGGCTCCTACCGGGTGAAGGGCACCATCGGAGAGCTCCAGCAGGGGGCCATTGCCCAGGGGGACCGGATGCGCATGATCTCCCGGGTAGACCCCAGCAAGACCTGGCTTGGCACCGTGACGCTGGTGGACTATGAGAACCCCGTGAAAAACGACGATTCGGGCCGGTATATGATGTCCGGCAGCGACTCCTCCAATACCGCCAGCAAGTATCCCTTCTATGTGGAGCTGGACAGCATGGAGGGCCTCATTATGGGCCAGCATCTGTACCTGGAGCGGTATCTGGAAGGGGCGGAGGCCACGGGCATTCCCCTCAGCAGTGCCTATGTCTGCTTTGAAACCGACGAGAGCGCCTATGTCTGGGCGGAAAACAGCCGGGGCAAGCTGGAAAAGAGAAGCATCACCGTGGGAGAATACAATGAAGTTTCCGACACCTACGACGTGACCCAGGGCCTGACGGAGGAGGACTATATTGCTTTCCCGGATACCAACGTCTGCCATGCGGGAGCCCCCACCAGCCACACCCCGGTGGTTTCCGAGGAGCCCCCGGAAAACTTTGAGGATGGCGGCATGGACATGGGCGACATGGGTGACATGGGCGACATGGGGAACATGGACGAACCCATGGAAGAGGAGCCCATGGAGGGCGGCATGGAGGAGCCCCAGGAGGATGGGGCCCCGGAGGAAGTCCCCCAGGAGGATGGGATGGCAGAGGAGCCCCCCGCGGAAACGGAAAGCGTGGGGTGATGGCCATGACGATCCTGAAAATGACCGATATCTGCAAGGACTATATGCAGGGCAAGGAGCCGGTGCGGGTCCTGAAAAACGTAAACCTGGAGGTCCAGGAGGGGGACTATATTGCCATTATGGGCCCCTCCGGCTCCGGAAAAAGCACCTTGATGAACATCATCGGCTGCCTGGACGTGCCCACCTCCGGGGAGTATGAGCTCCGGGGAAAGAACCTGCGGAATATGAAGGACGATGAACTGGCGGAGATCCGCAACAAGTATATTGGCTTCGTATTCCAGAGCTATTATCTGATGCCCAAGATGGAGGCGGTGGACAATGTGGCCCTGCCCCTGCTGTACGCCGACGTGCCCCTCAAGGAGCGCCGGGAGCGGGCGGAAAAGGCCCTGGGAGTGGTGGGGCTGGAAGACCGCATCCACTACCTGCCAAACCAGATGTCCGGCGGCCAGTGCCAGCGGGTGGCCATCGCCCGGGCCATGGTGACAAGTCCCTCATTGCTGCTGGCCGACGAGCCCACCGGCGCTCTGGACAGCAAATCCGGCACCCAGGTCATGGAGATTTTTGATGAGCTCAGCGCCCAGGGCATGACCATTTTAATGATCACCCACGACGCGGACATTGCCAAGCGGGCCAAGAAGGTCTACCATATTTTGGATGGCGAGCTCTTCACCCAGGAGACAGGAGGAAACGGCCATGAAGTTTGATGTTTCCAAATGGTTCTCAAAAATCAAGCAGCCCCGGAAGCTTCCCAAGGCGCTCCCCAAGAAGCTTCCCAAATGGCTCATTCCCACGGTGGCGGCGGTGGCCGCGGCAGCGGTGGGCGTCGGCATCTTCGCCGTTCAGAAGAACAAGTCCCAGGGAAAAACCGTCTATGTCTACGGCATTGACATTGCGGGCATGACGGACTACTGGGGCGACACCCAGCAGACCAGCGGCCGGGTCCAGTCGGACAATGTGCAGACGGTGATGGTCAGCGACACCCAGAAAATCACGAAAATTCACGTCTCCCAGGGGGATACGGTGAAAAAAGGGGATATTCTGCTGTCCTACGACACCACATTGACGGAGCTGGCCCTGGAAAAGAAGCGTCTGGCGGTCGAGCAGCTGAAGCTCCAGCTCCAGGAGGAGGAGGACCGGCTGACGGAAATCCGCAACCTCCAGCCCTACACCCCCCGGGAGGACGACGGCGGCGACCAGTCCGCCCAAATCCCCGCCGGTGACGACTTCACCTTCGACCACTTCCCGGACTATACCGCCCGGGGAGACGTGGCGGTGGAGGCCTGGATCTCCAATTACGGCACCGGCTACGACGGCAGCAGCCCGGATAAGGCCCTCATTTGCTGGACCAAGGAGGGGGCCATCGTGGATAACACTTTGGCAAACGAAATGGGCAGCTTTTTGCAGCGCTGCCGGTATCTCACGGCGCTGGACGACTACAACCAGGCCTATCTCCAGTTCCAGCAGGACTATGCCCAGTGGGAGGCATCGGAGGACCCGGAGAAGGGGGATGCCCCCACGGCCCCCACAAAGCCGGAGGAAGGGGATTTCCAGGTCCGGGACTTCTATATGATCGTCAAAAGCACCTATGAAAACAAGACCCTGTATTATAACGATGCCTTTCAGGGCCTCCATGTGTACCTGATAGGTTTGGTCCCGCAGTCGGTCATACATTACCTGAGAAAGCGCCAATACCAGCAGAGCCAGCAGCAGCCCGCAAAGGATCGTAATCTTCCACCTGAGTTTCATAGCTCCTCCAATCTGTAGCCGGTGCGGGGAATGGTACGAATCTCCTCCGCTAAGTTCAGTTTTTTCCGCAGGTTGGCGATCCGCACATCCACTGTCCGCAGGTCCCCAAAATACTCATAGCCCCATATTTCACTGAGGATCTGCTGCCGGGAAACGGTGCGGTTTTTGTTCTTCATCAGCACCATGAGCACATCGAATTCCATAGGCGGCAGGACAATGGTTTCCTCTCTCCGCCGCAGGACCCGGTTTTCCCCGTCCAGCTCCAGGTCCTTGAAGCGGTAGAGCTTATGGAGCTTTCCGCCGCGTTCCAGTACCTTCTCGATCCGCACCAGCAGGGCCGCCATGCGGAAGGGCTTGGTGACGTAGTCCTCTGCCCCTTCCCGGAGGCCCTGGATTTCGGACTGGGTGTCCGTCAGAGCAGTCAGGCAGATAACGGGGATGCCATAGGACCGCAAAATAGGCAGCAAGCCAAACCCATCCACCCCGGGGAGCATCATGTCAAGCAGAGCCAGATCGAAGCTATGGTCCTGTTTCAGCCCATCCAAGGCTTGCCCACCATCGTCGTAATGGGTCACAATATATCCGGCAAGCTCCAGATTCATCGTCAGCGCCTTGGCAATAGCCTTGTCGTCCTCAATAATCAGGAGTCTGTTTTCTGCCATATCCTCGCCTCCTTTTGTGTCTTCATTATAGCACGGATTTTGCAAAAGGGGGTTACGGCTTTGTTACCGCCTGGACCATCGGGTAGGAGGCTGACCATTAGTTGGCCAGCCGACCTCCCACAGAACCGTGCGTACCGGTCTGGTACACGGCTCCTC
>OQWM01002592.1_pt1 | contig 12218 bp, 8 predicted proteins | sample 1691531 | NCBI WGS metagenome assembly OQWM01 (sample SAMN03418257, study PRJEB22391) | human gut metagenome | biome: human-gut; feature: organic feature; material: feces | host: Homo sapiens | place: Tanzania | collected 2013-01 | reverse complement strand
CCTCGACCTGCATGGTATAACCAAGCGCACCGCTGGTACGGGGAATGATCGTGATCTTGTGTACCGGTGCGGAGTTCGTCTGCAGGGCGGCGACAAGGGCATGACCGACTTCATGATAGGAAACAATCAGTTTTTCTTTTTCGGAGAGCACGCGGCTCTTTTTCTGGTAGCCTGCGATAACGACTTCGATGCTTTCTTCGAGGTCTGCCTGTGTTGCAAAACGACGACCATCGCGGACTGCACGCAGAGCAGCTTCGTTGACGATATTGGCGAGTTCAGCGCCGGAAGCGCCGGAAGCGGCTTTTGCGATTTCATGGAAGTTTACATTATCTGCAATCTTGATCTTACGGGCATGTACCTTCAGGATATCTTCGCGGCCCTGTAAGTCAGGCAGTTCAACCGGAATCCGGCGGTCGAAACGCCCGGGTCTGGTCAGCGCAGGATCAAGGGAATCCGGACGGTTCGTCGCTGCCAGGATAACAACGCCTTTGGAACCATCGAAGCCGTCCATTTCTGTCAGCAGCTGGTTTAAGGTCTGTTCCCGTTCATCGTTGCCGCTGATCTGTCCGTCACGCTTTTTACCGATGGTATCGATCTCGTCGATAAAGACGATGCACGGGGCCTTTTCCTTGGCCTGCTTGAACAGGTCACGCACCTTGGCAGCGCCACGACCGACGAACATCTCAACGAACTCAGAGCCCGAAATGCTAAAGAACGGCACGCCCGCCTCACCGGCAACAGCCTTGGCGAGCAGGGTCTTACCGGTGCCCGGAGGGCCGACGAGTAGAGCACCGCGCGGCAGCTTGGCGCCGATCTCCTCGTAACGCTGCGGCTTCTCCAGAAAGTCAACGACCTCTTTGAGGGACTCCTTAGCCTCTTCCTGGCCGGCGACGTCCTTAAAGGTCACGCCCACGTCCTTGGAGGCGATCACGCGCGCGCCGGACTTACCCAGTCCGCCGCCGCCAAAACCGCCGCCGCCAAAGTTCATCGACGGGCCGTCATCGCCCATGGCCTTCTTCATGCGGCGGTTGAGCCACCAGCCGATGAGGAAGAAAATCGCCATGGGGAGAATAAGTGTGAGCAGGTAGTAAGTCATCAGGCCCGAGTTTTTATCGGGAACGACCGACTCCAGCGAAGCACCGGATTCAAGCACGCGATCGGTAAAGCCCGCATCGTTCGGCACACCGGTCGTCTTGTAGGCGATGTTCTCGTCCTCGCCCTTCTTGGTGTAATAAATCGTGTAATCGTCCGTGTTGTACTCGACCTTGTCGACGCTCTTCTTATCGAGCGCTTTGACAAACGTCGAGTAGTCGGTCTTCGTAATCTGCTGCGTGTGACCGATGTTAGGGAACAGAACGGTCGAGAGCACGAGGTAGACGACGAAGGCGATGAGCACGTAGAGGATCATATTCCGTCTACGTTTGTTGTCATCCATCTCCATCTGCTTGAACTCCATCTATTGGGGTTGATAATGATGTTTAAAATACCCAACCCGGACGGCTATAAACCGATATTCATCACGAAAGGATAGATATGGCATCGCTGGAAGTCGGAAAGGTTCAAATCTATACGGGCGACGGCAAGGGCAAGACGACGGCCGCGTTGGGGCTCGCGCTGCGCGCGACGGGCTATGGGCTCAACGTGCTTATGCTGCAGTTTTCCAAAAAGCTGCACTGCGCCGAACACGATGCCGCTCCCCGCTTGGGGCTGCGTATTGTGCAAGCTGACCGCGACACGCCCGAGGCCTGCGCCGCGCAGATTATGGAGCTGGCACGCGAGCAAATTGCGCAGGTCGACGTCCTGATCCTAGATGAACTAGGGGAAGCCATGCGCCGAGGCTTTGTGACGCGCGAGGATGTCGAGGGGTTAATCGCGATGAAGCCGGCCACCACAGAGCTCGTGCTCACCGGCCGCGGCCTGCTTCCCCTCGCCGACCTCGCCGACCTAGTAACCGAAATGCGCCCCGTCAAGCACTACTTCGACGAAGGCCTCCTAGCCCGCCAAGGCATCGAGTACTAATTGATCCGCGGGGGACGCAGAAAGAAGTTGCGGTGGAATAGTTCTTGTTTGGCGGCCCACAAGGGCTTTTCAGGAACTATTTCACCGCAACTTAGCAGGGGTACCTGACGGGGGCGCTAGGCGGTGGCGCGGCCTAGCCAGTTGCCGCTGTGATGGTAGATGGTGAACATCGTTGCGGTGATGAGCCAGGTTACGGGGTAGACCAGCAGTAGATGCTCGAGCGACGGATCGAACGGCATAATCGCAAACACCCAGATCACCCTGAGGACGACCGTGCCAAAGATGGTAAGCATCATGGGCTGCAAACTCACGCCGGCTCCGCGAATGGAGCCCGACGCGTTCTCGATAATCGAGAAGATCGCGTAGAACGGTGCGATGAAATGAATGATGGTCGTGGTGTAACCCGAAATCGCGGCATCATCGATAAACAGGCGCGATAACGGCCCCGAGAACACCATCAACACGGCAGAGAGACCACCGATCAGCACAAACGAAAGCACGAGCGACGTGTGGTAGCCCTTGCGCATGCGCTCGTAATTGCGCGCGCCAAAGTTCTGCGCCGAGAAGGTGGTGATCGACACACCGAGCGCCTCGGTCACCATCCAGATAATGCCGTCCAGGCGCCCAGATAGTCCCCAAGCAGTCGTGACGTCGGCGCCAAACGAATTCACCGACACCTGGATCAGCACGTTCGAGATCGAATAGGCAGCCGATTGAAAACCCAGCGGCAGGCCGCACGAGATCATGCTTTTGCAAATACCGCGATCGATACCGAGCTTAGAGAGCGAAAAGCGCCATGCACCCGGTGCGCGCATCATGCGAATCACAATCATCGTGGCGTTGGAGCAAATGGTCAGCGCCACCGCGATGCCGCAACCCAGAGCTTCCATATGCAGCACGGCGACAAAGATGATATCGAGGACCACGTTTACGAGGCAGCCCGAGGCAATGATCACAGCAGGGCCACGCGTATCGCCCACGGCACGCAGCAGCGCGGTTCCCATATTGAGCAGCAGCGCCGCAAACATAGCGGCAAAATAACAGCGTGCATAGGCTACGCCCTCGGCAAGAAGCTCGTGCGGCGTGTTCATCAGCACGAGCATCGGCTCGACAAACACCATACCGAGGATGGAAACGACGATACCGCCCACCAGGGCGAGCGTCATGGCCGTATGGACCGAACGGCTCAGGCGCTCGTCATCGTGCTGGCCAAAAAACTGACCCGTGATAACGGCGCAGCCGGCGCCCACACCGACGCAAAAGCCAATGCAGAGCTCCGTGAGCACCATCGTGGCCTGAATGCCACCCAGCGCGAGCTTACCGCCAAATTGGCCGACGATATAGGTACCGATAAGCGTGTAAGCCTGCTGAAAAAACGAACTGAAAAAGATGGGGACGCACAGCGAAAGCAGCTGCTGCCAAATGACACCCTGCGTAACATCGATAGCCGTAGATTTCTTAGCCACACGCCCTCCCCACAAGTGCACGTTAAACAACAGAACAGCAATTTAAAGCCAAAACTATACCCAGCTTAGCACCGACCGCAGGCAATAGAAACACCCCGGCGGCAAAGCACTGATACAGCCAACTAGTGATACAGCCCGGGCTGGTAGTGGTACTCGTTGCTCACGTGCGGGCACAGCTGCCAAAAGGCGACGGCACTCGCCGCGGCCACGTTGAGCGAATCGACCCCATGTGCCATCGGAATGCGCACGGCGCGGTCGCAGCCCGCGATAGTCTTGGCACCCAGGCCAGCACCCTCGGTACCCATAAAGATCGCCAAGCGCGGAATATCTTGCAGTGCAGGATCGTCCAGCGACACCGAATCGTCCGTCAGCGCCATGGCAGCACAGGAAAAGCCCGCATCGTGCAGCGCCGCCAGACCATCGTGCGGCCATACGCGTGCCTCACTGCCAATACGCGTCCACGGCACCTGGAACACCGTGCCCATGCTCACGCGGGCCGAACGGCGGTACAACGGATCGCAACAGGTGGGACTGACTAAAATGCCATCAACGTTCAGCGCGGCAGCAGAGCGGAAAATCGCACCCACGTTGGTATGGTCGACAATGCCCTCAAGCACGCACACGCGCACCGGGCGCTCCCCCGCCGCCTCAACGACGCCGTCCAAAAACTCCGCAACCGGAATCTGGCGCGGACGACGGAATGCTGCGAGCGCACCGCGCGTCACATTAAAGCCCGTCAGCTGCTCCATGAGCTCCATCGAGGCTACAAAAACAGGAACCGGACCAACGCCTTCGCGCACGGCCAGACGATCGAACAGCGGCATCATCTGGTCGAGCCAGCGCTCACCCAAAAGAAAGCTCACCGGCTCGTATCCAGCGCGCACCGCACGCTCGATAACCTTGGCGCTCTCGGCGATAAAGATGCCCTTCTGCGGCTCCAGCACACAACGCAGTTCGCGCTCGGTCAGTCGCACGTAGGCATCGAGCCGCTCGTCCTCGAGCGAATCGATCCGCAGCACCTCAACGGCATCAGTCATAGCAGCCAGCCCGCACCTTTCTTTACAGCACCTATACAAATATCGGGGCAACGCCATGCGCCGCCCCGCCACTCATTCCAACCCGATAATACCGAAGGGATAATCGGTTTTACGCCTCGATGCGATGATACGTGACGAACTCATAATCGACACCTTCGTCGCCTTCGCCCGCAGCAATCGTCGCGACCTCGCTAGCCTGCACAATCTCCCACGCGGGGTCGGCATCCAGGTCGGGAAAATACGTGTCCACGGGATGCACGCAGTGGTTATGCGTGACCTCGGCCTCGACGCAATACGGCAAAAACTGCCGATAGACATCGCCGCCACCGATCACCCATGCAACGGGCTCATCGGCAACCGCGGCGAGCGCCTCGTCAACGCTATGTACCACGTCGACGCCCTCGGGCGTAAAGCCCTCGTCGCGAGTGAGCACGATATTGCGACGGTTCTTGAGCGGGCGCCCACCGGGAAAACTCAGCAGCGTCTTGCGCCCCATAATGACCGGGCAGCCTTTGGTGCACGCCACAAAATGGCGCATGTCGGCGCGATTGGACACCACCATGTCGCCCTCGCACCCAATGCCCCAGTCGTCACACACGGCAACGATGGCAGAAAGCTTACACGTCATGCCCGTCACCTACACAGCAATGGGAATGTTTTTGACCTGCGGACCGTGCTCGTAATCCTCAACGATCAGATCGTCGGTCGTAAACGCGTAGAAGTCGTGCACGTCGGGATTGAGCGAGACCTTAGGCGCCGCAAACTGCGGACGCTCGATAAGCTCGCGGACGATATCGACATGGCGGTCGTAAATGTGAGCATCGGCAATCACATGCAGCAGCTCGCCGGGAATCATATCGACCGACTGCGCGACCATCATCAGCAAAATGGCGTACTGGCACACATTCCAGTTGTTCGCGGCCAAAATGTCCTGGCTGCGCTGGTTAAGAATCATGTTGAGCGTCGGCTTGTCGTCCTGCGGGCGCTGCGTCACGTTATAGGTCACGCTATAGGCGCACGGATACAGGTGCATCTCGGACAGATCGCTAAACACGTACGTATTGGTCATGATGCGGCGACTGTACGGCGTATGTTTGAGATCGTACAGCACGCGGTCCATCTGATCGAAGTCGCCCTCGGTATAATGACTCTTCTGGCCAATCTGATACCCGTAGGCCTTACCGATCGAACCGGTCTCGTCGGCCCACTCGTCCCAAATATGGCTGTTGAGCTCATGCACGTTATTGGACTTCTTTTGATAGATCCACAGGATCTCGTCCATGGCGGACTTAAGCGCCGTACGACGTAGGGTGAGCGCGGGGAACTCCTCGCGCAGGTCATAGCGCGCCGTGACGCCAAAGTTTTTAATGGTATAGGCAGGGGTACCGTCCTCCCACACCGGACGGACCTTTTGGCCCTCGGTAGTGGTGCCATGGTCCAAGATATCGCGACACATGGTTACAAACTGTTGATCAGCTTTGCTCATTGACCCTCCTGTCAGTCGCCTATAAGCGAGATTTATTGTAGCCCAGGCGTGCTCGACCCCACAGCCCTAACATAAGCCGCCATTTTCTGACATATGCCAAAAATACCTTGTGTCCATCGATTAACGAGTTATCCTATTGTTGACATATGTCAGATAAGGAGTGTACATGGCAGGAAGACGCGAGAAACTGCGCCGCGTCGGGATCATCCCCGAATATCGCGGCTTTACCCCCGACGGCCTAGCCAGCGGAGACGCCATCGACATGACCGTCGACGAGCTCGAGGTGCTGCGCCTGTGCGACCTGGAAGGCCTCAACCAGGAGGCGGTCGCCCAGCAGATGGGCATCGCCCGCGCCACCGTGGCGGCCATTTGCAGTCGCGCACATCGTAAGGTGGCAAACGCACTGATTAACGGGCGGGCACTCGTCATAGAGGGCGGCAATATCGCGTACTCCCCCATCACCACAACGACGGCCGCATGGCCAGCAAAGGAGGTCGGCACCATGAGGGTGGCAACGACGTACGACAACGGCAACATCTTTATGCACTTTGGCCGCAGCGAGCAATTTAAGATCTACGACATCCAGGATGGCAAGGTGCTCAACGAGCAGGTCGTGGGCACCGGCGGCACCGGCCACGGCGCCCTTGCGGGCCTGCTTGCCAACGGCGGCGTGGACACGCTCATCTGCGGCGGTATCGGCGGCGGCGCCATCAACGCGCTCACCCAGGCCGGTATCACCGTCTATGCCGGCGCTCAGGGCAGCTGCGACGCCTGTGTCGAGGCCCTCATCGCCGGAACGCTCGCAAAGAATGGCGAGGCCACCTGCGACTGCCATGGTCGCGACCACGAGCACACCCACGAGCATGGCGAGTCCTGCGGCTGCCACGGTCACCACGAGCACGAGGGCCACGAAGGCTGCGGCTGCCACTAACGACACGGCACCGCGAGCCCGGAGTTCATCGCCACACGGAACCCGACAATCAAACCTCAAAGCAAAGGCCACCCGGAAACTTCCGAGTGGCCTTTGCCATATCAAGCTGCAATTACAGCCCTATTTCTTATTGCGCATCTGCGCTTCCATCTGGCGCAGCAGCTCCATATCAGACTTGGGGCCGCCCGTTCCCAGGCCACCCAGACCGCCCATGCCGCCCAGACCCATGGCATCCAGGCCGGGAATATTGGGCATACGCATCTTCTTGCCCTTCTTACCCTTTTTACCCTTCTTGCCGCCGGCCTGCGCCTGATTGGCCATCGTGCGCATGCGGCCCATCATCTTGTTCATCTCGCCCCACTGCTTCATAAGGCTGTTGACCTCGGTGGGGGTCACGCCGGCGCCCTTGGCAATGCGGGCACGACGCTGGCCGTTAATAATGGAAGGACGCAGGCGCTCCTCCTTGGTCATCGACATGATGATGGCCTCGTTCTTATCGAAGATGCCCTCGTCAAGGTTGCCGCCCATCTGGTTGAGCGCGCGCTGACCGCCGGGAAGCATGCCCAGGATACCCTTCATGCCGCCCATCTTCTTGACGGCCTTCATCTGGTCGAGCATGTCGTTCATGGTGAAGCCCTCGCGCAGCATACGCTCGGCAGCCTCGAGTTGTTCGGCGTCGGCCGCCTCCTGGGCCTTCTCGATAATACCGACGACGTCGCCCATGCCCAGAATGCGCTTGGCCATGCGGTCGGGATAGAACGGCTCCAGCGAATCGGGCTTCTCACCCATACTCACGAACTTGATGGGCTTACCGGTCACCTGACGAACCGAAAGCGCGCCACCGCCACGAGCGTCGCCGTCGAGCTTGGAGATGATCACGCCGTCAAAGTCGGTGCGCTCGGCAAAGGTCGAGACGACGTTGACGATGTCCTGACCGGTCATGGCATCGACGACCATCAACACCTGATCGGGCTTAACGGCCTTCTTGATATCGACGGCCTCCTGCATCATCTGCTCGTCGATCTGCAGACGACCGGCGGTATCGACGATGACCACGTCACGCAGGTGGTCGACGGCTTCCTGGATGGCACCCTTGGCGATATCGACCGGGTGCGCACCATCGCCGCGGAAGACCGGCACGCCGATCTCGCCACCGAGCGTGGCCAGCTGGTCGGCTGCGGCGGGACGGTAGACGTCGCACGCGGCGAGCAGAGGCGAGCGGCCTTGCTTCTTGAGCAGGTAGGCCAGCTTTACGGCAGCCGTGGTCTTACCGGAGCCCTGCAGGCCCACGAGCATGATGACGTTGGGAATACGGTTACTAAAGACGAGCTTGCTCTCGGTGGAACCGAGCATCTCGGTAAGCTCGTCGAGCACGATCTTGACGACGTTTTGCGCCGGCGACAGCGACTCCATGACCTCGGCGGTCATGCAGCGCTCCTTGGTCTTGGCGACGAACTCCTTGACGACCTTAAAGTTAACGTCGGCCTCGAGCAGCGCCATGCGAATGTCGCGCATGGCCGAGGTGATATCGGCCTCGGTCAGCTTACCCTTACCGCGCAGGCGGTCAAATGTGTCGTTGAGGCGATCGCTCAGGGAATCAAACACTAGCTACTCCTTAGTTGGACTCGCCCACCAGGGCGCGGCAGAAATCTTTGGCGTTAAACTCCTGCAGGTCATCGACCTGCTCACCCACGCCGATGCGAAGAATCGGGAGGTTGAGCTTCTCGGCCACAGCCATGGCGATACCGCCCTTTGCCGTGCCGTCGAGCTTAGTCATGATAATACCGTCCAGGCCCAGTGCCTCGTTAAACTCGAGCGCCTGGTTCAGGCCGTTCTGACCGGTGGCGGCATCGATCACGAGCACGACCGAGACCGGCATGGGGCCAGCAGCCATATTAGCGGCACGCTTGCGGGTTACGTTGACCACCTTGGCAAGCTCGCGCATGAGCTCGGGGCTCGTATGCAGACGACCGGCGGTATCGATGAGCACCAGGTCGCTGCCGCGCTTGTCGGCCTCGTCGAGCACGTCGTAGCACACACTCGCCGGGTCGGAGCCGCGGTCACGCTTAATGACCGGCACACCGGCGCGCTGACCCCACACATCAAGCTGCTCGATGGCGGCGGCACGGAACGTATCGGCCGAACCGATCACCACATTCTTGCCGCGGGCAGCCATGGCGCTCGCGATCTTGCCGACTGTGGTGGTCTTGCCAGCACCGTTAATGCCAACAAACAGCACGCAGCTCGGCGTATCGGAGAACGGATCGCGCTCTACGGGTACAAAGTGGCCCTCGAGCTGCTCGGCCAGGGCACGACGAAGCTGCGGGGCGGTCTTGAGGTTCTTCTTGGCCGCGGCATCGCGCAGGTCATCGGAGACCTGAATGGCGACCTCGGCACCCATGTCACCCATGACGAGGGTGTCCTCAAGGTCCTCCCAAAAATCCTCGTCGACCTCGCCGCCAAAGTAAAAGACCTCGTTAAGGGCCTCGCGGCTGCGCTCAAGTCCGCGCGAGAGAGCGTCAAAGAATCCCATTATGCATTCACGACCTTTCCGGTTTCGCGATCGAGTTTTTGCGAGACGACGCGACTGACGCCGTCGGCTTGCATCGAGACGCCGTAGAGAACGTCAGCGTCCTCCATAGTACGGCGCTGATGCGAGATTACCAAAAGTTGCGTATCGGAACGCAGCACATCGAGGGCGCCGATGAGCTTGGACAGGTTGGCGTCGTCGAGCGCCGCCTCGACCTCGTCCAGCACATAGAACGGCACCGTGCGCGTGCGGTACACGGCAAAGAGCAGGGCGAGCGCCGTCAGGCTCTTCTCGCCGCCCGACATGAGCATCATCTTGGTGATACGCTTGCCGCGCGGCTGCGCCACGACCTCGATACCCGTCTCGGCCGGATGTTCGGGGTCAGTCATCTCAAGGTGAGCCTGACCGCCCGGGAAGAGCATGGCAAAGATCTCACGGAAGTTCGCGTCGACCTTCTCAAACGTCACCAGAAACGCCTTGCGCATCTTGCGGTCAATGGCCACGGTAATCTTGGTGAGCGCCTTGCGCGCGCTCTCAAGATCGGCCAGCTGCTCCTCGATGTAGTCGGCACGGCGTTTGAGCTGCTCGTACTCCTCCATGGCAACCTGGTTTACGGGACCCAAGTTGTTGATCTGGCGCACAAGCTGGTTGAGCTCGCGCTCGGCGGCGTCGCGATCGGTGGGTGCGGGAAGCATGAGCGCTTCCTCAAGCACCGTGGTGCCATCGGCGGTGATGGCCTTGATAGCGGCCTCCACCTGCACCTCGAGCTTGCCGCGAGCGACCTTGAACTCATTTTGCGTGGCAGTGGCGGTATCGACCTTCTCCTTGGCGCGGGCGACTTCGGCCTTGGCGTCCTCGATGGTCTTCTTGAGCGAAGCCGAGTCAGCCTCCTCAAGCGAAGCTTGATCACGCAGGCGCGCGGCCCAATCCGAGGCGCGCTCCAGCAGGGCCGAGTAACGCTCGTGCATGGGATCGACGCGCAGGCGCAACAGCTCGAGCGAGCGCGAGGCCTGGCGCGTTCCGCGGATACGGCGGTCAATGCCCTCCAGGCGATGCTCCAGATCGGGCACGCGGCCCTTCAGCGAACGAAGACGCTCGCTCGTCTGGGCCAGGCGAACCTTGGCGTCGGCGAGCTTACCGGCGGCCTCGGAGTCGTCACGGCGCACGCGATCGAGCTCATCGTTTGCCTCGGCAATCTGAAGCCCCAGGTCGCTTACCTGCGCACGGGCCTCGTCGCGCGAACGGGTGAGCTCGTCCACGCGCGGACGCGCGGCGCGAACGGCCTCAGCAGCCTGCTCACGACGCTTGGAGATACGAACGCGCTCGACCTCGGCGTTGTTGGCGCTTTGCTCCAGACGGCCGATCTCGGAGAGCAGAGAACGGCGCTCGCCCTCAAGACGGGCAATCTCGCCGGCAGCATCGCCCTCGGCGGCGCGCGCCTCCTCGACGGCCGCATTGGCCTCGACAACCTGATCCGAAACATACTCAAACACGGCGGCCAGATCGGGCTCCAAGCCCTCCAGTTCGCGGATGCGGCGCTTGCGCTCCAAGGCACCCGACGCCTCACCGGCATCGAGGCCCACGCGCACCAATCCGCCGCAGGCAACGCGGGCGCCATCGGGGGTCACATAAGTCACGCCGTCCACGACCGGCGCCGCCAGCGCAGCAGCCAAATCATCAACAACGTAATAGCCGCCGAGCAGGGCTTCGACGACCGGACCATAGCCCGCGCGTACGGACAGGCGGTCGACCAGACGGGAACCGGCAGCGCCTTCAGCGGCAGCAGAGCCACTCACGCCACGCGCCACCAATAATGCCTCGCCCGAGGCCTTCTTCTGGTCAAGAGCGGCACGTCCGGCGCGCTCAAGCGCTGCGGCATCATCGAACAGCAGCGCATCGATATCGCCGGCGAGCAGCTGCTCAACCAGGCCCTCGAGCTCACGCGGAGCCTCAAGCACATCACCCAGACGGCCCGAGACGTCGTCGCCAAGCGCGCCCACCAGACGGCTCACCAACGGCGAGCTATCGGCCATGCGGGCATCGAGCTTCTTTTGACTGGCAAGTTCCGAGCGCACCTCGGACAGCTTGTTGCGCGCCTCGCTCTCGCGGGCACGCAGGTCCTTGAGGGCCGCACGGGCAGCCTCGGTAGCCTCACGCGCATCGGTCTGAGCCTGACGCGCTTCCTCAAGGGCGCTCTCAAGCTCCTCGGCACGGTCGCGACGGCTCTCGAGCGAGGCCGTAACCTCCTCGAGCTGCTCATCGATCTGCTCCAGGCGCGAGGCGTACATGTTGTCCTCGACCTCGGCATTGCTGAGCGAATCCTTCACCTTGGCAAGTTCGAGTGCGGCGTTATCGGCCACACGCTGCACATCGCGCTGTTCGCGCGTAAGCTGCGAAATCTGGTTGTCGAGTGCCACGCGACGCTCGTGAAGTTCGGCGGCAGCAGGACCGGCGGCGTCGACATCCTCCTGGGCCTGCATATGTGCACCGGTTACTTCCTCAAGCTGGGCGCGTGCATCCTCGAGCTCCTCGACCACACGGCGGCGCTGATGCTCGGAACTCGAGATCTGGCCGCGCATGTCGGACAGGCGCGACACCATGTTGTGACCCTTTTCCTCGAGCAGGCGCATGTCGGAGTTAATGCGACCGACCACATCTTGCATATGGCGGCGCTGCTCGCCCAGGTCGCCCACAAACAGGCCCTTTTCCTCGAGCATGACCTGGAGCTTCTCGAGCTCGCGCTCCTTTT
>OQWM01002591.1_pt1 | contig 12218 bp, 11 predicted proteins | sample 1691531 | NCBI WGS metagenome assembly OQWM01 (sample SAMN03418257, study PRJEB22391) | human gut metagenome | biome: human-gut; feature: organic feature; material: feces | host: Homo sapiens | place: Tanzania | collected 2013-01 | reverse complement strand
CCTAGAACACGAACCTGTTTTTATGCCCCCCCACTTAAGAAAAACTTTCGGTTAGTCACATCTAACAATCTAGACAAAGGTTTCGCCATTGCATATAATGGAGTAGGTAAATTTTGTTAAGATAAAGGAGGGTTATCCCAATGGCTACATTAGATGTAAATGTTGAAGTAAGCGCTCGCCACGTGCACCTGTCCCAGGAGGACATCGAGAAACTGTTCGGTGCAGGTTACGAGCTGAAGGTTAAGAAGGAAATCGCCGGCGGTTTCGTTGCACAGGTTCGTGTTCTAGGGGGGCGCTAACATTTTTGTCCGGAAGTCCGGGCGACGGTCGCCGAGAATACTTTTGGGGAAAAATCCCCGGATTTTGGGGTATAATCTGCAAAAAAACTTGTATTGAAACCCTGGCTATGATAGAATTATTCGGCTATGGATATAAATGAGATGTATATGCGAGAGGCACTGCATCAAGCGGAAGCGGCGGCAGAAATCGGCGAAGTCCCGGTGGGCGCGGTTGTGGTGCGAGATGGAGAGATTATCGCAAAAGCATATAACCATGTAGAGACCGACCGAAATTCATCCGGGCATGCGGAGATGCTGGCCATCCGGGATGGCGGTCTGGCCATCTACGGCGGCATCATCGGCAGCTTTCTGTTCGGCGGTCTGGCCTGCAAATGGCGGGGCGTACGCGATGCAGACGCCATACCAGTAAATGTTGACGCCCCCGATGGAAAAGGCCACCCGATTGATCGTAAACTGCAGCCCGAGACCCGGGAACTGTACCAGATTTGTCATTCTTCTTCCTCCTCTTCTTCCTCTTCTTCTGCCGCCTGCGCCGTGCCGTCCGGCAGGATGTACATGGTAGCCATGCGGTCAGTGCACAGGATGTGCTGCAGGGCAGCGTCTGCATCCTCAGCGGTCAGCCCGGCCAGCATGGAGATCTGCTGTGCCACTGTCTGACCACTGAGGGCAAAGTCTGCCATCTGGCTGGCCGAGTCCTCCACGTTTTCCAAATTTTCGATCAGCTGGCCGTATTTTTCGTTCTTGCACAGGGTAAACACTTCCCTGTCCACACCGGCGGCGCGCACCCGGGCGATCTCGTCCAGCAGCAGCTGGCGCACGGTGTCCGGCGCATCGCTCTCGCCGGTGAACAGAATACAGCAGCAACCGTCCACTCGCAGCACCTCGCCGCCAAAGCCGGGGTTCACAAGACCTTCGTCATACAGGCGGCGGTACAGGGGCGACATCCCGCCCACGATGCAGCTGAGCACAAGGTCGTACAGCGCCTCAGTGCGCAGGTCGCCCGCAGGCAGCGGCTCTTCCTTAAAGCCCACGCCGAAGCAGGGCTTGGAGACCGGCATGGTCAGCGTTTTTTCCGTGGCAGCAAGGGTCATGGGCTCCGTGGCCCACAGCCGCTGCACCTTTTGTGCCGGGCGGGGCTCCATCAGACCGTGCCGTGCACAGGCAGCCAAAATCTGCTCCATGGTGGTGTTGCCGGCCGCAGCCAGCACCATATTGCCCGGGGCATAAAAAGCCTTGCAGCTGTCGTACAGCATGGCGGGCGTGATCTCGGCAATGCTTTCCACTGTACCCGCGATGTCGCTGCGAATGGGGTGGCTGTGGTACAGGCACTCGAACAGGCCGGTGATGAGCCGCCAGTCCGGGCTGTCATCGTACATTTTGATCTCCTGCCCGATAATGCCTTGTTCCTTGGCGATGGTCTGCTCGGTAAAATAAGGGTGGCCTACCATGCCCAGCAGCACATCCAGACTTTCGTCCAGCTGCTGGGTGGCAGTGAACAGGTAGCAGGTGCGGTCAAAGCTGGTAAATGCGTTGGCATTGGCACCGGTCTTTGCGTACTTGGCAAAGGCATCGCCGTCCTCGTCCTCGAACATTTTGTGCTCCAGAAAATGCGCCACACCCGCCGGCAGATGCACGGTTTGCCCGTTCAGGCAGAAATCCCGGTCGATAGAGCCAAACTTGGTGGCATAGATCACATGGGTGCTGGAATAGCCCGGCATGGGGCGCACCAGCACCGTCAGGCCGGAGGGCAAGGTCTGCCACTGGTCGGCCACGGTCTTTTCCAGCAGGGTCTGGTTATTCTGCGGCATGGGCAGCATCCTCCTTTGTAAGCAGATAGCTGACCGAGAGGGTCAGGCGGCGCAGGATGTCCCGCACCTCGTCCTTGGTCACGGCGCGCAGGGCATTCCGTGCCTGCTCCGGGCTCTGGATAGGCGCAGCGCTGTTGGCACCGGCGCGCAGCACCTCAATGTAGTACCAGCTTTCGATGCCGCCAAGACTGTCCTCTACCCCGTTCATGCCGCTGAGCAGACCCCGGCGGCAGTCCTCAAATTCCTCGTCGGTAATGGGGCCGGCGCACAGGTCGGTAAGTTCCTTCAAAATCGCCTGCTCTGCGCGGGCGGCATCGGCGTGCTCCACACCGCTGTTCACCGCCATGCTGCCGGTAAAGCTTTGGAAGGAGGAGGAGCAGTAGTAGCACAGATGGTCCCGCTCCCGCACATTGAGGAACAGGCGGCTGGTCACGCTGCCGCCGTACAGTGCCATAGCAAGGCGCACCGCTGCCAGCTGCTGCGGCTGCATGGGCTGCCCCAGCGTGAACAGCATACACAGCTTTGCCTGCACCATATCGTAGTTTTCGGTCTTGTGCACCGGTGCAATGGCAGGCATCGCCATGTTTTCCACCAGCGGCAGCGGGGCACGGTCGATGCAGGCAAGTTCTGCCAGCAAGGCATCCCGGATGGCGGCGGTCTGGGCGGCATCGCAGCCCAGCACCAGCAGCTCGATATTGGCGGTGCGCAGCATCTGCCGGTAGGCGGCGGTCAGCATGGCCGGGGTAAGGCCGTCCACCTCTTCCAGATAACCCTCCTGCCGCACGCCCGCCGGGCTGTCGCCAAAGAACTCCCGGTTGGCCTGATGCAGGCAGTAGATGCGTTTATCGTTGATTTCGTCCTCAAGGCCTTTTTTCAGCATCTGCTTTTCAATGCTGACGGCCTGCGGGTCAAAGCAGCCGTCCACAAGATAGGGATGAAAGGCCGCGCCCAGCGCGATTTTGGTATACTCGGCAGTCAGCGCCTCACCCTCCAGTGCAAAGGCATCCTTGATGCCGGTCACGCTGACGCAAAGGTTGTGGTTGCAGCCCATGGGGCGGGCATCCACGGTCAGGTCTGCACCGTAGAGTTTCGCCAGCTTTTTGGTCAGCCGGGTCATATCCGGGCAGTCCGCATAGCCGCGCTCCATCACCAGCGGCAAAAGCGCATGGGCAGTGGCCGTTTTACGCTGGGCCGGAAAAGCAAAGTGGATGCTGATGCGGCAGCGGTTGAATTTAGAAGCCGGGTCGCAGGAAAGATGCACGCCCGGTGCAATGAGAGTACGTTCCAATGATAGTTCCCTTCTCTCTGTGCCGCAGCACAGAGCATTTGATTCAGTCTGCCCGCTGCAGGGCGATGAACTCTTCCAAGCTCAAGCCGCTGGCACGGATGGCAAGGGCATTTTCCACCCCTACATAGCGCCAGTGCCACGGCTCGAACACGATGCCGGTAGCAGCCTGCCGGTCCTGCGGGTAGCGCAGGATAAAGCCGTATTCTGCCGCGTAGGCCGTAAGCCACTCGTAGGCGCGGGTCTCGGCAAAACTGGTGTCCTGCTGCGGGTCGTCCGCGCTGAGGATATCTGCCGCGTAGCCGGTGCCGTGCTCATTGGCGTTGGCGGCGGGCTGGATGGTAGCCGCCAAACGGGCGGCTTCCTCCTCACTCTTACGCTTATCGCGGTAGGTCTGCACCCGGGCCTCGTAGGCAGCCTGCCGGGTGTCGGCATCCTGATAACCCGTCACAAGGGTCAAGGTGACCCCATCTGCCTGCGCGGCGGCGGCCATACTGCGGTACTGCATGGCGGCTTCCGCTTCCAGCTGCTGACCGGTGGCCTCGTCGGCAATATCCAGCAGCGGGGCGGGCTCGGCGGTATAGGGCAGGTTGGCATTCACCAGCACAAGCCGGGCGTCTGCGGCGTTGAATACATAATCTGTGCCGTCGTACACGCTGGCTGCAAATACCTTTGGCCCGGCCAGCAGGCCGTGCACTTTGGGCAGCAGCCACAGGATGCCGCCGGTCAGCAGCGCCACCACCGCAGCGCAGCCGGCCAGAAACAGCACCCAGTTGCGGGCCAGCCGCAGCATTTTGCGGCGTTTCCATTGTTGATAGGTCAGGCGCTTATCAGCAGGCGCTCTGGAGGTACGGGTGGGTTCACTCATGCGGCGGTGCTCCTTTTCGGCGTTGTTGCAGCGCCGGTGCGCCGCACAGATTCAAACTACATTATACACCCCTTTGCAATTTGTGTAAACGCCGCCGTGTGTAAAAAAATTATGACCCGCCCGCCCCGGCAGGGAGCAGACAGGCCATAACCAAAAATTTTACGCAGATCAGTCAAACAGCATATCGTGGATGGCGCTGACAGCCTTGTCGGCGTCTGCACGGTCGATGATGCAGGAGATCTTAATCTCGCTGGTGGAGATCATCTTGATGTTGATATTGTTGTTGGACAGTGCCTCGAACATCTTGGAAGCAACGCCGCTGTGGCTCTGCATACCGGCACCCACGATGGAGACCTTGGCGCAGGTGGTGTCCACGCTGACATTGCTGAAGTGTGCACTGTCCTTCAGCACACGCATGGCCAGCTCGGCTTCGCCTTCAGCGCAGGTAAAGCTGATGTCCTTCTTGCCGTCGCGGCCGGTGGACTGCAGGATGATGTCCACATTGATGTTCTTCTGTGCCAGCAGGCCGAAGATCTTAAAGCTCATGCCCGGCTCATCGGGAACGTTGAGAATCGTGATAACAGCAACATCGGTGTCCTTGGCAACACCCTTGATCAGCATACCTTCCATGTCCTTTGTAACCTCCTTAACCACCGTACCCGGGATGGGGTTCAGGCTGGAGAGCACCTCCAGCTCCACATTGTACTTTTTGGCCAGTTCCACGCTGCGGTTGTTCAGCACCTGTGCGCCCAGAGATGCCAGCTCCAGCATCTCGTCAAAGGTGATTTCCTCCAGCTTGCGGGTGTTGCGCACCTTGCGCGGGTCGGCGGTGTAAACGCCTTCCACATCCGTGTAGATCTGGCAGCGGTCAGCGTGCAGGGCAGCAGCAATGGCCACAGCACTGGTATCGGAGCCGCCGCGTCCCAGCGTGGTGATATCGTCCAGCTTGTTCAAACCCTGGAAGCCTGCCACCACTACCACACGGTTGCGCTCCAGCTCCGAGGAGATCCGCTCGGTCTCCAGCCGGGTGATGCGCGCCTTGGTGTAGGCACGGTCGGTGCGGAAGCCCGCCTGCCAGCCGGTCAGGCTGATGGCATGGCAGCCCAGCTCGTTCAGCGCCATGGCCAGCAGTGCGATGCTGATCTGCTCGCCGGAGGCCAGCAGCATATCCATCTCACGCGCCGAGGGGTTATGGGTGATCTCCCCTGCCTTGGCGATCAGGTCATCGGTGGTGTCGCCCTGTGCGGAGACTACCACCACTACGTCATTGCCCGCGTTGTGGGTGTTGGCCACGATCCGCGCAACGTTGAAGATACGGTCACGGTCCTTTACGGAGGAACCGCCGAATTTCTGTACGATCAACGCCATATCTTGTCACTCTCCTCTTTACGCCCCGCGCTTGCGGGGGCTTGCCGGGCGGAAGCGTTCTTGCACTTCCCTTACCCGTTTATCATTCCACGGTCGCGCCGGTGTTATCGGCATCCAGCTGCAACAGTGTAAATGCTTCACATCCGTCCAGACCTTCCAGCAGCTCCAGACCTTTTTCCAGCTTGGAATAGAACTTTTCGGCTTCGGCCTTTTCTGCCACAGCCATTACGGTGCTGCCTGCACCGGACACATACACAGCCTTTGCGCCACACAGCCGCGCCATATCGAACACCTCGCGGGAGCCGGGCATCAAGGGCATACGGTACTGCTGGTGCAGCTTATCCTCGGTGGCAATGGCCAGCAGGTCATGCCTTCCCTCGCAGAAGGCTGCGGGCACCAGCGCCGCACGGGACAGGTTATACACCGCGTCCTTATGGGATACCTCCTTGGGCAGAGCAGCACGGGCCGCTTCGGTCAGCAGCTTGTAGTCCGGCACGATGGCGGCAAAGCAGAGACTTTCGTCCACATTCCGCTTGACCGAATACACCTTGCCGTCCTCAAACACGCTGCTGGTCAGGCCGCCCAGCAGTGCCGGGGCCACGTTATCGGGGTGTCCCTCAATGGCAGTTGCCAGCGTGAGCAGCTCCTGCGTGTTGAGCACATCGCCCAGCATCCGGTTTGCGCCCAGCAGACCCGCGATGATGCAGGCCGAAGAGGAGCCCAGACCGCGTGCCATGGGGATGGGGTTCGTCTGGGTGATCTTGAGGGGCGGGATCTGCTTGCCAACTTTTTCGAACAGACCCTTGGCGGAGCGGTACACGAGATTCGACTCGCCCCGGGGGATGCGGGTGCCGTCCGATGCCGAGATCTCCAGCACCTCGCTGTCCTCAAAGGTGACCGTGTTGTACAACGTAACTGCCAGACCCAGCGCATCGAAGCCGGAGCCTACGTTGGCGCTGGTGGCAGGGACCGAAACCTTGATCTTCATTGCCGCAGTTCCTTTCCGTTACACTTCCTCGGGCAGACGCTTGAGCACCAGCTTCACGCTGCCGCCCACGGCCTCCACCTTGCGCGCGGCCTCGGCCAGCGCACGCTCGTCGGCGCGCTCCACAAAGTAGGCGCAGCCCTCGTACCGCTCATCCACCACCTTGCCGTAGCCGTAGATGGCTTCCACCACAGCGGGTGCAATGCCCGCCACACGCACATAATATGCAGCGGGAGCCGGGTCGGTGAGCATGCCGTCCACCGGGTCCGCAGGCTGCCAGAACAGGCTGTCGTGCACCTGTGCGCCGTTTTTCAGCGCGTCCACCACGTCTGCCACCACAGCGCTGGCAGTAGGCAGCTTGCCTGCGCCCTTGCCGTAGAACACCACATCGCCCAGCATATCGCCCTTGACCAGCACTGCGTTGAACACATCGTCCACGCTGGCCAGCTGGTTTGCCTTAGGCACCAGACACGGCTCTACGCCAGCGGCCACGCTGCCGTCCTTGCCAAGCTTCATCCATGCGATCAGCTTGATGACGCAGCCTAGCTTTTCGGCGCTGGCCACATCGGCGGCGGTAATGGCGCGGATGCCCCGGGTGGGGATATTTTGGGGGTAGATCTGGTGACCGCACACCATGGAGGACAGGATGGCGATCTTGCGGCAGGCGTCGCGGCCGTCCACGTCATCGCTGGGGTCCTTGGTCTCGGCGTAGCCCAGCTCCTGCGCAATGTGCAGCGCATCCTCAAAGCCAAGGCTCTCCCGCACCATTTTGGTGAGCATGAAGTTGGTGGTGCCGTTCACGATGCCCTCTACCTCGGTGATGACGTTCGCCGCCAGGCACTGGTGCATGGGGGTGATGATGGGCGTACCGCCGCCCACAGAAGCCTCGAACAGGAAGGCACAGTCGTGCTCCTTGGCCAGTGCCAGCAGTTCTGCGCCGTAGGTGGCCACCATTTCCTTGTTGGAGGTGCACACGCTGCGACCGCTCTCCAGACAGGCCTTGACATAGGGGTACGCAAAGCGGGTGCCGCCGATGGTCTCCACCACCACCCGGATCTCCGGGTCCTGCAGGATCACATCAATGCTTTTGACCACCAAAGGCTCCACCGGATTGCCGGTAAAATCCTTCGGGTCCAGAATGTACTTTACCTCCACCGGTTCGCCAGCCCGGCGGGAGACGCTTGCGGCATTGCGGCGCAGCACCTCGTACACGCCGCTGCCCACCGTGCCAAAGCCCAGAATTGCAATTTTAGCCATACTCTCTTTCCCTCGTTTCCTGTTTTGTTACAGGTTATACCCACAGCGCACACCCACCACCATGCGCTGGCGCGAAAGCTTTTCGGTCAGTTCCTCCGGGGACATCTGCATAGTATCGGTGCGGATGGTGACCGCCACCAGTGCAGCCCCGTTTTCTGGGGTGGACTGGTTGATGGTCACAATGCTGGCACCTGCGGCACTGATGCCTGCCAAAAGGCTTTGCAGCGCACCGGTCTCGTCCCGCAGGGTGGCCATGACCGTGATGACCTCACGGCCATTCTCGGAATCAAAGATACAATCCTTATACTTATAAAATGCGCTGCGCGAAAGCTCTACCGCACGAGTCGCAGCCGAAATACTGCGGGCTTCTCCGCTGGCCAGCAGCTCCTTGGCGCGTACCACCTTGAGAAAGACCTCCGGCAGCACCTGCGCATCTACCAGATAAAAACGGCGTTCCAACTTGTTCACCTCTCAAACACAAGTGTTCTTGCAGAAAATATAATAGCATCCGAACCCCTGCAATGCAAGAGCCCGGATGCTATTTTGTCACTTTGTCCAGTTTTGTCTTGTAAAGTGCGCCCTGTCCTTGCCGGATTTTTCAGCAAAGAGGCGAAAAAGTACGATTTTTACCCTTATTCCGTATCCAGCGCGCTGGTGTCGGTGGGGATGACCGGCTGGGTGGGCACAGCGCCGTCTGTGTTCTCGGTAGAGGCAGCAGCCTGCGCCGCACCGTGGGAATAGGTGCAGGTATCGGGCAGGTCATCGGCACGGTAGTAGCCCACAGCAGTGCTCGGGCAGTGCGCACCGGCCAGAAGACCGCTCTGGGTGCAGTAGCGGCGCTCCACCACGCCTGCGGAGGTGGGGAATGCCTTATAGGGCAGGTCTGCCTGTGCCTGCTCCATCAGCGCCTTCCACGCCATAACACAGGTGCGGGTCTTGGCCTGCTGCTTGGACAGAGTCTTGGTCATATCGTAAGGTGCATCGTAGCCCCACCACACAGCGGTGACATAGTAGGGCGTACCGCCCACGAACCACAGATCCTTTTCGTCGCTGGCAGTACCGGTCTTACCAAAGGCTTCCATGCCGTTGGAGTTGGGGTAGCGGCCGCTGGCAGTACCCACGCTGGAGAACAGAACGTTCTTCAGCAGGCGGTTCATGACATAAGCGGTATCGGGGGTCAGCGCCTGATAGCTGGTGGCGTTGTTTTCCAGATAGATGTTGCCGTCCCGGTCCAGCACACGGGTGTACAGGTGCGGGGTAGTATACTCGCCGTCATAGAAGATCTGGAAAGCTGCGGCCAGTGCCATGGGGGTAACGCCCTTGGTCTGGCTGCCCATGACCATCTGCGCCAGACCCACGTCGTTGGTGGGGTCCAGCGTATTCAGCTGTAAGGTGTTGTAGACGAAGTTGAAGATATTGCTTGCGCCCACAAGGTCGCCCACGCGAATCGCAATGGTGTTCAGCGAGCGGGCAAGGCCGTTCCACAGCGGAATATCACTGCCGTCGCCGTAGTTGCCGCCGTAGTTGCGCGGCCAACTGCGCCATGCGTTGGGGTAAGCGCGGAGCTGCTTATCGGAGAGGCCCATCAGACCGTTCTTGCGGCAGTAGTCCTCGTCCCGGATGATCATATCCTGCTTCTGGTACAGGGGGGAGTTGTTGAGCATGGTGGACCAGTTGACCAGACCGTACTCGATGCCCAGCGCATAGGCGCCGATGGGCTTGATGGTAGAACCGGTCTGCCGCTCCACGTTATAGGCGCGGTTCAGGGAAAGACTCTTGGTCTTTTCGCCCAAACCGCCCACAATGGCCAGCACGTTTCCGTCATAATCCAGCGTGACCATGGCAGCCTGCGTGCGCACGTTGCGGTAGTAGTAGACGGTGCCGTTCTCGCCGGTGCGGGTCTTGGGGGTGCCGTCCTCGTTGAACACCTGCACATCATCGTCCGAAATGGAGGTGACCTCTTCCTCATGCCAGCCCGCCGGGAAGTAGGCATCGCCGCTGTTCAGCATCAGGTTCTCCATCTGGGACTGCAATTTGGTGTTGACAGTCGCTTCGATGGTAAAGCCGCCGGTGTAGAGCAACTTCTGCGCCTCGGACTCAGTGATGCCCTCTTTGGTCATAATGTCCCGTACGACCTCGTTGAACAGTGCATCGGTGAAGTAGGAAGTGACAGTGCTGGGCTTTTTGCCGCTGTCCTCTTCGGCCAGCACAAGGGGCTGTGCAGCGCCGTTGCGGTAGTCCTCCTCGCTGATCACGCCCTGCTGCCACATATTGTACATGATGAAGTTGCGGCGGTTGATCAGGTTCTCGGGATTCGTGTAGGGATTATAGTTGGTGGGGTTTTTGGTAATGGAGGCAATGGTGGCGCACTCCCACAGGCTCAGCTGGCTGACATCCTTGTTGAAGTACTCGTTGGCTGCCGTCTGCACGCCCTGAATGGTGCCGGTAAAGCTGATGGTGTTCAGATAGGCTTCCAAAATGGTCTCCTTGGAGTAGCTGCGGCTCAGGCAGAGGGCGCGGTAGATCTCGCGCACCTTGCGCAGTGCACCCTCGATGCCGCTGGCGCTGTTGTCATCGGTCAGGTTCTTGATGAGCTGCTGCTCCAGCGTGGATGCGCCCTGCTTGGAGCTATAAATGGGCAGCAGATACTCGTTGATCATTGCGCCGATGGTGCGCTTAAAGTTGACACCGGGCTCTGAGTAGAAGTCCTTATCCTCGGTGCAGATGAACGCATACTGCAAGTTGGAAGGGATCTGCTCAAGGTCTGCCCATACGCGGTGGCTGTTGGAGGAGCGCAGGGTGGCATACTCCACCTGTGCGCCGGTATCCGGGTCGGTAGCAACCACCATACTGGACTGGCTCAGCTGGATATTATCCAGATCCAGCAGGTCGCCATCGTTGGCGGTAGCCTGTACCACATAGTACACCATACCCACAGCCACTACGCTGCCCAGCATGATGCCAAGGCAGAGCACCGTAGCAAGGGTGCGGCCTATGAACCGCAAGATGGGGTGTTTGCTCTTTTCCTTCGGCGGCTTGGGACTTTTGGGCGCTTTGGGCGCGCGGGTACGGTTTTCCGCTGCGGGGCGTGCCTCGCGGCGGCTTTGGGAAACATTGACCTTACGTCCCACCGGGCGGGCGGGCTGCTCCTCGCCGCTCCGATGGATCTTTCTCATCTCATTGTTGGAGATAGGGATCGCCTCCTGACATTTCAAGACTGTTGCCGGGCATTGCTGCGCCGGGTTTTATCCACATCGTTTGTGACACGAAACTTCAAACTGCAATACCATATTATAGCACGCACGCCCCAGCCGGGCAAGAACAAATCTTTGCGCGCTGAGCAGATATAAATAGTATAACACACTCCGCCACGGAAAGTACAGTGCCCGCGTGTGAAAATTGTCTGCTATCCGCAAAAACGGGGCATACTTACGGAGGAAGGGAGTGTTTTTTATGCGCAAGCTGTCTGTCTGCCTGTTCTACGGGCTTTGCGTATTCACCATTGTATTCAGTCTGTTCTGGATGGCGCTGCCAAAGCTGCCGCTGTCTCAAAGCCCCGCCGGGTCCGAGACCGACCCCACCTCTCCCCTGAGCCTTGCCGCGCAGGCTGTGCCCCAGACGGACACTGCCCGCTACTGTCTGCGGGACAGCGGCGGGCGGGTAGCAGTGTACACCTGCCGCGCCGACGGCACCCCGGGCACTTTGATCCGCGTGACCGGCATCTACACCAATCTTCTGCCGGAAAATGATGCCCTACGCATCAAGCGCGGGCTTGTGGTCAACAGCCCCCGGGAGCTGGACCTGTTGCTGGAAGATCTGGGCGAATAAGTATAAGAGGCCGCTGCACATCATTCCGTGCAGCGGCCTCTGTTATAGATGATTTACGCTTCCATCTCTTCCAGCGGCACAAGGTATTCCTTGCGGCACTGCTCGTACTCCAGCATATAGTCCTTGCTGGGGCTGTGGTGCATGATGTTTTTCAGGGTATGGGAGTCGTAGTCGTCGCCAGCCTCCATGCCCACCATGCGCACTGCGATGTTGGAGCAGTGGTCGGAGATACGCTCGGCGTTGTTCAGCACATCCAGGAACACCACGCCGGTGTCGATAGAGCAGATGCCGTCCTTCAGGCGGCGGATGTGCTGGTCGCGCAGGCGCTCCACCATCACATCAATGATCTCCTCCAGCGGCTCCACCTGTGCAGCCTTCTGGGTATCATCGTTTTCAAAGGCATCGTCCGTCAAAGACAGAATGCGCTCCAGAGCGTCGTCCAGCAATTGCAGCTCTTTTTTGGCGCTCTCGCTGAAGCTAGCTTCCTTATCGTACAGCTCCTCGGCCTTTTCCATGATGT
>OQWM01002590.1_pt1 | contig 12226 bp, 6 predicted proteins | sample 1691531 | NCBI WGS metagenome assembly OQWM01 (sample SAMN03418257, study PRJEB22391) | human gut metagenome | biome: human-gut; feature: organic feature; material: feces | host: Homo sapiens | place: Tanzania | collected 2013-01 | reverse complement strand
GAAATGTGAGTCCGGTCAGGTTTGTGTGAATAGCAAATGTGTTCAGAATTCCTGTGTTGAACCTTTGGTTTTGTGTTCTACGACAGCAGATAATAGTTGTAAAGACGTCAAAAGTTCCGATGCCGACAACTGTGGCGCCTGCGGCTATAAATGTGCAGATCATCCCGTTGCGAATGCAACAGCGACTGGGTGTGTCGCTGGCGTTTGTCAATATCAGTGTAAAGGAAACACTACGAACGTTGGTGAGAACAACACCGCCGCAAGTATTCGCTGTGTCGATACTTCATCAGATGTAAATAACTGCGGTGGAAAAGGCAAGAAATGTGAGTCTGGTCAGGTTTGTGTGAATAGCAAATGTGTTCAGAATTCCTGTGTTGCTCCTCTTGTTTTGTGTTCAACAACGACTGGTAATCAATGTATAAATATTAATGCAATTGATGAAAATAATTGCGGGGCTTGTGGTTATAAATGTGCAGATCATCCCGTCGCGAATGCGGAAGCAACAGGATGTTCTGCAGGCGTATGCCAATACAAGTGCACAGGGAATACTAAGAACGTAGGTGAGAACAATACGGCTGCAAGTATCCGTTGTGTCGATACTTCGACAGATGTGAATAATTGTGGTGGAAAAGGCAAGAAGTGTGAATCAGGGGAAGTCTGCGTAGATAGCAAATGTGTTAAGAATTCATGTGATGCACCTCTTGTTTTGTGCTCAACAGCGACTGGTAACGATTGCATAGATATTAAATCTAATAATCCTAACAACTGTGGCGCTTGTGGTTATAAATGCGCTGATCATCCTGTCGCGAATGCTAGCTCTAATAAGTGCAATGGTGGGCAGTGTGTGTATGACTGCGTTAATGGGTATGTCAATAAAGGAACTGGCAATACGGCATCAGCAATACAATGTGTAAAAGATGGTTGCACGGACGATTCGGATTGCTCACCAAATGGTCTTGTTTGTTTTAACAAGAAGTGTGTTGAGTGCACAGCATCCAGTCATAAAAAATGTGATGACCAAGGCTTCGTGTGCAACTCTGCGACGAATACTTGCGTCGAATGTACGGCTAATGATTCTCAGAAGTGTGGACAAAACAAGATTTGTAATGTGGCGACGAATACTTGCGTCGAATGTTTGGAGGCTGGTCATTGCAATAAGAATGGTAAAGGCATTTGTCAGGCAAATAATAAATGCTATTATACAGAGTGTAACAATGACTACACCCCGTCAGAGAATCATGACTCGTGTGTCCTAAAAGTTAAGCGATGTGGCTCGCCTGCAACAGATTGTACGGAGATTGAGAACCAAACTTCCGTTGCCTGTGAGAATAATTTTTGCGTTGTGAAATCATGTACAGGCAACACGCACGTTTATAATCCTACTGATGGCGGAATGCAAACAGGTCATGGTATGTGTGAAGAGAACACTACGGAGAATTGCGGTTCGCATGGTAATAAATGTGGAGTAGAGGATGGAATAGGTCAAGTGGCTACCTGTGAAGCAAGCACAACCCCTGCGCAATGCGAGTATTCATGCGCAACAGACTTCACTGACTGTTCATCGACTTCCAGCGGAACGAAGAATAGTGAGTTAATCTGTCTCAAAAAAGGCTCGGGATGGGGTTGGAGCGATTTTTCATCTACCTGCAAAAATTGTGTCACCCAAGACAGTGACCATTGCACCACAGGCCAAACATGCAATAGAAGTGGGGGTGCAATGTCGGGCTACACCTATTCCTGCTCTAACACCAAATAACCCCATTCATCCCCCATCCGCGTCTCATTCGCGAGAAAGGCGTTGCGCGTGGTGGGTGAAGCGTGCGAGATAGAGGGCGTGGCGACCGTGGTGGTTGCCGCGCCTTTTTTCGTGCGGTGGTAAGAGATGAAATCGCGGATATTGTTGTTTTTGAAGGGAATCGTGATGGGGACGGTCGACATCGTCCCTGGGGTGAGTGGCAGTACGGTGGCGGTATTGCTTGGGTTTTACGAGCGGTTTATTGCGGCGCTCAAGAACATCGACATATCGTTATTTCGAGCGTTTTGGGGCGTCGTGCGCGGTCGGTTTTCGCGTGCGAGCCGCGAGGCGTGTGCCGAGGCGTGCAAGCGCGCCGATTTGCCTTGGCTCATCAATTTGTTGCTCGGGCTGGCGACGGCGTTTGTATTGGCGAGTTTTGCGATACCGAGATTGATGGAAAAGTATTCGTCGGTGATGTGGGGGTTGTTTTTTGGGTTAGTATTGGGATCGGTGATAACGCCGTGGCGGCAGGTGGCGCGTTGGCACGTGTCGCGCGTGGCGATCATTGCGGTCTTTGCATTGGGGTGTTATTATTTGATGGGTCAGCACGTGCAAGCGCCGGTGGCGGTCGAATACGTCGTCGCCGATGGCACAAAGGCGTTGTCGGCATTGTGCGAAGAGGCGCCGTGTTTTTATACGCCGAGCGATGTCTATGCGATGGGGGCGAACGCGGGGTTGCGCGGAGCGGTGAGCGGCGCCGACGAAGTCATCGGTGCGGGCGTATCGGTGGCCGTGCCCAAGGCGTATTATTTATATTGCATATTGGCGGGTTTTTGCGGCATTTGTGCCATGTTACTGCCGGGCATATCGGGGAGTTTTATATTGCTCGTCATGGGGTGCTATTATTTTATGTTGCACACGGGCAAGAGCTTTTTGCATGGGCTATCGCAAGGCATCGTATATCCGTCGCATTTGTTATATATGATTTGTTTCGGCGTCGGTGCAATTTTGGGCATTGCATTGTTTTCGCGCGCATTGACGTATTTGCTCAAGAATTACCGCGATGCGACGTTATGCGCCATCATCGGCATATTGGTGGGTTGTTTGAGAGCAATATGGCCGTTTAAGTCGTTCGAGAGCGGGTGTCAAGTCAACGTTTTGCCGTCGCAGTGGGGCGAGGTCGTGCCGGTGGCCATTGCGTGCGCGGTGGGGCTCGGCGTCGTCGTGGCGACGGTCGTCGTTCAGAGCAAGCATTCGCAACCGAGCGAGTAACCCATCTTGGCGAGCATTTGAAATCGTCGAAGTTGTCGTTTTTGCAAATCTTTCGTTCGATGCCGAGGCATTTTGAATTGTTTTCGTCGAATTGGGCACATGTATATTCATATCGTTCAGAGTTGATGACGCGAACGATCTTGACGACGTCTCCTTTTTCGACGATGGTCTCGTTGGCATCGAATGTGCCACACAAATTGAGCGTTCCATCGGCTTTTGTAAAGACGTCGTGATTGACGGTGTCATCGTCGCATCCGACGGTAGCCATGGCGACGACTGCAAGCAAATAAGACAATAAGCTCTTCTCATGTAGCATGATAAACTCCGCATCAGATCGAATTTGAAAGAAATGCGAATGCATCCATGTAAAGACGGCATACGGCTCGGCATTTTGCCATAATCGACATGGAATCACAAATTCTATGGTAATTTGTCGGCAGCGTCGATGACGGGCAACGCGATTGCGCAAAGTGCTCAAAAAGGGTATAGAGATCGGCGACTTGTCGTCGGAAAGTGGGCACAAGGCGTTAGGTAGACTGGCATATATTTGGGCAAGAGCGAGGGCGATATGAACGATAAAATGCAGAAAGGTTTGTTTGAATGGGAACCGAAAAAAGAGAAGGCCAAGGGAGGCGTTGAACGGGTTATAGAGCGCGAGCGGACGCCAAGTGCAGAAACGACGGCGACTGCATCTGCATGCTCAGAACCTGCCGTGGCAGGAACGCCCGAGGCTGTCAAAGACCTCATCGCAACAAGCGACGCCAGCGTCGAGCAATTGGCAGCGGCTGTACGCTTCCATAATGCCCGTTATAACGATGGCAAGCCTGTAATATCGGATGCGCTTTACGACGCTTTGATCGAGAAGCTCCGAGAGGTTGACCCTGGCAATGCTGTGCTCGACGAATTGACGACACCTGCCGTGCAAACGCCGCTTCATGGTAAAAAAGTCACACACGACGTCGCCATGTTGTCGCTCGAAAAGCTCAAAAAAGGCGAAGAATTTAAAAGCATCGCATTGTGGTTGAACGGATTTCGAGGCGATTTTATAGGTTCTCCGAAGATCGATGGGCTCGCTTGTAGCCTCGTCTATGATGAAAATGGATCGCTCGTCGTCGCCTCGACGCGTGGCGATGGCCATGTCGGCGAGAATATTACAGAAAATGTATATTATATCGACGATATTCCGAAAAAGATTGCAATGGGCAACGTCGAAGTGCGCGGCGAAGTCTATATGCCTTTGACCGCTTTTCGTGCATACGATGGAGAAAAGATTAGCGCACGAAACCTCGCCGTTGGCGGGCTCAAGCAAAAAGATGCTCGGCAAACTTCTAAGTATGGTTTGAGCTTTTTTGCTTATGAAGCACTTGGGCAATCGTTTGAAACAGATACAGAGAAGTTTGAAAAGTTGCGATTACTCGGCTTTCATACGGTTGAAACTCGGCGATTTGCATGGAACGAGCGTCGCAGTGTCGACGATGTTTTAAATGAAGTTCGCGCCTATTGTGACGAAATGGCTAACGCGCGATCGAAGTGGGATTTCGATGCCGATGGACTCGTCTTTAAAGTCGACGATAACAAGATGCAACAATCGATGGGAACGACGGCACATCATCCCAAATGCGCGATAGCCTATAAATTTGCTTGCGACAGCGCAAAAACGACATTGCGCGACGTATTGTGGCAAGTTGCCAAAGGTGGCACGCTAACGCCCGTTGCCGTCTTCGATGCCGTCGAATTGGCTGGCGCCAATGTCCAACGTGCGACGTTGTCGAATGTCGAACAAGTCGAATCATTCCCCGTCTGCCCGAGCGATTTAGCCGATTCGCCCGAACTGCCAGCCACAGCCGATGTCAATTGGTCGCTAGCGCATTTGTCGATCGGCGATACGCTGTGCGTTTCACGCCGTGGCGACGTCATCCCACACGTCGAATATATCGTTTCATCTGCCCCGAGTGCGCAAAAAGTCGGAATCCCGACGCAATGCACTTCGTGCGGAGCGCCACTGCTTCGAGACGGGAAGTTTTTGCGATGTACCGATCCCGACAATTGCCCGACGACAGGGCAAGCGCTCATCGAAAACTACGTCAAAGTGACGGGTATGATGGGGTTGGGCGAAAAGATTATTGCAAGTTTATATGACGAAAATCTCATCACATTGCCATCTGATTTATATCGCCTTACGCCAGAACAAATAGCTTCTGCAGTACAAAATGGCGACGATTCGATAGATGCTAGCGCACGATTGCCGCAGAAATTATATCAATCGATACAATCTCATCGTAATCTATCGCTAGCGACATTTCTCGAAGCGCTATCGATCCCAGCTCTCGGCAAGGTCTACAGTAGTCTGCTCGCACAATCGCATCTCTCGATCGACGAAATATTACAACTCGACGCTCAAAAGATTACAGATATATTAAAAGGACGTGAATTGACTGCCAATAAAATACATCTGGCTTTACAAAAAAAACGATCTCTCATCCAAGCTCTACTCGAATTCGTCACTATCGATGATGAAGTATCGGTTCCACAAAACGAAGGCGGTCCATTGGCTGGCATGTCGTTCCTATTTACGGGTACGCTCAAGTCGATGAAACGCGATGAAGCTCAAAAACGCGTCGAAGCTCTCGGGGCTACTGTCGCCTCGGGCGTGAGCAAAAATCTCTCGGTCCTCGTTTCGACGACGAATAAAACTTCGAAATGGACGAAAGCCGAAAAACTCAACGAACAGGGGGCAAAAATCGCCCTTTGGACTGAAGAAGAGTTTTTGGAAAAGCTCAAAGAATTGTCGTAGACGTTGGATCGTTTCGGTTGGCGTGTGGGCTGGTTGGGATGTATTTATAGTGGATGAGTGGTTGTTGTCGTGAATTTTCAAGATATTCAATTCAATCGTTTTGAAGTCAATGATGAGAACAGAAGAGAAATCGCCGATCGCGAGTTGGCGTTGCAAGAAAAAGAGCGGGAGGCGGTCGAGGAGAGAACGGAGAGAGCATTAAAGCGAGTGGCGTCGCATGGGCGAATGACGGCGCTTGAACGCATCGAAAGCGTCGTCGATAGGTACGAAGACGACGCGCCAAGGCTTTGGCACATCGGCGCTATGCGTTCGTATGAAGGCAATGCGAATGCATCGAAAGCCCTAGGCGTATTGTGCGTGTTGGGCGTCGTCGCTGGGCGATCGGTCGTCATCATTGCCAACGATAACACCCAATCGGCTGGTGCCTGGTGGCCTGGGACGCCCGAAAAGATACAAGCTGCGCAGAATATGGCTCTACGTCTGCGCATTCCCGTGATCTATTTCGTCGAATGTGCGGGATTGTATTTGGCATGCCAAGAGAAAACATACGCAGGCGCCCACGGCGCCGGTGCCATCTTCGAACGACAAGCTCAGCTCAATCGCTCAGGAATCGTCCAACTCGCCGCTGTATTTGGCGATTGCATCGCAGGCGGTGGTTATATGCCCATATTGTGCGATAAAATCGTCATGACCGAGCAATCGTCGATTTGCATTGGCGGTAGCGCAATTTCATCGGCGGCTTGCGGACGCCAAGCCGATCGCATCGGTGGCCCCGACGTTCACGTCGTCTATTCGCATACCGCCGATGCTCGCGTTGCAGACGATGGCGCGGCAATCGCTTGGATTCGCCGCGAAGTCGAAAAGCTACCGACACCGGCGACGGCGTACTATCGCATTGCCGATTCTGTCTTGCCCCAAGCCCCAATCGCCGATCTCTACGATATATTGCCCACCGATTTATCGCATCCTTACAATATCGAAGATGTCGTCGCACGCATCGTCGATGCATCGCAATGCGTTCCCTTATGCCCCGAGTTTGGCGAAGAAATCTACAGCTGTTTTGCCACTGTCGACGGGCTTCCCGTCGTCATCATCGCCAACCGAGCCCAAACGATTGAAAGCGATGGACGATTAAAATCTGGTGGCATTTTATATAAAGAAGGTATTGTGAAAATACGGCGCATTGCTAGTGCTGCCAACGACGATGGTATTCCGACGATTTGGATACAAGATGTTGCCGGATTCGACATTGGCGCACAAGCCGAACGAGACGGTTTGCTACGCCTCGGCGCTGGGATATTGCACGAAATCGCAAGCGACGAACGCGATACACCCGCAGCGATGACGATCGTGCTTAGAAAAGCATCGGGCGCAGGGTATTACGCGATGAAGGGTTCCCCATTTCACCCAGCTTGGACTGTCGTCACGGCAATCACTCGCATGGAGGTCATGCGATCGGATGTCTTGGCATCGGCTCTCTATGACAAGAAAATCTCCAAGATCGACGGCGAAATCAAAGCTCGACAGATCAAAGATGGATTGGCTCTCGATTGCGCCGAAATCGCTCAACTCGCGCGAAATCGCGATGAGCTCGTCGAGGCTCGCACTGCCCTTGCAAGCGCGCAAAACGACAATGCCCAACCACGCGCAGCACTCGCTCGCGGCGATGCCGATTCATTCGTGGCGCTTTCTCAATTGCGCCGCGCAATCGTCGATTTCCTTCATGCCGCTTGGCAAGAGCAACGAATCGTGAGGCCAAAGCGTTTGTGGGGTATTTGGTCGTTGTAAGGCGTTGGAATGTGCCACCAGCTACGATGCGTTTGGGCGGAGCCGGTGGCATTGGAGGTGTTATTTGCTGGCAGTGACTTCGGTCCAGCAGTTTTTGTAAAGACCTTCTGGGGCACTTTTGAAGCAACCGTAGTGGGTCTTAAGAACACATGAAGGAGAACCATAATTGTTTTTGTATTGATATAATTTGTATCCACTACAACAATTGATTTGGTTGATGTCATGCTTATGGTTAATGTCACCAGTTACGCAACAAGCCTTTTGATTGGTATCATCTATTTGAGTACAGTGATTCATACAATCTTTTAAAAATGTGCATTCAAGATTGCATTTATTATAACATTTGCCGCAGTGTTCATTGGTTGACAATTCGTTTTCACAACCATCAGTGAGATCGGCATTGCAGTCGCCAAAGCCTTCATTGCATGAATAATAAGTGCAAATGCCTGAGCTACATGATGTGAACTGTGTTTGCTTATCATTTATGTACGCTCTGCAATTGACTGTTTCATGTTTTGCACCACCTAGTCCGCAGTGTTCTGTATTATTGGCGACATAAAGCTCACATCCATTTTTGATATTATTGTCGAAATCAACATATCCAGGTGCGCATGTGCAGACAGGGTCAGTGTGTGTCGTCAAACACTCAAGATTTAGCATAGAATAATCGGCTGGAATACACGTTTGTTGGTCTTTATATGTTATGTAGATTTCGTCTGTGGCGCAAAGACATGCAAATGAATTCTCATCATCAGGATTTGTTTGCGCACAGCGAGCAAAGCCTTTCTTGCTACATGAATCGTAGCATTTTGTGCAATGATTGAGCGAATGAAGTGCAGTTGCATCCGGATTTGTAGCCATATCATTTGGCACATAGGGAGTTATACAAATCTCATTTTCATCGGTGCTAGCACATGTTGCGCAATTATAAATGAATTCATCTTTGTCTATGTATTTTTCATTGATGTTAAGTAGTTTGTTTGCAATGCATACAAATTCATTAGATTCTGAATACTTGCCAGTGGTTGGATCAATAGCGCGTTTTCTACATTTTGTTTTGTTAGCTCCACATCCAATTGTGCATTTATTATTTTGGCATGACCAGGGGTCGTTATTGTAATCTTTATTGCAGTGCTCAGGTTTGCCTGAGTCGTCGCATGGGAGGTTGCAGTTTACATACTCTTTGGATTTATTGTTGTATTCGCAAACAATATCGCTGTTGTTATTATTTAAATTCATATTGACGCATGCTAGAAGAATCTTGTCTCCATCGTCATCGGTAACGTAGATTGGAAAGTGATTGTTAATACATCCACAAATGTAATTGAAATCTTCATTAGCTATACATGTTGCATTTTTTTCGTCAACCTTTCGACAGTTTTGAAATTTCATATTGTCGGGGGTCAATCCACAATACTCTATGTATTTGGCGCCGCTTTCATTGGTCTGTTTGATACATGTTGGGAGTTCATCGCTTGTAGAATTGAAGTTGATATTGACATAATTGTCGTCGCACACGCATGAACCGTTGGAGCACTTCTGATTATCTCCGCATGTTTTCCCACGAGACTCGCCTATACATTTATCTTTAGCGCCACAATAATTTGAATCTGTATTGGGATCGATGCATTTGTCATTGCATTTGATGCTTCCGGCGGGGCAAATGCATTCGGAATTTACACATTTGGCGCCAGTGCCTTTGGTAGTGCAATCATTGCCGCATGAACCACAATTGTGTTCGTCTCGGGTTAAATCTACACAAACCAATTCACCTTGATTTAAAGAGGTATCGCATTGATAGTAGGGAGATCCGCATGCGCATATCGTTCCGTTGCACACGTTACCGTCGCCTATGCATCGTACTCCGGGTTGGGTGTCGCTGATGCCGCAGTGTTCAGTTGAGTGCGGACCAACACATGTTCCGTTGTCAGTTTTAAAAGTCCCAGCACTGCAAAAACATTGTGCCCCTGTTTCGGAATCTAAGCAAGATTTCCCAATTGGGCAGATTTCTATACCTTTGAAATCTTCGCATGTGTTGATTCCACACATTTGGTCGCTAAGACTGTCAAGACAAACGAGCTCGTCGTCGGGAATGGGTTCTCCATTATGTGGTGTTACACAACTAAAAGAGTCATCTTCTATTGATCTTTTGCATTTACATGCCTTTTCATTTGGTCTGCATTTATATCGAGGAATGCACCTGCCGTCGTCACACATCACGTCGTCGCCAGAACAGTCTATGTTGCATCCGCCACATGAGGTTTTGCTACGCAGATCAATGTCTGCGTTGTCGCATTTTGCCATGATGCATTCGAAAATGTTGCTAGATTTTTGCTTCTCATCGTTTGTGCTTTGATTGGCGTCGTTGTCGGCATTTTGAGTATTGTTGCTGTTATCATCGTTTGGGGGCTTTGTGGAATCGTTCTGTGTTGTTTCAACGACACTACGGCATGTAAATGAAGTTGGGCATGCGTGGTTTCGGAATGACGTTTTGTATAATTCTTCCTCTTTAGACAGTTTATGATCGTCAAGAGATGATTGGACACATTCTTTATTGATATCGTCATTGTCGCAGATCTTTCGTTCCATGACGGTGCAAGTATCATCACTGCTGCGCTCGAGGCATGTGTATTCGTAGCGCTTGTTGTCGACGAGTTTGATGAGCTTGACGACATGACCTTTTTCGACGATTTGGCCATCGCTGTCGTATGTCCCGCACCAATTGAGCGTGCCGTCTTTTTTTCCATAAAGGTCGTGCAAAGACGAATCCCAATACAGATCATCACATCCGGATACTGAAGCCGCGATTGTAGCAAGCAAATAGCAAAAGATACTTTTTCTGTTGTGCATATAGATCTCCGTGGCTAGTGTTGTGAAAAGAAGCGTGTAGCGCGTCTTCAAACGGCATACCGAGACATTGTGGCACATCGGTGTGGCGTGGTCAAAGGAAATCGATTGGGTTCTGTGCGGGGCGACTGATCGGGCCCCCGTCGGAGTTCATCTTTTGGTGACTCGATTTCCGCTCAGTAGCCGACTACGTCGTCAACTGGGGGCAACTCGCATCTTGCCAAGCGGGCATTTTTACCGTCCATCCTACGAACCCCCACCACAATCTAAGTCTTCGTTTGGTCCTTCAGCTTCTTCGATTTCGTCGACGAAATCATCGTAATGCTCGAAGAAGTAGTCATAGACTTCGGTCGTACACTTCTCAGATATATGATATAACTCTGTGAAGCTGAGTCTGCAGCCGCATTCACGAGCACGTTCATCGTATTTGAGTTTGGCTTGGTGTGCTTCACTGAAGTACTCGCAATTGGGCATGGGCTGAGGTGGCTCGTATTCGTAGTCGTTAAAAACTAGGGGTTCTGCCTTCGAAGAAAGGGCTGACCAGTCGAGTTCGTCGTCGGGGCTTAGCCAGTAGATGCCAGCTATCGAATCGAAAGCGCCGAGCGAATATCGCTTGCCGTCTTTGTGGACGAGTTCAGCCGTTTCCCAGTCGAAAGACCCGCAACCATTTGGGGCTTTATCGATAGATCGTAGTATGTCTTCTAAGACTTCGGGCGTTTCGGACAGCTCGGCGATTTGGGTGACTTTTCCATCTTTCCAATCGAGGGGGACGCCAAAAGAACGTCGTTGCCTTTTGCCCTCTGTAAAGAGAACGAGACTTAGTGGCGCTGAAATATCTTGGGTTTCTTTGTAATTATCAGAAACGTCGTTTGGAATTAGCGCTCTTATAAATGAGTTAATTGTAAAGATATAATCTTCGTCTGGATTAGAGCGAATGCGGATAGATGAGAAGTTCTCATCTAATGAATCGCCTTGACATGTTGTCGCTTTTGTTTTTATATAAATTGTTACATAATCAGAGAACGTCTCATATATATTCAAGTATCGGTCGAATTGAATTGCTTCACAAATACAATAAAGCGGTAACCTTTCATTATAAACCATCCAATCATATTTCATTTCACATAATGCGATTTTTCTATCTTTAATACTTTTAAATCTTTTATAAAATAATTCTCTTGAATAATCGAGGTATGGATTATCATTAAGTGACAATTCAGTAAAGTAGCCGATGTGTTTTGGCTTATATATGAGAAAACCGTCAAAAGCCTCGTGGTATGCGTATGGGAGGCAGAAATGATTCCAAGTTTTATAACCGTAGTATCCGTTGTCTAGTATTCTCATTGGGCGTCGTATTTGATATAACAAATCGCTATTAGCGTTCATCATTCTCAATATAAATTCATTACTCGTAATCCGCTGGTCTGCGAATTGGAATTTTGCTATCGAAATAATCCCCCATTCGTCGTCGAGTTTTACGAGGGTTCCTTGGGCATCGATTGGTTTGAATCCATTTTTACCGAATTCGACATAGTGATGGCGGTTATTTTTATAGTTGACGACGACTCGGCAAAGTTCGCTTTGGGGTTCGTCGAGGACGATTTCGGCCGCTTCGGATTGATCAGTTTGCACAGTTTGCGATGCTGTGTGCCTATTGCACGATAGAGCAAGCGCTGGAATGGTGAAGAGTATCAATGGTAGTGTTAAGATTTTCATTAGCATTTGCTCCGCCAGATATTCTTGGTTGCAATTTGTTGTTTTGATTCACTTGAAATACTACTTGAATGAAT
>OQWM01002589.1_pt1 | contig 12227 bp, 12 predicted proteins | sample 1691531 | NCBI WGS metagenome assembly OQWM01 (sample SAMN03418257, study PRJEB22391) | human gut metagenome | biome: human-gut; feature: organic feature; material: feces | host: Homo sapiens | place: Tanzania | collected 2013-01 | reverse complement strand
GGGCACATATTCTGTACTTGCTGCGAATAGGTCATAATCATACTCTCCTTTTGACAAATGTCGCTTTGGCAGCACAAAACCGCCGCCGCGCCCTGCCGGCACAGCCGCTGCTCCATACTGCTTGCATCCGAACCGGGTGCGCTGCTCTCTTTCAGCGCCTGCACCGGTACTACCACGCATGGTTTTATTATAGAGAAAACGGACGAATTTTGCAAGTCATTTCCTGTAAAAAATGCAGCCGGGTTTTACGGTCATCCGGCGCTAACTGTCATTTCCACCGCTTTATACAAAACAGTCGTCAAGTTTTTGTCAATTCTGCCGTAAGCACCGGCAAACTTTTTGCAGCCTTTTCTTTTTGCGCGTTTCAGCGCGGGTCTTTCTGCACCGGATGCAGCGCCCAGATGGCACGCAAAGCCGCCGGTCTCACTCAAAAACAAATTGCCGAAGAACTTGGCAAGTATCAATCAGATTATAGCGAATACGAAACAGGGAAAATAGAATTGGATTATGAAAAAATTATATCCCTATGTAAAAGACTTGATATAACCCCAAACGATTTATTTGATTTTCATTAAAAAATAACGGCACAATTGTGTCGTTATTTTTTAGTTGTAACCGCGAAGATCGACGTGGGGGACGGTGTTTTCAAAATAGGTCTTGAACCGCAAGGCATCCGCTTTGTCCACGGGAGTGTAGCCGTGAGCGATGCAGCCGTCGATGTCTTTGTATTTTTGTATGAAATATCTAGGCGTGTTTTTCACCATCTTTGCAATTTCAAGCATGTCTTCGTCGGTATGGAACTCTTTGATCAAAGTCGTGCGGAACTCATGATCCACTCCGCTTGCGTTGAGAAGGTCTATGCTTGCTTGAATCTTGGATATATCCACACTATCAAGCCCCACGGTGAGCGGATATTTCTGGGGACTGTTTTTCACGTCCATTGCCACGTAGTCCACAAGCCCTTTTGCAAGGAGCTTTTCCACGACGTCGGGGCGAAGTCCGTTGGTGTCAAGTTTTGTCTTGTAGCCCATATCGCGCACTTGTTGCAAAAAATCGGCAAGATCGGGTTGGAGCGTCGGCTCTCCGCCCGTCACGCACACCGCGTCCACGAGCCCTTTGCGTTTTTTTAGATAGTCAAACACTTCTTCACCGTTCATTTGCTCTTGCGCCAAATCGCCTATGACAAGGGGCGCGTTGTGGCAAAACGGACAACGGAAGTTGCACCCGCCCGTAAAAACCGTGCAGGCGATGTTGCCGTCATAATCCACCATTGAAAACTTTTCGTATCCGCAAATTATCATACGCCTATTTTAGCACACCGCGCGATTTTGTTCAATGCGTTTTTACACTTTTTGCTCTTTACTTTGCAATTGGGCGATGATATAATTTTTTCATATACAGGTGCGCCGTGAAAAGGAACAAAAAAACGTATTGGCTCGACATATTGAAACTGTTCGTCGTCTTTTTGAAGATCGGCGCGTTTTCGTTTGGTGGCGGATATGCCATGATTTCGCTCATCGAAAACGAAGTGGTCAACAAAAAGCAGTGGATAACAAAGACCGAACTTGCCGACATCTTTGCAATTGCCGAGAGCACACCGGGGCCTATTGCCATCAACACTGCAACCTACATCGGCGTGAAGCAATGCGGAATACTTGGCGGCATAGTGGCAACCATCGGCGTGGTCATTCCGTCATACGTCGTGATCGTTGCGCTGTCCTATCTCATAGAAGCGGTCAAAGACAACGTGTGGGCGGGATACTTTTTCAAGAGTATTCGCATAGGCGTTCTTGTTCTGATTGCAAAAGCGGTGTTTTCCTTCTTCAAGGACCTACGCAAAAACGTGGTGTCCGTCGCGCTTGCAATCACGGCGTTTTGCCTTGTTCTGCTCACAAACGTGAAGGTGACCTACATAATTCTCGCCACGTTTGTAATAGGCGCGCTCACGGTTGCGACAACCAATTTCGTGAAAAAGAAACTTTATCACTCGGTGGGCACTCCCGAATATTTCAACGAGCGCATAGGTTACAAGCCCCAAAAAGACGAATATATCCGTATATCGACAAATTCCGCCGCCGTCAACGCTCCGCTTGAAAACAGCAAAGGCACGCTTTCGGACGGCGAAAAAGCACGAAAAAGCGTAAAGGAGAGTGAAAAATGATATATCTCGAACTCTTCTGGACGTTTTTCAAAATCGGGCTGTTCACCATAGGCGGCGGACAAGCGATGATCCCCATGATTTCGCAAGAAGTCGTGCAAAAAGGCTGGTTGACTATCGAGCAAGTGCAATCTTTCATCGCCATCTCCGAGAGTACGCCCGGTCCTTTTGCCGTGAACATCGCAACCTACACGGGCGTGTCGGTGACGTCGTCAATGGGAGTTGCTCAAAGCCTTCTCGGCGCGATTTGCGCAACGTTCGGCGTGACTTTGCCGTCCGTTGTCATCATAACAATCATCGTCCTTGCCCTTGCAAACTTCATAAAACGCCCTGCCGTGCAAGAAACTTTCTCGTACGTGCGCTCCACCGTGACGGGACTGCTTGCCGCCGTGTTTGTGAGCTTTGTACTATCCACGCTCTTTGGCATATCCAACGTGCTTGGCAGCGAGCCTATATCCTTTGACGTGATAGGCACTTGCATATTCGTCTTCCTTATGGCGATCTCGCTTGTCAAGGTGAAAGGCAAGTCCCTGCCGCCGATTGCAATCATACTCTTGTCCGCCGTGATAGGCACACTGTGCTACGGCTTTATACGATAGATGCAACAACATAGAAAAAACGACGGAATATCCGTCGTTTTGTTTTTTCTTTTTTGTTGTGCTTTTTAGATAAAGAAACGCTTTTTGATTTCGCTGCCCAACACTTGTCTGCCGAAAATCAGCGAAAACGCAATCTCTGCAAGTCCCACGCCGAGCGTTGCAAGAGATGCGATCCAGTTGTAACCCGCATAGTGCAAAGACAAGCAATAGTTGAGCGGGAACAAGGCGATCATAAACAACGCAAGCACGAAGGAGTGGAATGCATATCTATACCACTTTTTGGTGATGACTGCGGTGAGCAATGTCACGACGCTCAATGCGCCTGCCGCGCAAGGTATCACGTAAGACAGCGCGATGTAGAACTTGCCAAAGTGCAAACACACGAGAATCGCAAGGATCATGAGCCAGAATGTTGATCTATAATAGAACGTCCTAAGATCCGTGCGGAAAAATGCAAATTGTCCGATGACAAGCCAGAAGAATCCAACGGAAGCAAGCCCGATGTAGATGATCGAATACACCTTGGAGATCACCGACGCGAGCAACAAGCCCACAAGCGTGAGCACGGAGAGCGCGATAAACACGTCCCTGACGGTTTTTCTTGCGTTGCGTCTTTTTTCGTTGGCGTTGTAAGGGGCAAAATCAAAGTTTTCGTCCGTTTTGTCCGTTGCCTCGACAAGTCCTGCGCCGCAAAGGGGGCAGTTGTCGTCATATTCGGGATGATACGTTTTGCAAAGTCTACAATATTTCATCATTTATCTCCGTTTGTCTCGATGTACACGTCAAGACCTTCCGCCGTCAACGCTCTGACGAACTCTTTTTCAAGGTGTGAAGATTTGAAAGTCCTTGAGAACGTCAGCACGCACTCGTCGCCGAACGTCACGCCGGCAAGTTTGTATCCCGAGTCCTTAGGCTCTTTCAAGCAAAACTCCACTCTGTCCACGATCTCGGACAATTCTTTGGGCGGATTGAGACGTCCGTAGTTTGAAAAGTCCATAGAAACGGCTTTGTTGTCCATGATATATTTTGTGATTTTGAGACCTATATCTTTGAGTGCAAGCGGCACAAGCGCGATAAATTTGTTGCGTTCTTCACGCATATTCGCGTTGACGTTCTCTTGCAAATACTTTTCGTTGAGTTGTTCTTTGAAGCACTCTTTGACCGCGTCCACGTAGGCTTGGATGCCGCCGTCCACGCTGTCTTTGAGCGTCACGTCAAGATAAAACGAGAAGTTGCGCACCGTGTCGGACGGGAAGAATTTGCGAAGATTGACAGGCACTCTTGCGTTGATGTCCTTGTTGCTGCCCTCTTTCTTGCGCATATCGAACATGATGCCGAATATGATCGCAAGCACGTATTCAGTGATGGTTGCGCCGTATTCTTTCGCCTTTTGATTGAGCTTCGAGGCGGAAGTGATCACGTGAGTCATCACGCCGTGGCGAGCCTTGGGGAGCTTGGGGATATAGGTAAAATTGATCTTTCTTTTGGCGTAGTCGTGCTTTTCGGCATACACTTGAAAGCTGTCTTCGATCTCGGTGGGAGTGGGCAAATCGCGATAGTCCTTTGCGCTCTTGTAGTCTTCGATTCGCTTGCCCGTCTTGATCTCGTAGTATCTTGCAAGCAAACTCATAAGGAAAGTCGAGCCGCCCGTGCCGTCCGTGATGCTGTGGAAAAATTCGCACCCGATTCTGTAATCGCTGTACACCACTCTGAAAAGATAGCGTTTGCCGTCAAGCGGAATGGGTTGGAAAGAATAAAGGCTCTCCTTCTCCACTTTGGGCTTGAAAGGCAATCTCTCAAAATAATACCAGAACGCGCCGCGCTTGATGGTGACCATAAGCGTGGGAAATCTCGGCACGAGATCGTCAAGTGCTTGTTGCAAAATCTCGCCATCCACTCTCTCTTTCATCACCGCCGCAAAGCGGAAGAGCGTGCTGTATTCGTTTGAAGACGATGACGGATACACTTTTGCCGCATTGTCGAGCTTGTACCACTCGGTCGGATCAAAAATGCTCTCCTTCTTCTTGCTCTTCGCCGTGCCTTCCACAAGAGAATCGTATTGAACGCCGAAATACCTTGAAATCGCTTCCAAAGTCTTTTGATCCACGTCTTCTCCGTCTTCGGCTTTTTGGATCTCTTCAACGTCGAGCGACAAGCGTTTTGCAAGCTCGTCAACCGTGAGATTCTTGTCTTCTCTGAGTCGTTTTATAGATTTTGAATACTCCATACTTCTTTTCCGTCGAAAAATTTTTTCGCATTGTGCAGATACTTATTGATACAAAAAGCTGACATAATGCATTTATTAGGACACTATCTTAACACGCCAAGTTACTTTCGTCAAACGATTTGCCTTTGCCGTCGCGTTTTTATACATTTATTAAAAACCGTCCGACATCGCGCCCGCGCATAATGCGCACGCATGCACGCATACACGTCCCATATACACACACGTGTACGCATTTAAAAGGAATGTGCCACTTCAATAACGGAACACGAGCCGCAACGGCATAATAATTAATAATGAATAATGAATAATGAATAATTTCGGCACGGGCGCAGAAAAAGTTTGTCGTTTCGTTTCCACGAGATTGCCACGCTTGCGCTCGCAATGACAAAGTTTTTCGGTTGCGCCCGAAATGAAAACTTATTCGGAGCGTACTTATAAACGGTATGTGTAACTTCGAAGACGTGACAAAACCGCCGACCGCGAGCTTGTGGAGCGGTCTTTTGACGTTCACACATTTAAGGGGCACTTATTCACGGAATGTGCCCATTCGGAGCGTACTTATACACGAAATGCGCAACTTCGAAGACGGAACACGAGCCGCAACGGCGGCGAGCAAATAAGCGCCGAGCTTACGTCACACACAAGCCCGTTTTGCAAACGATTACAACAAGTTGCAATCGTTTGCCTTTCGGTCTTTGTGTTCCTTTTTCCCACACGCCAAAAACTGCGCTTTCATCTTTCTTACTCACATACAAGTTCGCTTGTTTTTGACGTGCGGGAGCCCTTGTGTGTGAAGTACGAGCGACTGCGCCGTGTTGTTGCGTAGCCGGCGCACAAAGCGTGGTGGCATAACAAGGGGACGATACTTTTCTATGCGAGTGCCGACTGTCTTCCCCGCGAGCGACGGATAACATTGTAGAGAAAGCACTCTGTACGAGTGGTGGAAGAAATACCGGCACGGACCGGAAAGATGGGGCATTTCTATTTAAAGTCTATAACGCTCACCCCCTTATAGAAACGTAAACTTATAAAACCTTATCGGGCACAATTGCTTGTTTTTTCGCTACGCTAGATCCTTCGACTTCGCTCAGGATGACAAGGAAAATTGATATTTTATGCGCCCGTAACGAAAACTCATTCGGGGCGCACTTATACACGCACTCTGCCCATTCGCAGCGTACATAGACGTACGTGAGCAACACACGCACAGCCTGACAAAGAAAAAGCACGGCAAAATTTGCCGTGCTTGTTTGTGCGTCTTGAAATGAAACTTGCTTGCAAGAGATAATCAGACACAGAGCAAGCGGCGAAAGTCAAGGAACCCGAGCATGCGTAGCGGAGCGTACACGTAGTACGTGAGCAACACACGCACAGGGTGACGAAGAAAAAAGCACGGCAAAAATTTGCCGTGCTTTGTTTTCGTCGCTTGAATGCGTCTGATTATCTCTTGGAGAATTGGGGTGCTTTACGAGCCTTATGCAAACCATATTTCTTACGTTCTTTGGCTCTCGGGTCACGAGTGAGATATCCTTCTTTCTTGAGGATTGCTCTGTATGCTTCGCTGTCTGCGACGCAGAGTGCGCGAGCGATGCCGTGACGAATTGCGCCTGCTTGACCGGTGTAACCGCCGCCGTACACGTTGACGAAAACGTCGAACTTGTCGGAAGTGCCGGTTGCAACGAGCGGTTGGTTGACGATGAGTTTCATCGTGTCGAGCGGGAAGTACTCGTCGAGAGTGCGTTTGTTGATGACGATATTGCCGTCGCCGGGAACGAGACGAACTCTTGCGATTGCCGTCTTTCTTCTGCCGGTGCCGAGATATTGTACTTTCTTGGTTTTCTTAGTAGCCATATTTCACCTCTCAATTAGTTGAGTTTGAGCTCAACCGGGCATTGTGCCTGATGATCATGCTCTGCACCTGCGTAAACGCGGAGTTTCTTGAGCATTTTTGCGCCGAGCGTGTTCTTGGGAAGCATGCCCTTAACTGCCTTGTACACTGCGAATTCGGGTTTTTCCGCCATCAATTTCTTGTATTGGATTTCCTTGAGTCCGCCGATGTAACCGGTGTGATAGCGATAGTACTTATCTTCGAGTTTGTTGCCCGTGAGAATGACTTTGTCGCAGTTGATTATGATAACGTGGTCGCCGCAGTCGACGTTGGGAGTGTATTGTGGTTTATTTTTGCCCTTCAAGATAGTAGCAACTTGAGAAGCGAGACGACCGAGAACCATATCGGTTGCGTCAACGATGTACCACTTGCTTTCCACTTCGCCCGGCTTTGCCATATAAGACTTATTGTTTTTTGCCATTGAAGACAAATCCTTAGCCATAGTGCTAACCTCCAAAAATTCTGTTTTTGCAAGAGAGTCGGCGTGTTCGGAGGGGCTAGTTCTTCCCACAGTTCATACTTCTTCCAAAAATATGCTTGTTAATAATATTAAATTGCGCGCTATAAGTCAAGCGTTTTTCCACAAAAAATCCCGATTTTTGCACATTCGGGGCATAATCGTTCATCGACACGCAAAATAGAGTGGCTTGCAGCGCGACGTTTCAACGAACTTTTTGCGAATTTCAGTTTTTCTATGCCGTCAAAACTCAATCGTCATAGCGACGCAATCGAGATTTTCAAGAGACTTCTCTTCTCCGTTCACGAGCGTCTTTCCGCCTTGCAAACCGACGATCTCAACGCTGAGTTTTTCCGTCTTGCAGTCATCGCTCGGCGTTACGGTCAAAGCATAGCCGCCATCCGTTTTTCGTATATCAAACGCAACAAATCCCGTCTCGTCGTACATCGTGTACGAGTTTTCTCCCGGATAAATTTTCACGGTCAGATTCTTGAAATCCTTGCAGTTGAGTTTGTCTTCTTTGCATACGTCAAGAAGCGGAACGGTTCCGCCGTCTTTCACAAAAACGGGGTATTGATCGAGCGGACATTCTATCTCGTATTCCCTGCCGCCGACAAATTTAACGCCACTGAAAAAGTGCGTCCAGTTTCCTTCGGGAAGCCAAATTTTCATCTTTGTCGCGCCGTTTTTACCGGGTTTTGTCACGGGGCAAACAAGCATTTGCTCGCCGAAGAAATACTCGTTGCGCCACTTTTTAGCGTAGGCGTTTTTATCCTTGACGTAGTAGTAAAGCGGACAAACGAGCGGCACACCGTCTTTTGCGGTGCGAACGTTTGCGGTGTAAAGATATGGCAAAAGTCTGTGGCGCAAACGCATAAAATCTTCCGCAACGCTTTCCACTTGGGGATAATTCCACGGTTCTTTGCTCATAGATTTATTGTTTGAATGCAAGCGGTTCACGGGTGAGAATACGCCGAGTTGCAACCATCTGAGATACAATTCCTGATCGCCTTTGCCGAAAAGATGTCCGCCGATGTCGTGCGACCACCAAGTGTAGCCTGCGTTTGACGCAAGCGCGGTGAAATACGGCTGAATTCTAAGGCTGTTCCAGCACACGACGGTATCCCCCGAAAAGCCGAGCGGATAACGATGCGAGCCGAGTCCCGAATATCTTGACAAAATTATGCCGTTTTTGCCATCCCTACAAATGTCCAGCGTGTGATAATGGTTGAGAAGCCAAAGCGGATCGAGATTTTTCATCTTCGATTTCGTGCCTTGCTGCCAGTCTATCCACCAAAAATCGACGCCTTCTTTTTCGTACGGATGATGAAGAATATCAAAATACGCGTTCAAAAACTTCTCATCCGTCAAATCGAACTCGACCGTTTTCTTTGTCGTTGGGTCTATGCCGCACGCTTTTGCCATTTCGGGATATTGCTCTTCAAAATAGCGCACGCCGTCGCGCGGGTGCAAATTCATCGTCACCGCAAGGTCTCTCTCTTTCAAATCCGCAAGGAATTTTTTGTGATCGGGGAACAACTCTTTCTCAAACGTGTATCCAGTCCAACCTACGCCCTGAAAAGATTTGTATCCTGCGTCCTTCGGCGCGTTTTTGACGATATGCCAGTCCATATCCACCGTCGCAACCGTGAGCGGAACGTCCTTTTTTGCAAACTCGTCCATGAGCGCGATATATTCGTCCTGTGTGTAGGCGTGATAGCGGGACCACCAGTTTCCGAGCGCATATTTGGGAAGAAGCGGCGTATATCCGCAAAGCGAATAAAACTCTTTAAGTCCGCCGAGATAATCGTCTTCGAATACGAAAACGTATTTGTCGGCATACGTTTTCTCTCTTTGTTTCACCGAGCCGTCTTCCATAAGCAAAACGGATTTAACATCGTCGATTTCACTGACGCCGTTTTTTGCAAACAGACCTTTTCTTATGTGCGAAAGGCAGAAATGGTCCTTTGCTTCTCTTGCGCTTTTCCATCCGAAAAGCACACCGAACGTGCCGTCGAGAGTGCGAGCCGTGCCACCGAGATTTTGGGAATTGCTCGCTTTTCTCCAGTCCTTTTCTTCGGGAGTTTTTACGTATACGTTGAGCGAATCAAGGTCAACGCAAAAATAATACTTATCCGTCAAAATCAACACTTTATCTTGCGCTTTTTGCACTGTAAAATGCGGATTTGCGAAGTTTCTGCAAGAAACCATCTGTGTTTTATTGTCAGTGAACGCGCCTTTTTCCACACGGATAATTCTGTCCGAAAGCACGCTTATTCTCACGTCGTCGTACACCGAAACGTTGGCTTCGCTGCAAGGTGCAAGCGTAGTTGAAAATCTCATAATCCGTTCTCCGTTGCGAATGCGCACGCAAAAACAGCACGCGTTTTTCGCTTGTATATTTCTTGAATAATTGTAGCAATTAATGCACGTTTTGTCAACGTCGGACATACCTTATTCGTATGCGCGCGTCGCGCGTTGACACGCACAGGCAAAAGTGGTATACTTGTTTCACTGAAAGGGGAGAAAATATACAGAAGACATAAATCATGAAAGAAAAATTTCAAAAAACTTTGAATGTTATAAATCGTTTCATTCAATCGGACTATTTCATTTTGTTTGCCGCCGTCATGATACTGATAGGTTGGTGTTTCGACGTTTGGGCACCTATGCTTGCGGTGCTTGCTCTCGTTGCGATACTTCCGCTTTTCTTCGGAAAAGGCACGAAACAAGTGTTGTGCGTGGCGATGATGTTCACGCTGATAATCCGCTCCAACCGTCACCGTCTCGACGATTACGCGTGGCTTCTTTTTCTCGTGATAGTTTTGCTTGTGGGTGCACTGTTCAATCTTATAAGATACAAGCGTTCGCTGTCCCTTCTCTCTCCCAAGAAAATCAAAGGTTTCCATTGCTCGCTTCTGGCACTCGCAATCCCGTTTGCACTCGGCGGCGCAGGTACTCCCACGGAAAACGTGCTCGCCATTTTGGCGGCTCTCGCACTCGTGCTCGTTGCAGGTACGTCGTACTCGTTCTTCGTCGTAACTCAGGATGAAAAGGACAGAAAAGGCATGGCGGAATACATTCTCAAAGTGCTGTTTTCAATGGGCGTGGTGATATGCGCTCAAATGATAGTTTACTTCTCGTCGTTCGACAATTTCGACGAAGTCATAAACGCCATGGTGATGAAAAACGTCGCTCTCGGCTGGGCAGGTCCGAACAACGTCGCTCCGACGTTGAGTATGACGATACCCGCAACTCTTTACTTCTGTATAAAGAAAAACAAAGCGACGCCGCTTTTTGCGATAATGGCGGCACTCGAATACATATTTATCATTTCAACGGGTTGCCGCGGCGCAATTTTATTCACCACAATCGCAATGCCCGCTATGTGCCTGTACGTCATGGCAAAATCCGAAAACAAGGTGCTTTTCGGCGTGACGCTCAGCGTGCTGTTTGCGGCGATTATTTTCGTCGGCGCATACTACGGCGAGTACGTAAGCAAAATATTGACCACCATTCTCAACAAAGGTCTCGACAGCAGCGGCAGAGTTGAAATGCTCTATCCCGAAGCAATCGAAGTCTTCAAAAAATGGCCGATTTTCGGTTCCGGTTGGGACTATCATCTCGGAGGCATGGCCCACAACAACTACACACCGTACTGGTATCACTCCACCGCCCTGCAAATCCTTGCAACTATGGGCATAACAGGCGTCATCGGCTTTGCATTCTTCTATTTCTTCCGCTATCGCACTTTCCTTGCAAGCCGCAAAAATCCTGCCGCCATCATGCTTCTTTGCGGCACATCACCTTGCTATGAACGGTCAGTCCTATGCGCCATACACCGGAATCCTCAAGGAAGAAGCCGGCGAAACCATCAGCTGCGTAGGCCAGATCGGCAAAGAAGGAATGAAAGAAACAGATAAAGAAATTCTGCGGATTATGTTGGAAAGTGTTTAATCTCATGAAACAGATGAAAAGGACGATTGGGGTGGAGGAAAATGTGGCTGTTATTTGCGTTTGGTTCTGCACTATTTGCAGGATTGACCGCCATACTGGCAAAATGCGGAATCAGAGACACAGATTCTAATGTTGCGACAGCATTATTAAAGATTGTCTTAAATCTTTGGTACAAATCAATAACAACTTCCCTTCTTGCTATGGCGTAACAAACCTTTAAACCTCTTTTTAAGTAATTTGAGATACTTTCTACAACGATTTCTGTTTTACCAGCTCCACAAACCGCTTTCAACAAAACATCTTTATATTGGACATTAAACGCGCATTTGTCACTAATATCTTGTTGATAAACAGTTAAAGGATAATCAAAGTTGTACTCATAACTATCTTTAGAAACATCATAGTCATAAGAAACCAAATCATCTTCAAGTAACATTCTCTTAAAAGAAACGCACTTCCTACAATAATAGCCTCTTGAACCATAATAAAAATATCTTGGATCTTTATTTCCACATCTTTTACATATCATCACTATATAATTGACGATAAACTTTAAAATTCCTACCTTTTTCTTCTAAATAATGGATTACTTCTAAAACGTTCCCCATGAAATGGAGATCTTTCATTATTTTGATTCTTAACTGACATACCAGCTACAAGTAAGAATATGAATATTAAAATAATTGCGATAATCATATCTTTATTATAAGCACGAAAAAAAGCCTTTCACAAGGCTTTAATTGATTTACATGGTGGAGCATAGCGGGATCGAACCGCTGACCTCCACGGTGCAAACGTGGCGCTCTCCCAGCTGAGCTAATGCCCCAACTGCTAATCACAGTCAGCAATAGAATTATAGCATAGCAATTTTTTCAATGTCAACACCTTTTTCACTTTTTTTGATAAATTCTTGCTAAATAGTCCTTTTCTAGGTAATATTT
>OQWM01002587.1_pt1 | contig 12235 bp, 7 predicted proteins | sample 1691531 | NCBI WGS metagenome assembly OQWM01 (sample SAMN03418257, study PRJEB22391) | human gut metagenome | biome: human-gut; feature: organic feature; material: feces | host: Homo sapiens | place: Tanzania | collected 2013-01 | reverse complement strand
GGTAGAGGTCCATCGGCGCGTGGCGCTGAGGGGCGGCGCGGCGGTCGCGCTCCCGCGCGACCGGAGGTGACGGCCGTTGTACTGGGAATTTCCGGTATAATAATGCGCCCAGACGTCGTTCTCGCAAAACAAAAGACCGAGGTGAAACAACTTGTTTTATTAGATTTTCCCAAGTGCGGTTTTGGGGGTGTTTTGGTATAATATAAGTTACTTTTTAAAGGGGGTAACTCTACCCGAAAACCGCAACTAGGAAGATCGATGAACGTCAAAAGGCAATTCAGTGATTACATCACGGAATCGAATGTGCCGGGCAGCAATAAAGCTGACTCGTACATCCGTGCCATCGGTTATGCCAACACGATGCTGAAGGGCTTCGGCGGGCAGTTCCAAAATGTCGGTGACATCTTCTCGATTGATTCCGTTGATCAGCTCAAGGCTCTCCACAAGTTTCTGCTTGGCGAGACTGCAAAGGGGGATTCGAGTCTGCTCCTCAAGGCGGATGTTCCGCCGAGCTATCTCAAAGGCAATTTCTGTACGGCGGCATTGCGTTCGTTGATTGGCTATCGTCTGGCGATGGCACGAGACGCAGAGATCCTTGATATTCTCGCACAGGGCGAGGAGCCGGCACGCATCGAGAAGGCGTTTGAGAATCCGTTGCCCGAGCCGGAGTTCTTCCTGGAGGGCAAGGTCAAGCCGGAGTCTGAACGGGGTGCGGAGGAGCTTGAGCGCCTTCGGAGCTTTCAGAATCGACGCACCTTCCGTCGGCTTGTCCTACAGAACTTCAACGATGCGTGCTGCGTGAGCGGCCTTGATGTCGCCGATACTCTCCGGGTGTGTCCGATTGTTCCGGACAAGTCTAGCCTTTCCCCCGAGAACGCGCTCTGCCTCGCAGCGACCTACGCGGCGGCCTTCAAGAATCATCTCATCACCTTTGACGAGGATATGCGCCTTGTATTGTCGTCGTCCCTAACAGACCATGCGACCAGTGACGCCTTTCGTCATACATTCAAGGCATACGAAGGACAGCGTATGCTTCCTGCCCGTTTCATCCAGCCATCCGAGACACTGATGCGAGTGCATCGTGAAGCGCTTGTTGCGTGATTAATTTTGGAAGTCTCCTAGATGGCAAAGAATACTTATAGTCTGTGTGGTGGACTTGATCCTCATAAAACGGCGATTTACTCGTTTTTCTCATGTTCGGGGTTCCTTGATTTGGGCTTTGAAATGGTAGAGGGCAGGCCTTTTGAAATTCGGATGGCGAATGAGATTGACCCGAACTTTCGCGCCTGCTATAGATATGCTCGTGAGCATATGAGAAACCCAATAAAGGTTCCTGAAGGCTTTATATTTGAGAATAGTGTAGAAGACTTCATCTTGCGTTCGGGAGCGCCGAAAAAAGGGAAAGACTCGGTCTATGCGCGTTTTTCTCAACTCCTGATGGCAGATAGGCGGGCGGGGCGGCTTGTAGGCTTTATAGGTGGCCCACCTTGCCCAGACTTCTCCATTGCAGGCAAGAACCTTGGCAAGGATGGTGATGTAGGCTTTCTGTCCAGTCGATATGTGAAGCTCATTTGCCAGGAAAAGCCTGACTTCTTCTTGTTTGAGAACGTCAAGGGGCTTTATAGCTCTGCCAAACATCGTGCGTACTTTGAATACATTTGTAATCAGCTTAAGTCCGAGTATTTAATTGATCCGCAACTAGTCAATTCACTGTGTTATGGGGTCGCACAGCACCGAGAGCGTCTGATTATGGTAGGCGTCCGAAAGGATCTTCTGCCGAACGCGCGTAGAGGAGAACTACATAGACTGCTGAATTGGGAGGGGTATCAGTCGTACTCAAGGTCTGTGCTTGCTCATAAGAAGTGGCCAGGCGGGCGCCCGTTCAGTGGCGATGGAAGTATACCCTGGCCGACCCAAACCCCGAACGGAGATCGGTATGATTACATTAAGGAGTTGACGGTCAGGAAATGCTGGGAGACTTTTGATGTTGAACAACATCCGAATCATCAGAACCGCACAAAGCCAAGGAGCATGGTCAAGTATTCGGCCGTTCCTGAAGGCAATACAACTGGTAAGTCTTATCACAGATTGAATAGGTTCAAGTACGCTTTTACTGCTGCGTATGGACACAATGAGGTTCCACTCCATCCGTGGGAGCCTAGAAGGATTTCTGTGGCTGAGGCTCTGGCAACGCAAAGTCTTCCTCCGGACTTTTCATTTCCTGTGAACATGGGGATTTCCGCATTGTTCAAAGCGGTGGGTAACGGAGTCCCGTTTCTTATGGCCAAGGGGCTGGCAACGATGATTCGTGATCTGCTCGAAAATTGTCAAAGAGGAGTTGAAAGATGAGCAACACATATCCCGAATTCTTCTTTTCTTTTTCTTGCTCCACCAAAGAGTCGGTTAAGGCCATAGGCAATAAGACCTCTGGGTGGACTAGCGGAGAGCTTATTAGGACAAGGTTGCTAAACAACCTTGAAGAGTTGGCAAATCGTATAAGGGAAGGCTCCGTGTCGTCTCCGATTTGTGTGTTTCTCGTAGGTGGTCCAGGTAATGGAAAGACCGAGGCTGCCGAGTATTTCCTCCAGAAGCTGTATGATGAAGTGCCGGTACCGGAACCTAAGGTCGGTGGGCATCTAATATTTCGTCATCCTGTATCGAGTGCAATCAAGGGCGTAGTTGTCGTTGAGGATGCGACAGAGCTGCCGTCGGGTGCTTTCAAGCGCGATGTCTTGGAGTTCGCACTGAGGGCAAGCAGCGCGTCTTTTGTCAAGGACTTCATGTATTTGTGTTGCGTCAATAGAGGTGTTCTTGCAGACGCGATTAGCACAAACGATCAGGCGCTAATAGCGACAAACTTCATCTCGCTTTTGTCTGACTCTGTCTCTGTGGGCGAGACTTGTTCTCAAATGTGGCCGTTGTCAGGCAATCGTCTTTTTGCGAATCAGGGTTATGATGAATGTACCAAGTCCATATATGTATGGCCAATGGACGCAGAGAGTCTGATTGATCCCCATCTGTATGGAGGAGATCCGACCAACACGCCTGGGTACAAGCTGTTCAGGAACTTGATAGATGCAGTCGATGCGTCTGGCTGTGAGTCATGCACAGCCAGAGAATGCTGTCCTTTCTGGGAGAATCTGGAGGCACTTCGTACGGGTAAGGGGATAACGGATATCCTGTATTGCTTGCATGCGTACGAGATCGCTGTTGGAAAGAAAATCTTGTTCCGGGATTTGCTTGCTGTATCTAACGTACTATTGGTTGACTCAGAGGAATTCTACAGAGTCTCACGCGGGGATCGCACGGTTCAGGTGTCGCCGTGTGCCTGGGTTAAACACCATGCGGAAATCTTAAGATCTGATTCCGGGGTTGAGAAGCTAGCGAGTGCTTTCAAGCTGGCTAGCCGGAGATATAATCAGGTTCTGTTTGGGGACTATTCCGAATTCAAAACAAAGGACGTTCAGTCGCTGAAGAGTCGCCTTCAGAAAATGTCCGACGTAGAGGAGTTCAAGGCGATTGCTAGGTTGATTAAAGCGATTGGAGATGTGTCGGGACATCGCAAAGATTCCACCCGTGCATGGGAAATGGTGCACGATGATATTTGCAAGCGGATGGACATTGCGCTCGAGGAAGGAATCGATGATCTAGAGAGTATAGAGATTGGATTTTGTAGCTCGACGCAGATAGGTGCCAATGATGCAGTTCGGAAGGGCGTAGCATCATCAACCTTGAAGAATGTGTTAGATCATCTGATCGCATGCGAGGATGGCTTGGGAAATCATGCGTTCGATGTTTCTACAGATAGGGGGGATGCGTGCAGAAGGTGCTTACAGATACTTCAGGTCTTGGGTTCGCGAATGTCAAAACGCGAGGTGGGAATGTTGCAGCCTGCTGTGTACAATTATCAAGACATTGCTGTCTATGAGAAGATATGCTTTGAATTGTCATCGAAAGAGGAGCTGAATTACGTCAAAAAACCTTTGCAGAAAGTTCTATCGCTGGGAGATAAATTTTCGGCCCACGTGTTGCAGTCAATCGGCCAGACACGTGTCAGCCCTAAGTATGTGTTTTCAATTCAGGTGGAGAACAAGTGCAAGATTGCTGTTGAGAAGAGTTCAACTCTGCCTGTTTCGACGACTGTCCCTGTAGACCCTACGCCGGATGTCGTTATCAAGTATTCATACGGGGATGAAAATGTTAAGCCTGTTCGCATACCGCTTACATTTTCATTGTTCTATGCATTGCGGAAAGTACGCGAAGGTCTGAATGTCGCTTCGATATCCGAACAGACATTTGTTTCGTTGAACTTGCTTTCGTCCAAACTACTGGGGATTATCACGCATCATGCCGAGGAGCCGCGTTTTCTATTCCCCGAATCGGAAGAGGGACGCTTTGTGTGGCTGTCGGACAAGCTTATGAGGGAGGAGGAAGAATGATGACCCCCGAGGATACCATCAAGACGTTTGCGCAGACGAAGCCAGACGATATTCTCAAGCAGATCGGTGCGTTCTTTCAGCCGCCGATTATCCCGGAATACTTGCCTAGTGAGATGCTCACGGCCGCATGTTATAGGGCGTTGGGCTATTCAGGAATGAAGGATATTTGGATTTCCCAGAATGGCAAAGCGTTAACAAAACTTTTTCTTGATAAGGATGGTGCCCGTTCCGAACCGTTCAGTAAAAGCGAGGTGTGGAAGATATTGAAAGATGTTCTGCTTTCGCCAGAGGATCCAAAACAGAAGCGGAGTCAGAAGTATTCTGAGTTTCTGTTCCTCGCTCCCGTAGTTCCGGCGACAGCTTATTTCAGCAATCCAGTTCGTCTCAAGAAGAACCTAAACACGACTGGCGGAACTCCTTGGAATGTAGAGCTGATTTTCAAGACCCTGATATCCTATTCGTCCATGGATAGAAATGACAGCGACGATCTTTGGCTGCGATTCTTCGAGTCGTTTGGCGTCCAAAACGACTCAAGGGAAGATTATTTTGCTCGTATTGTTGAGAGCGTGTTGCGATCTTGTGCAGAATCTGTATGTAATGAGGACCCGTCTGCTTCCATCCGGTTCCCCAAGTGGGAGATGTGTCCAAACGATATATACGAAGAGGGAAAGTTCTTACTCTCGCCTGATGATAGGGAGCTGTTCTCTGATATAAGCCCACTGAATGAGATAAGACGAAGCCTTAGGGCAATCTTAGATCTCAAGCCCAGCTTTTCGCGGTGGCAGTGGATGACGATGCTTGATGCACAGATGCGTATGTCTGTTGTGGCATTGATGCTTTGGCTTCTTGATCTTCATCACGTGGCCGACTGCGCGATTCAGAAGTTTGTTATTGAAGGAGCCGAGCTTCCAGATCTTGAGGATAAAGAACTGTTCAAACGGTTGTATCAGGAAAATCGAGTTAGAAATGTCTTCTGCTACGGCGAGGGCTTTGCTAAGGCTCAGAAACTCGTTGTCACGCGTTACGCCAGAGAGTATCTGCGACTGGCCTATTTTCTGTCACTGTCAAAGGAGCTTGCCCCTAACGAGTTTGCCTCGATGAGCTGGTCTTCTGTGTCCGGGTTTGTTGACTCGATCAGAAAGCTTAAGAAAGTTTACGCCAGTGACGAGAACAAGAACCTGTTCATTCGCGGCGTCGTGAAGATGTTGGATGCAAAGGCCGAGGACCTGAATCCCAAGAAAAGCCGGCTGAAACACATCCTTGAGTTTTTCACGGTTCTGAGACAACGGACTGTCGTGGAAAGCCAAAGTGATTTCATGCGCTACGACCAATCTTATCTCGTCCATAAAAAGGGGGACTATGCAAGTGCTCCATTTGTTGTAGACATGGGATCGATGGCATGTTTTGTGATTGCCTTCTGTTGCGCAAATGGACGTCGTGTGTTCCCCCTCAAGGATTTGAATAGCTATTTGGAGCGATATTACATTACGGTCCAATCTGGTCACGTGGATCAGTTCCTAGCTTATTTAAAGGGGTTGGCCTAACAATGGATTCTCCTGACGCGGGGGATGGCTTGATGGTTCGTAATCCGTTCTATTCGGAGGTTCGGTAATGACACTCTCTGAGAAGCTTTTTAATCTGGTTCAGGACAAATATCTGGGCAGTGAGTCGATATCTAGGTCCGCTTTGGTAGGACTGTCTGCTGAGGTTAATGCAGAACTGCTTCAGATGCTTGTTGATAATCCAGACAAGCGAATTAGAACCAAAGATGGCCGTATCGTTCCTCTAATTTTGATTGCAAGGCCGGAGTCGGAGATTGTTCAGTCTGCCGATCAGCTGTGGCGAATCCCTGGAGTAGATGACAGTTTTGGTACGTATGAAGAGGCAGTGGCGCACTACAAAAGCTTGTGCCAGGACGGGTATGCCGAGCGGGGATGGGGGAGAGGGTGGCAGGACTTTGCTGTCATTGTTAGAAACACCCCTGATGCACCAGTCGTCTATCTGGCTACCGGACGAGGGGATCTGAATGCATCCGTTGATACAGCAACAGTGACGTTCGGCTTTCTTCCGCAAAGCAATGTTGGTGATGGCTGCGGGTATTTCTTGACAGACGAGTTCTTCCTTGGGCTATTGCCCCAAGTTGATTGCGACCAGGGGAAGAATTGGCCTAATGGTTACACTAAACTTCTCAAGCCGATATTTGAGGAGTTGTCGACGCCGGACGATGTCTGGCGGTTGGCGAAGGTAATGAATCTGGCAGCGGACAAGAAAAACAAAATACCCTGCCGTGTTCTAGAGGCGATTTTGGGCATACCGAATTCCGAGAATCTTCGTCTCAAAGAGTCGATGTTGAAAAGACAGATGTCACTAATGGTACATCTGTCAGAAATCCTTGCCTCGCCGGAGAAGGCTGCCTTTTATGAACGCCTGCGCGATGAACTGGGCGACGATTCCCATTACGTGGATCTTTTTGAGGACTATATTCTGCGTCGAAGCGCGGCGGCGTCAATTGAGGATTGTATATATACAACCTATTCAGGCATTGCACGTTGTTCGCGAGTAGGTGCTTTTATATGTGAGCCGTGGTGGGAGGTCTTCACTGTTGCATTGTTGGAAAGGGTATTAACGGTTCAGGATCCTGCGGCGTTCAAGGTTATTGCGCTTAATGCATTGGCGGGCGAGTTCCCCGACAAGAGGCAGCCGTTGGTTGGCAACAACAGTATGGAGTTTGCGTTCCAGATGGACGGGACGGAGGCTTCTGTTTCGGTTAGTCGTTCCAATAAGCTGCTTGAGGGTGGAATTCCCATTGCGGACACCTATGTCTATCAAGCGGGCGATAAGGATACAAAGACGTTTAAGTTGACCTTTGAGGCGGTTATTGACGTTACTGTAAAGTCTCCGCGTGCAACGCATGACATCCTGATGCTAGACAGCGCGGACGCTGGATGCTTTGTCACGATTAATGATACATTGCTGTTAAAGAAGGCAGGCGCGTTCCAGCCTTTCAGAAGTAACGCAAACCATTCCTTCGTGTCGCAACTAGTTGCGACAAAAGAGACCAATGGCATGCTTCAGCTGTTCCCGGGCTGTCACTTTGTACTCGACAAGGATAGCGTGTCGGTAAAGTATGAAGGATCTTCTTCCGAGGAAAAACTGTCGGTTGATGAATATGATAAGTATTATGGCGTACGGTGCGATATAAGAGATGGGGCCGATCTCACCTTCTCCGGGAAGGTTAATGGCAAGCGGTGCGCATACACTGTATCGATGCAGGTAGACCAGAAGGAAGACAAGAGCTTCCAGACGGAGTTCAAGCATCTCGTTGAGTGTCACCTCAATCACGCCAACCCAACTGCCTCCGTTAGCTTTGATTCTGCGACAGTATCCTCTCGTTTGAGCCAGGAGCATTTTATTGCAGTAGTCGACACTGAGGTCGCTGTCGGGTACCCCTTGCTCATTGCTGATGACATTGCTGCGTTTACTAATAATGTTTGGCTGGATTCTTGCTCCAAAGCAACGGCCAAAGTGTTTCAGACTGTTGATCCTCGGCCGGATCATCAGGCCTGGCGTCAGGCATGTCAGAGCGTGGAGGCGGAGAATTATTTCGGAGCCCGGAAAATGCTCTTTAAGGCTCTCGCACAGCACAAGGAGCTTGGCGGAAATATCTTTGAGGAATACCCTTTGCATGTAATCGTAAAGCCTGAGAATGAGGTTGTGAGGAAGCTTCTTGAGGAGTACCTGGCGGCCTATAATGCTTGGCTTGAAACAGACTACGTCAATGCAATAGTAACGGATACCGTCTGGTTATACATGTCAAGGTCGGGCTCTCTTGGCGCGAAGCCCGATGTGATCCTTTTCCCGCCCCAGCATCCTGTCAGGTTATATTGGCAGTATCAGGCACAACGATACATGCGTGACATGTTGAAGTCGGGCCGGGAGTCCAACATCGTTGCTTCGTTTGACAGTCATTCGATACCCGATGTCGTTTACATGCCGATGATGAATAGCACGACTGGTAAGACCGTCCTCGCGTCCTACTTCGCGCTACCAACCTCAAGTGACTACTGGGGGGCATATCATGGGTACGATCCGGTCCTTACGGCGAAAGATATCGATGAGTCCCCGTTCTTTGTTAATTGGGGGTTTGAGATCACGAGCATCAAACGTACGATGTCCACAGGCGAAGTGGAGTCCGCGATAAGTGCGACCCAGGCGGTTTGCATCGCAAAAGATTCTCTCAACGTGCGGTACATCGCCAAGAATATGGGAGGCGCATCTGCTCGGCTGCTATTGCAGCAGGGGGTCGCATTCCTTAACGGTAAGGATGATGCAGGGCCTAAATTCGGCCCCAGGCAAGTCTCGATCATTGGACCTCAGGCATCCCGAGGACAGGAGGGGGTCACCGAAGCTGAGATTATGAGAGCTCGCGAAATCACTTCGGGGAGATTGCAATGGTTCACGGAGTCTGCTACAGAGAAAAACAGGCTTAAGGTCGATGTTACAATAGCTTCGCTGGGGGCTGTTAATATCTCTGCGCATCAGATGACTGACGATCCTAGCATTGGTGTTGTTAGCGCTGGAGGGTTGCTCCGTTATCGTAATCGGTCGCGAGGCGTGATCACAGCTAGCGAAATTGTTGAGAGTCGACTGACCCATGCTGCGGTTGATGTGAGTGCGGAGAATGCTGACAATGTATTCCTGCGCACACTTGAATTGCTGGAGGGAGAGTCGTTTGGGAGCCGAGACTTGCCCGGTCACGTCCGTTTCAATGCGGATCTGGTTGGGTCGGGGATTATGAAACCGAACGACGACTCATCCCACTACTACGCCATTTCCTCGTCTGATGTAGATCAGGCTTGCTTTGAGGCCTTGAATGGGAATGCAGGGGTTTATCTGTGGGAGTACAGACTGCCGATGCCTGGTGCGCACTCGTCAGGGACTGACGGATTCTATCTTCTTGCTAAGGAAAACGACACGATGATTCAGGCCGTTAGCGAGGCCGTGAAATCATTAAATCCAGATGGCGCTACTGACGATACTATCAGAAGAATGTTGTTCGTCTCTGCTAAACGAGGCATACCCACCGTAAAGAATCTCGCTTCCGGTGGGAAAAGCGCGCTTGGCGAGGTTGGTGTGTTAGTGACTCTGAATATGTTGCAAGGCAATTTGCTGCAGGAGGAGGGCGGAGGCATTTGCCCGGCGCACATTGTTGATGGGGAGTACGAGTATTTCACAATTATGATTCCGATGGATGTGTTTAGGGAGAGGTTTGAATCCCTTGCCAAAAGCATCTTGGGAGTGAGGACGCCAACACGTCCAGATATTGTAGCCTTTTCAATCAAATGTAAGCGGGACGATAATGATTTGTCGCCATTGCGGATGCGGCTGTCGTTTGTCGAGGTTAAGACGCGACGAGATAAAATGACAACTGTCGGTATGGAAGATGCACTAACTCAGGCTGACTATTTCCGACAGCTTTATACAATGGATGATTCGGGTCTCCCTCGGTTGTGCAAATGGGAGAAGATTGACTTTCTTGTGGGCATGTTGTCTTTTGGATTTAGGGTCTATGAATCCGTTGGCACGCTGCTGAAGCCGCTTGTCGGTCTTTATCCGAAAGTTGTCGCGGCTCTATTTGAAAAGCCAGACTTCCTTGAGGTGAATCCACAGCCAAGGCTCTCGGTTGTCCATTCTGTGTCAGAGTCCAAACTATCGATGGAGTCAGATGGTGCGTATAGAGTGGTTGAGATTTCTAAGGCAGATGGGTATGAGATGGCGATAGGGGGTGCTGTTCCTTCGGCAATATCATCCGTAGGTACATGGGGACTCCTGCCGGTTGAAGAAGTGTCTGGCAATGATGATGGCGCTAGTGCGCAGCAGACGTCTCCGTCTGCTGCCGAGAATCAACCATCGGCAGAGAACGTCAATCCGCAGACGGCATCCGAGGTAGGGTGTGTGGTCGGGCCGGCGGATAATGTAGCTCCTGAAGCGAATCCTGTGGTGGCGCCCTCGCATGTAGAGGTCACAACGGAGGAGACAACAGAAGCCGAGGAGATTCCGATGGATATGGAGGAGAAGTATCAGGACGTTCTTCAATCCATTAAGGATGCGTTTGAGGATTTTGGAATTCAGACGAAGCGGGTTGGCGCTCCGATTGAGACTCCTAATCTTGTTCTCATCGATTACAAAGGAAGCAAGACCTGCACCGAGGCCAGAATCGTCCACGCAAAGAAAGAGTTCTTATCCACGTATGGTGTTGACCTTCATCGCGTGGAATCCAGAAAAGGGGTCGTCCGTCTTGTGTTGAAACGCGAGAGGCGCGCGGTCTTGTTTATGGATGAGATTTGGTCGAGGTTTGGTTATGATTGTACGGCGGCGGCAGAAAAGGGATTGTTGATAGCGATCCAGGAAGACAATGGTGTGCCGATATATTTGAACCCGCAGAAGGAGGCCTCGCCTCATTCGCTGGTGGCAGGTATGACTGGCAGTGGAAAATCTGTACTTCTGTTGAATATGCTGTATTGTCTAAAGGACAGATTCCCCTTGGACGCTGTGAAGGTTTTCATCATGGATCCAAAGAAGGTTGACTTCATGGATTTCTCCGGCATTCCCAACTTTGAGGTTATCCCTGAAAAGGATAAGGCCGTGGAAGTGTTCTCGGGCCTTGTGACTGAAATGGAGAAGAGATATACCTTGTTTGCGGAAAAGAAGGTCAAGAAGGTGTCTCAGTACAATTCGTTGCCAGATGTTGAAAAGCTCCCGATCATATGGTGCTTCCACGATGAATTTGCAGACTGGTTTTTGGATGAGGATTATCAGGCAAGTGTTGGAGTTTCAATATCAAGCTTAAGTGCAAAGGCTCGGGCGGCGGGGATTTATCTTGTATTTGCGGCCCAGCGACCGGAGGCTAAGGTCATGCCTCCGTTTATGAGATCAAATTTTGGGTTGCGCTTAGTGCTTAAGGTCTCAGATCCGGGTACAAGTGCCATCTCTCTTGGTGACGCAAAGGCTTTTGGACAAGCTAATGAACTGCTAGGTAAGGGGCACATGATTGTTGTCCTTAGTGAGACTCAGGCCTATTGCCAGGTTCCAAACATTAAGGGCTTGGATTGATTCTTGGAGGGGTATGGCGAATCAGATTAATCCAAATACATTCGCAATGATGTGCCGTGTGCCATTGCGGGACGCGGCGGCTATTCGTAGACGGGCAGAGAAGGATGGGCTGACGGTCAATGCGTATATGTCCGCGTTCATTCATGATCACGTCAAGGATGATGAGCCGGATGTTGTCATGGATGAGTGGATCAAAGAACATTACGAGCTGAATCTTGCCAAACGGGCGAAGGCTGACGAACTGACTGCGGCCGGTGCCTATCGTGCGAAGCACCCGAAGAAACGCGGTCGTCCGCCGAAGGCCAAGAAGCGTGGCCGCCCGGCGAAGAGCGCTCGTAAGGCTCGGCTTGATAAGGGTGTGCCGAGCGGGACGCCAAGAGCCCGGGCGGAGGTTTGATATGTTGGAGACGGGAACGCAGCGAGATAAGTATTTGCAGGAGCTGGTCCAGATGGATGCGCTCTTGGAGTATGCTATTCAGCATAACGATGTGCAAGAGGTCGAACGGCTTCGCGTGAAGATGGCGGCATTGTCGTCGTTGGGCGAGACGCGCGAGTGTCGGCCCGTTTGGAACGGGGAGAATTAAGAGGATTTGATAGACTATGGATATCATGAACGTTGAAGAATACAAGACTTGGATCGGCGGGGATGTACTTCAAATTAGTCGGGGAAAAGCACTTCGCCT
>OQWM01002586.1_pt1 | contig 12243 bp, 8 predicted proteins | sample 1691531 | NCBI WGS metagenome assembly OQWM01 (sample SAMN03418257, study PRJEB22391) | human gut metagenome | biome: human-gut; feature: organic feature; material: feces | host: Homo sapiens | place: Tanzania | collected 2013-01 | reverse complement strand
CCTGTATGATTCAAGGCAAAGAGCGCGAGTTATGGTTTGAAGATGGACGGTGGTTTGTGGCGGCGAAGGTGATCAACGAAAAAACACATTAAGAAAATCATGCTGCCAGCCATCAGCCTGCTATCGCAGTTCTTCCAGATGATAAATGTAATCCAGCGATTTCAGTGCTTCTATAATCTCATGGTGCGTTTTATACTTCTTCAGTTCGCTGCTGCAAATTGTAATGGTAATCGTATATACGCTTAGCCCGGAGCCCACATAGGCGGGGTTCGATTCAATATCGTCGATGCGCAGACCGAGCCGACGGATGGTGGTGACGAAATCCTGCAAGTTCGCCTTATTTTTGAGCTCCAGATGGATCTCAAAATGATTGGAGCGGTTTTTCAAATACTGCTCGAACGCCGGAAAGCACGCGAGAATGCACAGGAAAAAGAGAAACACGATCCCCGTGACCGTGTACAGCCCCGCGCCGATCGCAAAGCCGAGAATGCTGCACGCCCAAAGGCCCGTGGAGGTCGTGAGGCCCTTGATCTGGCTGCGGGAGCTGAAGAGAATGGCGTTGCCGCTCACGAGCGCGGCGGCACTGGGCGTGCAGGGCGGCACGAGCGACGAGACGCTGCACGTGCTGCCAGAGGAAGACTGGGACGACGAGCTGCGCGGCTTTTCGGACTGGGCGCGCGGCAAGGGCGTGAAGCGCGTGACGATGGTGACGGGCCTTTTGCAGGTCGAGACCGAGAACGGGCCGGTCGGCGTGCGCGGCATCATCAACCGCGAGAGCGGCGAAATGGTGCTGCGCGTGGACGGTGAGAAGCGCACGGCGTCGGAGATCGGCAAGCACGAGGTCGGGCACCTCATCACGGAAGAAGAGAATGTGCGCGTCTTCATGGAGACGGTGCGCGGCGGCGCAGACTGGCGCGGCATCTACGAAGTCTATGAGCGCTGCTATGAGCCGCTGACGAACGGCTATGTCGGCATGACGGCGGAAGAGCGCGAGCTCTACGTGTGGGAAGAGATCATGGAGGATGCCTACGCAGGCATCGACAGCTACGGTCAGAGGGCGAGCCGCTACCACGAGCAGGCGGTCAGCGCGATCGAACGCGCGGCGGAAGCGGCGGAACATCCGGCGAGCGGGCCGGAGGGCCTGACGCTGCGCGCGGTGGACGAGGTGAAGAGCAGAGGGCCGCCTGAGAAATATTCCTATGCGGGCCGCAATGCCGAAAACGCGGACCGCGACGCGCTGGCCGAGGCCGAGCGCTATGAGATGCAGAACGTAGACGCCGAGACCATCCGGCAGAAAACGGGCTGGTTCCGCGGTGCAGACGGGAAGTGGCGTTCCGAGGTGAACGACAGCGGGATGAAGCTGCGCTTTGAATCGGGGCTATATGACTATGACACGGAGCTGCGGGAGAAAAACCATGCATGGGATAGGCTGACCGACCGCAAGCTGACGGACGAACAGAGACACGACCTCGCAGACTACCAGAGAAGCGCAGAGCGCGGCGATGCCGACGAGGCGCTGTATGAAAAGCTGACCGGCGAGTTCGGCGGCGACTTTGAGAAGTGGGCGCTCACATTGGAGACAATGAAAGAGGCTGCAAAATCCATCCCCAACTACACCACGCTGGGCAAGCTGGTGGACGCGCCGGATCTGTTTGCAGCCTATCCCGATCTTGCCGACATCGGCGTAACGTTCCAGACGCTTGAGCGTGGGCAGAACGGCGGGTATAACCGCAGGTTCGACAGCATTGAGCTGAGCCGTGACCTGAAAAACAGGCCGGAGGCATTGCTGGGTTCCCTTACCCACGAGGTGCAGCACGCCATCCAGCAAAGAGAGGGCTTCACGCCTGGGGCGAATCCGCAATACTGGAACAGAAGGCTCGAAGAGGGCTACGACGGCAGGACCGCGAAGGCAAGACGCGAGGGCGCACAGCTGCGCGAGCAGTACGAGCAGATGAAGGCGGACGACCCTGAATTTATGCGCAGCATGGAGGAGCTGAACGCTATGGCACCGACGGTGCCGCGCGGGAAGATCGACCCGAACACATGGGAGCAGGTTGAGCCCGATCCGCCGGAATGGGTGCGCTTTGACGAGAGACGCGACCAGCTGGAAGAGAAATACGGTGACCGCGTGTGGGATTATTTCAGCCTGCGCGACAGCATCGACAGAAACGCAAGGGACAGCAGAATGCCATACGACCTCTACCGCGACACGGCGGGAGAGATCGAGGCGCGGGACGCTGCGGCGCGGCGCATTCTGCTGTCCCTTGCGTTTCTCCTCGCGCCGCGGCCTGACGGCGGACGAACGCAGGAGCCGCAAGCCGGACATCGGCGACGAGAACACGGTGTTTGCGGACGGCGGGGAGAGCTACAGCATCAACAACACGCGAGGCTTGACCGTTCGCGAACAGATGAAGAAATACCGCGCGGGCGAAATGACGAGCCACGACGAATTCTACTACGGAGAATCGCCGAGCTTGCTCGACGCAGCAGGGTTCGACGGCAAACCGCTTGTCATGTCACAAAAGAATTTTAGAAAATCAAGGTCCGAAAAACACAACGTTCCGCCAAGAGCAATGACGAGGCTCGCGGAAGCCCTGTCCGATCCGGTACTGTCGTTCGAGGTGGGCGATAAAATCGGTATTTTGACAAAGGATATCGACGGCGACGGGAAGCCGCTGCTTGTCGGGGTGCTGAAAAATACCAAGCTGGACGGCGAAAGCGTCAACAGAATAAAAAGCGCCTACGGGCTTGATGACCCGCAGGCGTGGATTAAAAATCAGATTGCAGAAGGCAAGACGCTCCGCATTTACGACAGCAAAAAAGCGGACAGCTTTTTAGGCGAGTTTGGCTACAAGGCCGAGCGCCCAAAAGACTACCGCTCGGGCGATACTATATCAGACGTACATGAAAATGTCAAGTCGCCGACGCTGGGCGACGAGATTCGCAGGCAGATCATGGGCGAAGAGGCCCCAACCACCGCTTCGAGCAATAAAGCTCTCGGCGATAAACATGAGGCCTCTTCGGACGACACTGTAACAGATGGCGGCGGGAGCGTCAAGCCGAAGACGCGCTTTTCGCTGGAAGATGAGACCGACAGCACGGGCCGCGAGCTGACCGCGCAGCAGCGGGAATATTTCAAGGACAGCAAGGCAAGGGATGAACAGGGACGATTGCTGACACTGTACCATGGAACAGGCGCAAAATTCACCGTATTCGACAAAGGGCGCATTGAACAGAACTTCCAGAATAGAGGCGGTGACCTCGGATTCTACTTTAGCCCGTATATTGAGGACGCGCAGGGCTACGCAAGAGACGCGGCGTTTTTGACAGGCAAAGAAAAAACTGTCATGGAGGTCTACCTAAACCTAAAAAATCCGCTTGTTATCGAGGATGAGGGGTGGGGGAGCGCAATTAGTCAGGCTGACATTCGGCACGGCGACTTGAAACGCTGGGCGCAGGAAGGCGGGCATGACGGTATTATCGTCAAGTCTACGGATGAAGTGGACGATGACGGAACGCCGGATGCGGTGTACATCGCCTTCTCTCCGGAGCAGATCAAAAACGTTTCCAACGAAACACCGACAGACGATCCGGACATCCGTTTCTCGGCGGAAGACGAGGACGGCGGCGAGTGGGACAAGGAGCTGGCGCGTATGCCGCGCAGCGTGCAGGAGGCCGTGCAGCGCGTGAAGGATGAGCGCGGCAAGAAGCCGAACATGCAGGAATTCCCGAATCTGGACGCCTATCTTTCCGGCAGGAGCGCACAGCAGGCGACGGAAAAGGCCGAGCGGATGCGCGACAAGGGCAAGGACGAATTCAAGGGCACGGAAGCGCTCAAAAAGCTGGGCGTGAAGATTGAGAACAGCGCGGGCGATTACAGCAACGTTGAGCAGCTTATCGCGAACGACCGTGCGGCGAAGACGATCCAGCGCGAGACGCGCAAGGCCATCAAGCGCCTGGGCGCGACGCCGAAGGAGCAGAATTTCGCGCTGAACATCGCATCCGGACTGTACGACGAGGCAGATATCCCGGCGACGATGAACCGCGGCAAGGTGGTAGAGCTGGCCGACTATTACAGCGCCGAGCAATCTATGTCAACCGACTTCATCCGGCAGCGCCGCGCGGAGATCAATGAGAACCTACAGGAGAAGATGAAAGACCTCTTCGACGAGCGCTTTGACGGCGAATTCACCAAGGAGAAAAGCGGCAAGGGAATTTCGCCGGAGAGCGGCTTCGCCCTGTACCACCGCACGCCGCAGCGCAGCATGCGCGCGATCTTCGGCGGGAAGCGCGGACAGCAAATCAACGAGGCGATCTTCGAGCCGGTCTACGTCAACGAGCAGGAGCGCAAACGCTTTGTCAACCGGATGCACGACGAGGTGCGCACCTTCAAGGGCAAGGACGGCAAGGAGGAGGCGCTGACGCAGCGCGAGCGGGCGCTGGCACAGCTCTCCATCGAGGGCAAGGCCGTCGAGGAGATGGTCGGCAAGAGCGAGATCAAGCAGCAGATCATCCACGCGGCGGAAAATCTGCTCGACGGCGCAGAAATGAAAGACGCGGCGCAGGAGTTCGGCCTGCACGGCAAGGAGGAGCGCGAGCTGGCACAGCGATATGCGGACTGGCTCGAGACGAAGAAGGAGCTCGACAGCGGCGAGGCCGACCGCGTGAGGGTCGAGAACGCGGCGGCGAAATACAGCGGGCTCTACAATGAATTCTACGCTGCAATCAACGACTTCCTCGTGGCGCACGGGTACGAGCCCATCGGCTTTATCAAGGGCTACGCTCCGCACTTCCAGCCGGAGGAGGAGAGCGGCAAGCTCGAGCGGGCGCTCAAAGCCATCGGCGTTGATCTGGGCGCCGAGGTCGGCAAGCTGCCAGCGAGCATCGCGGGATTGACGAAGGAATTCAAGCCGAACAAGCGATACAATCCGTTCTTCCAGCACCGAAACGGCAAGAGCACGGACTATGACATTCAGAAGGGCTTTGAGAAGTACGTCGACTATCTGAGCGATGTGCTGTATCACACGGACGATATCATGCGCACGCGCGCAGCGTCGAAATACTTCCGCAAGAAGTATGCGCCGGACGAGATCAGCGCGCAGATCCAGCAGGCGGAAGACCTGAAATTCGCGACGGCGGAGGAGAAAGAGCTGTTCCTGAAAACGAATGGCATCATTGACAGCAGCGTAAAAATGAGCTATCAGGCCATGAACCAGGCGATGGAGAAGTACACCGACAGCCTATTCGATGACGTGACGCAGACGACGAAATACGGCGACCTTGTTACATGGCTGGATGACTACGCGAACAAGCTGGCGGGCAAGCAGCTGTTCAACGACCGCAGCATGGAGCGCGAGGTCGGGCGCATGTCGCTGAACGTGGGGCGCAAGCTCGTGAGCACGTTCGCCCGCGCGAACGTGGCGGGGAACCTCTCGTCGGCGCTGAACCAGACGGCACAGCTGCCGATGATCGCGGGCGAGCTGGGGCCGAAGTACGTCGCCGAGGCCATCGGCGACATCATCAAGGGCGAGACGAAGGGCGACTTCGCCGACAGGAGCGACTTTCTGACGGAGAAACGCGGCATTCGCTACCTGACGAGCACGAAGGGCGACAAGTTCACGGCGGCGCTGTTCTGGCCGCTTGAGCGGATGGACTACCTCGTCAGCTCGATCACGGTACGCGGCAAGTACCGCAAGGAGCTCGCCGAGGGCAAGAGCGAGAAAGACGCGCTGCGCGCGGCGGACCGCTGGGGCCGCGACATGATGGGCTCACGCTCGAAGGGCACGGCGCCGCTGACGTTCCAGTCGAAAAATCTCATTTCGCAGATGGTCAACCTGTTCCAGGTCGAGGCGCTGAACAGCTGGGAGCATGTGACGCAGGATCTCTTCGGGCCGGGGCTGCGCGAGATGGAGGAGAAGCTGGGCAAGAAGGAAGCCTCGCGGCGGCTGGCGGGCATCATCGTCGGAACGCTGCTCGGCGCGTTCATCCTGAACCGCGTGGACGAGGAGCTGTACGGCGGCACACCGGCGCAGTTCGACGTGCTGGGCCTACTGACGGGCTTTCTGGCATCCGGCAACGGACTGAGCACCAACGAGCAGCTGGGCGTGTGGGTTGACGACGTGTGGCAGAAGATGACCGGCGAACGCCTCTTCGGTACGGACGAGGGCGCGGGCAACGGCAAATTCAACCTTGCGGCGGCGGCCGAGGACACGATCTACAACATCAGCAACGACATCCCGTATGCGCGCAATGTGGCGGGCGTTTTCGGTGTTGGCGACCAGACGTTGCCGATGCCGGACATCTACGGCACGGCAAAGGGGATCGGCAGCGCAGTTTCGGACGCCGTGTCCGGCGACACGGAGGGATTCGGCAGCGAGATCATGCGGCAGCTCATGGGCATTGCAGGCGACACGCTCCCCGGCGGGCGGCAGCTTGAGAAGACGGCGCAGGGCGCGGAGACGCTGGCACGCGGCGGCACGTATAAGGGAAGCGGCGACAATGAGCGGCTGCAATACGCGGTCAATCCCGATTTTTCGACCGTGCTGCAAGCGATGCTGTTCGGCAGAAACGCGCTGAGCGAGGCGCGTGACTTCTATGCAGCGAACGACGGCGAACTGAGCGCGTCGCAGACGCGGACCTATCAGGAGCTCGTCGACATGGGCGCGGACCGCGAGGTCGTCTACGACGCGATCCAGAAGTGGCGCAAGATCGACAAGGACGACAGCCTGACCGACGGCGAGCGCGAGGCGGCGCAGTATGAGCTCGCCCGCAAGCTCAAGCTGACGAACGAGCAGAAGGAGCGGCTGCACGACGACCTGTCCCGCTCGTCGAGAAGCTACGCGGCGGCGCAGGAAGCGCAGAAGCAGGGCATCAGCGCCGAGACCTATGCCAAGTACAAGGACGCGACGGCCGATCTGACCGCCGACAAGGACGAGAACGGCAAGGCCATCAACGGCAGCAAGAAGGCGAAGGTGCTGGACGCGATCGACAAGATGCAGCTGAGCAAGAAACAAAAGGACTGGCTGTATCTCGACGCGGGGTACAGCGAGAAGGACATCGGAAAGGCACCGTGGAATAGCTGAGAATAAGAGAACACCCCGAGCCTCCCGGCTCGGGGTGTTGCTTTATGCGTGTCAGATGTAACGGTTCTCGATGTCTGCAAGCGGGCCGATATTGCGCTCATCATCCTCGAGAGGAAAGTCAAAACTCATGCGGTCCATAGCCTGGTTGACTTCGGAGAGCACTGTTTCGCGCGGATCGGGATTAGCGAGAATGGAACGAACCTCTTTCTTGACGACGGCATAGCGGCGGCGCAGCTCGCGGATATCGGCCTCGTGAAGTTTAGAAATACGTCTGCGATGCAGGTTCTCAATCAGGCCGAGCAGCAGCGTCACAATGATGCCGAGGAAGTAAAAGAGGCACATCACCCAGCAGAGCACAGTGCGCAGGCGGGGGTGAGTATCTGCGTCCTCGCACTTGAGGACGGCATAGTGCAAAAGGCGGGCGATCATGTACGAGAGAACGGAGACCCCGGAAGCGAAGATATACTCAAAAAGCGTATGATGCACAAAGACCCCTCTTTCGTTTTTTATTTCGGCGGGAGTATAGGGACACCATATAGGAATTTTTGCGGTTTGTCAAATGCGAAAGAAAAGGCAGGGCTCACGACCCTGCCTTTTTGATTGCTTGCTTGATTAGATTTTCGACGTAATTCGAAACGCTGCGGCCTTCCGCTTCGGCGGCGGCTTGCAGCTCTTTCTTTAGCCCCGGTGTAAGACGAATTTCGAGACGATCTGTTTTTGGCATCTGCGCTCTCCTTTACTTAGCAGCCCGCGCCCTGTCGTAGGCCAAAGACCAAACGCCCTGCTGCTGCATAGACAGGCACGTGTCAAAACAATCCTGCACCGTCTCGACGTCGAGCTTTTCAAACTGCTCGGCGATAAGCCTCTCAATTTCCGGCGTGCTCGCGTGCATGTCGTTCATCTTTTTGATGTAGAGCTGCACCATTTTCAGCGGGAAGCGCTGGGCGTTTTCAACGTCCGTCAAATTTCGCCCGCCCGTTGCGTTCCAGCAGGCCGCGAAGATGGCGGCAGCAGCCTTCACCTGCTCGTCCGTCAGGGTGCGCACAGTGTTTTTAGTTTCCATACTGTCTCCTCCTTATCCGATATCAACATTGCGGCCGATGCGCGGCTGATCCTCGTGCGCGTCGCTCCACGCTTTTGCAAAAGATTCGTCGGTGAATTCGATGTCATCGGCGAGGCGCAGCGTGCCGACCGACGTGATCGCGTTTGCAACGGCGACAGCGGTCTCCCTGGTCATGTCCGCAAAGTAAAGTTTCTTCGCGAGCTTGACGATATCCCAGTATAAGCCATCCGCGGCGCCATCCAGCGTCAACGCGGGGCTCTGACCGAGCAGTTCAGCAAGAGGGACGCTTTCGCCGATTCTGTCCTCCCATTCGGTGATGAGCTGCGTCAAATTCCCGCCGAAGTTATAAACGAGGCTGCTTGCCGATCCGCTGTGAAGCTGATACATTCTATCGAGCACGTCCATGTCGTTATCCTTTCCGCCTTTTGGCTGTCCGTTATCTTTAGCTTGACTATATTGTACGGCGTTTGTACGTACAAGTAAAGAGGGCAGAATGGACAAAAATACAAGGCAGACCGTATGCAGAACGATGAGAGATGCGGCGGGGCGGCGATACTAACGGATAAAAACTGTGCATTATGACAGATTGGAAAAAAGAGTGAAAAACGAGAAAAACAAAGGGATTGCAACGACAGATGTGGGGATTGTATTACAGCTGAGCGGAGAAACTTAAAAGAAAGTTTATTGCTGAACCGGGAAACGGTGGTATAATAAGGAACATTCAAGGGCTGACAAAGCCCGCACCGCGAAAGGAAGCGGAAACATATGAATTGGTTTCAGGAATTGCTGTCGAATCCCTTTTTGCTCATCGGTCTCTCGTCGTGGTTCTGGGCGCAGCTCATCAAGACGATCATCCATGCCATTGTGACGAAGAGCATCGACTTTACGCGCCTGATCGGCGACGGCGGGATGCCGAGCGGCCATTCGGCCACGGTCTCGTCGCTCGCGACCGCGGCGGCGCTCGTCTACGGGCTCGGTTCGTTTGAATTCGCGATGGCGTTCATCTTCGCCATCGTCGTCTGCAAGGACGCGATGGGCGTCCGGCTCGAAACGGGGCGTCAGGCTGTCATCATTAACGACATCGTCGAGGCCTTCAACTCGCTCGCGTCGGAAAAGCTGCCGGAGGCGAAGCTCAAGGAGTTCGTCGGCCACACGCCGCTGCAGGTCATCGCCGGTATTCTGCTCGGCGTGGCGAACACATTTATCATGTACTACTGCGTACTGTGAGGGAAAGGACATGACGCTTTTTATTAACTGCTGCCCGCGCGGAGAGTCGCGCACGGAAAAACTGGCCCGCGCGCTGCTTAAAGCGCTCGGCGAATACGAGGAGCTGCGCCTTTATGACGAGCCGCTGCACCCGCTGGGGCGCGCGGACATCGCAAAGCGCGACGCGCTGCTCGCGGAAAAGAAGTATGACGATGAAATGTTCCGTTACGCCCGTCAGTTCGCCGCGGCGGACAGAATTGTCATCGCTGCGCCGCTGTGGGACCTGTCGTTTCCCGCGCAGCTCAAGGTGTATTTGGAGAATATCTATGTCACGGGCATCGTGACGAAGTACAGCGAGGCGGGCGAGCCCGTCGGCCTGTGCCGCGCAAGCGAGCTCTACTATGTCACGACCAGCGGCGGACCGTTCGACGGCCGCTTTGGCTACGACTACTGGAAGACCATCGCGCAGGACTGCTTCGGCATTCCGACCGTCAAGCTCCTGGAAGCCGAAAACCTCGACATCGTGGGCGCAGACGCGGAAAAGATCGTCGACGATGCCATCAAGGCCTACGGCCCTGCGTAAAATCAAACTTGTATAGCAAAAAAGCTCCGTGCCTTGGCACGGAGCTTTTTTATCGGGAAAAATCAGTTAGCGCTGCTCTGCTCGCTTTCGGGCAGGAGGTTCGTCATGCTCTTGAGGCCGATGGCGAGTGTGGACATGTTGTGCAGCAGCGCCGAGGTCGTCGGCGGCAGGATGCCAAGCACGCCAAGCACGATGAGCGAGAAGTTGAAGCTCACGATGAAGCGGTAGTTGCGGTGGATGCGGGCCATGAGCTCCTGACTGAGAGAGCGCAGCGTGACGAGCGCGAACAGATCCTCGGACGAGATGGTGATGTCCGCGATCTCGCGCGCGATGGCGGCGCCGGTCGAAATGGCGATGCCTGCGTCGGCTTCGGACAGGGCGGGGGAGTCGTTCACGCCGTCGCCGATCATGATGACCTTGCGGCCCGCGGCCTTTTCGCTGCGGACGAACGCGGCCTTGTCCTCGGGCAGCACTTCGGCGTAGACGGCGTCGACGCCGACCTCAGCGGCGACGGCTTCGGCAGTCTTGCGGCTGTCGCCGGTCATCATCACGACCTTGTCGATACCGAGCTCGTGCAGCGCGCGCACGGCGGCTTTCGCCTCCTTGCGCAGCGGGTCATGAATGCAGATGACCGCGGCGAGCTCGCCTGCGATGCAGAGATACAGGTGCGAATATTCAGGCGGCAGGAATTCAAACTTGTCCTCTTCGCCCTCCGGCACGCGGCAGCCCTCGTCCTCGAAGACGAAGTGTGCGCTGCCGATGAGCACTGTTTTCTCGTCCACCATGCTCGAAATGCCGTGCGCCACGACGTACTGGACCTGAGAGTGATACTCCTCGTGCGTCAATCCGCGGTCCCTGGCCTCGGCCACGACGGCGTTGGCGATGGAATGGGGATAGTGCTCTTCGAGGCACGCGGCGAGGCGGAGCATCTCGCTTTCCTCATTGCCGCCGAAGGTGACGATTCTCGCGACCTTGGGCGTGGCGTAGGTGAGCGTGCCGGTCTTGTCAAAGACGATGGTGTTCGCCTGGGCGACGGCTTCGAGGAAGCGCCCGCCCTTGACGGAGATGTGATGGCTGCTGCTCTCGCGCATGGCAGAGAGCACCGCGATAGGCATGGAGAGCTTGAGCGCGCAGGAGAAGTCGACCATCAGCACGGCCAGCATCTTTGTGACGTTCCGGGTCAGCAGATACATCAGTATCGTGCCGCCCAGCGTATAGGGAACAAGCCGGTCTGCAAGGCGCGCCGCCTTGTCCTCGGCGGTGGACTTGAGCTTTTCGGACTGTTCGATCATTTTGACAATGCGATCGTATCTGCCGCCGCCCATCGTCTTTTCCACGCGGAAGACGCACTCACCCTCCTCGCAGACGGTGCCTGCGTAGACAAAGCTGCCTTCGTGCTTGACAACCGGCATCGACTCTCCGGTCATGGACGACTGGTTGACCATTGCCTCGCCCTCGACCACCTTTCCGTCGAGCGCGATGAGGTTGCCGGTGCAGACGACCACGAGGTCGCCTTCCTTCACGGACGAAACGGGCACAAGGACCTCGGTCTGACCGGCTTTGACCCAGACCTGATCGACATTCAGCGCCATCGCGCCGGCAAGGTCGGCAACGGACTTCTTGTGCGTCCACTCCTCGAGAATCTCGCCGAGGCGCAGCATGAACATCACGGAGCCTGCGGTGTCGAAATCGCCGCGCACCATCGAGACCGTCACGGCGGTTGCATCCAGCACGGCGACGGAGAGCTTTCCGTGCAGCAGCGCGCTGAGACCTTCCTTGATATACTTGACCGAACGGACCATCGCGATGACCGCGCGGACCGAAAGCGGCAGGAATAATTTAGAGAACGCACGGCGCAGGACGGTCATGGCAAGCCTGTCTTCAAACTCGCGGTTGAGTTCGCGCGGCGTGTGCGCCGGAACAAGGTCCATCGTCTCCGCCTTCTGGAACGAGAACGCGGCAAGCGCGCGGATGACCGTTTCGCAGGCGCAGGGATAGACGATCACGGCGTCGCAGGTACGGTCGAAAACCTGAACGGTTTCCGCGCCCGTTGCGTGCTTGAGATAGTATTCCAAAACGTCTGCCTGGCGCAGCGTCATACGGGAGCAGGACAAATGGACCCGCAGTCTGCCGCGCGATTCATGCAGAATCTGACATTTCATAAACAGGGTTCCTCCCAAATTGGCTTCAAAGAAAGGAGAGCCGCTTGGCGGCTCTCCCGGCGTGTCAAAGCCTCGCAGAGTTTCGCCCCGCAGGGCGAAATAAAACGGAAATCGCTGCCGTGCTTCGCGCCAAGGACTGCGTCATGA
>OQWM01002585.1_pt1 | contig 12244 bp, 6 predicted proteins | sample 1691531 | NCBI WGS metagenome assembly OQWM01 (sample SAMN03418257, study PRJEB22391) | human gut metagenome | biome: human-gut; feature: organic feature; material: feces | host: Homo sapiens | place: Tanzania | collected 2013-01 | reverse complement strand
ACCTTGGCTACCTTAGAATTGTTTACCGTATTCTGGCGAAGCAAATCTATGTAAATGATGTCGCCCTTCACCTTACCAGTACCTATCATATAGCCCCAGAAAGTATCCACGTCATATCCCTTTTCTGCCCCTAAGTGGAAGCCTGCCTGTGAAGAGCCATGGTCCATGACAAACGTAGCCCCAGAGTTCTTATACTGGATATAAATATCGTAATTATCATCAATATACCATTTAAACTCCAAGGTCTGCTGATCTGCTACGGAACCATCATCATTATAAACATAGTCGGTCTCCACGCCCTCTCCACTCAAAGCATCACGAGTGTTAGCATATTGGAAGAACTTCATATCGGCATAGAACTCATTAGTCTGTCGTGACTGCCCATCATCTGAAAGATAAGAATAGGTTACTGGTCCATACCATTCGCCTGTAAGCAACTGTGCCATATCCACAAGTCCATTATTCTGCGAACCTCCTTGCCAACCATTATTCCAATCATTGTTGCTCCATCCCCAATCATCATAATGGTCGTACCAACCATAAGGATCATACCAATAATCATCACCATCGCAGCTGGTCATTGTAAGCGACATGGCAGCTATCACAGCCATTGTCAGCAAAGAATATACTTTTTTCATATCAATAGTAGTTTAATCAGAATTTATTTGTTTTCCGGAAAGAATCGCTTCGGCAGCATGGTGCTGTCGTTCTGCTCCTGAGCACTCTCCTGCTGTTCTTCCTTATTATTACTGCGCGTCTTGGCGTAGCCGTAATATCCCCAAGAGTCGTACCAGCTGTCGGAACCATACCAGTAATAATTGTCCCAGTCGGGCGTATTGACCTTGACGAACTGGAAGCTGATCCATTTGTTCGTACTGTTGAAATCTATATCACCATAGAAGTAACCATTGTCGTCGAGATGATAGTTACGGATGACAGCCTTTTCTTGAGTATCAAGGAAATTGATATAAATGGTCGTGCCACTCACGCGCCAGGTAATGCGGTTGGCCACATAGTCCCAGGGCGCATTGCTGTAATAGTCTATCCAGTAGCCGTCGCCAGAATCGTACCCGGAATTGAAAGTTACCGCAGACATATTAGACTGATAATAACGTCCTTCATAATCCAGCTGCGTCTGCATATATCCCTTCCATGTACCATTGAGGGCATAGGCAATGTCTGCATCCTCATCGCATGAAGTGAGCGAGAGCATCATGACTGCCATGAATATCATTGAGAAGTAATAAGTAATCTTTTTCATATCGCTTTTGTTTATAAGTTAATATTTTCGTTAAATTCTGGTGCAAAGATACCTTATTCTTTTCTTAGGGCAAAGGGAATAGTAGATTATTTTAAGGAAAAATCCCTATTAAAAAGCGGATTTTCCCTAAAATGTTTGGAAATGTCAAGTTTAATGCCTAACTTTGTACCAAACTTTATCAAAAAAAGCATGAAACGCTTACATTTTTTAATTATACTATCATTTATAACAATCTTTTCATCAGCAGAACCCTATTGCGATGTCAGAAAGTTTTCAATCCTCGATGGACTTGCCGCCAACTCCATTTCCGATTTGGCACAAGGCTACGACAATATGATGTGGTTTGGCACCTTGAATGGTCTGTCCTATTACGACGGCTATCATTTCAAGACATTCCGTGACGAGCCCGACGACATCGACATCATGAGTACCAACCGCATACTCGCCATCTTCCCAAGCCCAGACAACAATGTGTGGGTAGTCACCGCCGACCGCAAGCTATACATCTTCGATACAGAGCAATGCCAGTTTATCAAGGTTGGCACGATGCTCTGCAAGCGTTTCGGCATCCATTTGGAGTCGAGCGAGATATATCCACTCGCCAATGGACACACCTGGATTACGACTCACAAACAGAACTTCCTGATTCGTGTAGGCCAAGGAAAGGACATAGAGAGCATGAAGCCCGAGCTCATCAAGGTGGGCGAAAAAGGACTGCGAAGCGGCAACGTATGGTTTATCAAGCAAGACAAGCGAGGCCGTGAATGGATTCTCACCGACAAGGGAACATTCATCTACGGCAAGAACTTCCATACCTCTACGCCCTTCAAGTGGTTCAGAGAAGTGGGCAACACCATCTTCCTCGCCACGACTGATGGCAAGGTGGCTGTCTACGACAAGCAGAACCATCTCTCCTGGATTCCCATGCCAGCAGGCGTCACTCGCATCAATGAGCTGAAGAATACTGGTTATCAGTTGATTATCGCTACCAACATAGGACTCGTAGTGTACAATCCACGCACATTCAAGACCGATGTCATCAGTGTGCAGAACCCCAATCAGCCCGTAGCAGAAGTGAAGAAAGCCTACGTAGACGGGCACAACATGGTATGGGCATTTACCGAAGGACAGGGCGTGACGGTAATCAATCCTCAGACGATGACCACACGATGGCTCTATGCCGACGCCCCAACGCCAGCCGACCGTACCACAAGCAACAGCTTCTTTATCATGGAAGACGAGCACGGCACGCTGTGGACTATTCCCAACTATGGCACCTTCAGCTACTACGACCGCAAGACGGGAAAGCTCGTTCCCTATATGCTGAAAAGCAACTCGTCAGGCAACTTCTATGTGCCTTATATCTCGAAATATGTCGTTTCAGATCAAGGCATACTCTGGCTGATAGGCATACACGACCTGACGCAGGTGAACTTCAAGTTCCACAACTACAGCATGACCAAGCTCGAAGAAGGAGAGTCGGAAGTAAGAGCCATGGCTTACACTAACAACGGATTCCACTGGGATGGTTTCAAGTCGGGACACCTCAAGATCAGCGACAGCCACTTCAAAAAGATTGGTTATCTGCAGTCCAACGGACAGATCAGCCAGAAGCAGACACCCTTCTCACGCTCAGGTATTTATGCCATATATCAAGACATGAAGGACAGAATGTGGATAGGCACAGACGGCGACGGACTGTATCTGTATGACCGAAACACCATGCGCCATTTCCGCTACAATGCATCCGACAGAAATTCCCTCCCGGGCGACAGCATCTATGATGTGGTGAGCGACCGACAGGGCAACATCTGGGTAGCCACATACGGAGGAGGCTTGGCACTTATGCGTGAAGACCCACAGGGCAACATCACATTCCTTACTCCTCGTAACGGACTGAGATGGCCAAAGGAATATTACAGTAAAGTACGTAGAATCACCTGTACCGCCAGTGGCGAAATGCTCATCGGAACCACAGGCGGCCTCGTCACCTTCAAGGAAGAAAAGCACCCTTCCAAAAACATACAATTCCACACCACTTCCTACAGGGAGAACGACACAACATCGCTCACCGCATCAGACATCAACTACATCCTGGTGCGTTCCAACGGAGACACCTATGTATCGAGCATCGGAGGAACCCTCGACAAGATAACAAGCGAAAACCTGCTGCTGGACAATCTGAAGGTAAGATTCTGCAATTTCATCAATACCAGCGAGGGAAATGTGCAGAGCATGATAGAGGACAACAGTGGCAACATCTGGCTCATCAGGGAGTCGAGTGTCGATAAATACAACCCCAAGACAAGGAAGCTGACCGTCTTCGGTCCCAACGACTTCGACCTCAACATGACCTTCTCGGAGGCACGCCCCATTCACGACCCTGTAACCGACAACATCACAGTAGGCACTGCTACGGGCAGCCTGACGTTCAACCCCGCGAGACTGAAGCAGACCGACTATCAGCCACGCATTATCTTCACTGAGCTGCACTACAACGGAAGCAACGAGAACATACCTATCCTGCACCAGAAGAAGATAGTCATCCCAGCCAACAAACGCAACCTGTCCATCAGCTTCGCCGCACTCGACTATACACGCAAGTACCAGCAGTACTATAAATACCGCATCGACGGACATACCCCCGAAGGCGTATGGATCGACCTTCGAGGACAGAACCGCATCGGCTTCAACCGAATCTCGCATGGCAACTATGTGCTCAAGGTCATCGCCACCAATACGCATGGCAAATGGAGCAAATACGTGGCTTCGCTGGAACTCGACGTGCAACCGACGTTCTGGGAAAGCATCTGGGGCAAGCTGCTCATCATCCTCATCATTGCCGGTGTTGCGGCTTTGTGTTTCATCACATACAACAAGCAGCAGAAAGAACGCATCAACCACGAAATGAACGAGATGAAGAACAGGTTCTTCAGCAAGGCTTCACACAAGCTTCGCACTCCACTCACGCTCATCGGAGGTCCGATAGACGAGGTGTTAGAGAAGGAGGACAACCTCTCTACCGAGAGCCGCAGCCTGCTGCAGATGGTTCAGCGCAATGCCAAGGAGATGCTCTATATGCTCAACAAGATGCTGAAGTTTGACAACGGAAGCGACTTCTATCTTGACGAAGGAAGCGATCAGGCATTCGTGTCAAGCGAGAACAACGGCAGCATCAGCGACGAGACAGCCAAAGGCTATCTCAAGGAAGTAGAAGAGACTGAAGAAGACGACAAAACAGAACAGGCGGAAAAGGACATCACCATCCTCGTCGTAGAAGACAACCCCGACCTGCGCCAGTTCCTCTTCACCATCCTCAAGACAGACTATAATGTACTGCTTGCCGAAAACGGCAAGGAAGGCTTGGTAATGGCAAGAAACAAGATGCCCGACTTCATCCTTACCGACGTCACCATGCCTGTGATGGACGGTTTCACGATGGTACACTACATCAAGCAGGACACCAACACCGCCCATATTCCTATCATCGTACTGTCGGCTAAAGCCAGTGTGGAAGACCACCTGCGAGGCTTCGAGGAAGGTGTGGACGGTTATCTCACCAAGCCGTTCTCGGCCACCTACCTCAAGGGACGTATCGAGGCTGTCATCAATCAGCGTCATGCCCTGCAGCAAGACATGCTGAAACAGATACAACGAGCCGAGGGTGCCGAATTCCATATCACGCACGAATATCCACAGACAGCATCCGGACAGGGCGACAACAGAAGCCCGGCTACTAATAAGCGCATGACGGAAGAGGACGCTCTGACCGAGAAGATCGTACAGTTCATCAATGAGAACATGAGCAATCCCGACCTCAAAATCGATGACATCGCCGTAGCCATGGGTATGAGCCGCAGCGTGCTCTACGGCAAGATCAAGAATGCTGTGGGCATGAAGCCTATCGACTTCGTACGCCACATCCGCATCATGCGTGCCACCGAGTTGCTCTGCAATACCGACGAAACACTTAGCAGCATCGCCTACTCTTTGGGCTTCAGCGATCCTAAGTATTTCTCGAAGGTATTCAAAAAGGAAATGGGTATCATTCCAAGCGAATATAGAGAAAATTCGAAGTAATAACACTTTTTTATACCTGGTGCACGAAAAAAACGAGAATTTACACCTTGATTCTGTACGAAAGCAGTACCTTTGCACCAGTTCTTAGAAAAGTTAAATGATAGTTTAATTCTTGAATACTCCTTTCCTTCAACAACGAAAGGAATATTCAAAGTGATCCGGGGATTGTGAAATTCCCGGATTTTTTTTTAAAAAAATATCAGTAACTATAGACACATATGAAAGAAAAATCGTATCTTTGCACTCGTTAAAGATACGATAACTGAGATTAAAACTATAAAAAGATACATAAAAAGAAAATGAGAACCGTTTACGAATTCTCTGTCAAGGACAGAAAGGGAAAGGACGTTTCCCTCAAGGAGTATGCCAACGAGGTGCTGCTCATCGTCAACACAGCCACGAAGTGTGGCTTCACCCCACAGTATGAGGAACTGGAAAATCTCTATGAGAAATATCACTCACAAGGTTTTGAAATCCTCGATTTCCCTTGCAACCAGTTTGGTCAGCAGGCACCCGGTACAGACGAGAGTATTCATCAATTCTGCAAGCTTACTTACGGCACAGAGTTTTCACGCTTCAAGAAGATAAAGGTAAACGGTGATGACGCCGCTCCTCTTTACAAGTTCCTCAAGGAGGTGAAAGGTTTCGCTGGCTGGGACGAGTCACACCCTCTCTACCCTGTCCTCGACAAGATGCTGAGCGAGGCCGACCCCAACTACAAGGAGAGTGCTGACATCAAGTGGAACTTCACCAAGTTCCTCATCAACAAGAAAGGTCAGGTTGTTGCCCGCTTTGAGCCTACCACCAGTTTCGAAGTTATCTCTGCAGCCATCGAAGAATGGCTGAAAGCATAAAACATAAAAATCCCCTGCAGGTTCAAACTTGCAGGGGATTTTTTATTTTCAAGAAATATAGTACTTGTTTAATCAAGAAATTACACTTTAGGAACATCCTTGAGGAACTGCTCTATCTCTTCGTCGCTGACAGAATAGTTCTGCAGATCGCCATTGATGTAGCTGTCGTAAGAAGGCATATCGATGAGACCATGACCAGACAGACAGAAGAGGATGACCTTCTCCTCGCCCTTCTCCTTCGCCTTGAGCGCCTCACGGATAGTGGCAGCGATGGCATGACAGCTCTCTGGAGCAGGAATGATTCCCTCGGTACGGGCAAAGAGCATACCAGCCTGGAACGACTCCAACTGTGGAATGTCCACACCGTGCAGATAACCGTCCTTGAGCAACTGCGAGATGATCATACCGGCACCATGATAACGCAGACCACCAGCATGAATGTTGGCAGGCTTGAAGTCATGACCTAAGGTGAACATCGGCAGCAGCGGAGTGTAGCCAGCCTCATCGCCGAAATCATATTCGAACTTACCCCTTGTCAGCTTAGGACAGCTCTCTGGCTCGGCTGCGATAAACTCGGTGTTCTTCTCACCACTCAGGTTATGACGCATGAATGGGAAAGCCAGTCCGCCGAAGTTACTTCCGCCACCGAAGCAGGCAATCACCTGGTCAGGATATTCGCCAGCCATCTGCATCTGCTTTTCTGCCTCCAGTCCGATGATAGTCTGATGCAGAGCCACATGATTGAGCACCGAACCCAGTGTGTACTTACAACCCGGAGTGGTAGTAGCCAACTCGATAGCCTCACTGATGGCAGTACCGAGTGAACCTGGGTGATGAGGATCGCGCGTGATGATATTCTTACCAGCACGTGTACTCATCGAAGGAGAGCCCTCCACGGTAGCACCAAAGGTACGCATGATGCTGGAGCGATAAGGCTTCTGGCGCATGGTTATCTTCACCTGATACACAGCTGCCTCCAGTCCGTAGAGTTTGGCTGCATACGACAAGGCTGCGCCCCACTGTCCTGCACCCGTCTCGGTGGTGACGTTGGTGTCGCCCTCCTGCTTGCAGTAATAGCACTGTGGCAGGGCGGAATTGATTTTATGAGAGCCTAAAGGATTGACACTCTCGTTCTTGAAATAGATGTGGGCAGTAGTTCCCAGTGCCTCCTCCAGACCATAGGCACGCACCAGCGGAGTAGAACGATAGAAGGTGTACTTCTCCTGCACGTCCTCAGGGATGTCGATCCAGGCATGTTCTGTATCGAGCTCCTGCTTGGCACACTCCAGATTGAACACGTGCGACAAGTCCTCAGCCGTCATGGGCTTGTGGGTCTGCGGATTAAGTGGTGGCAATGGCTTGTTGGGCATTTCTGCCTGAATGTTGTACCACTGTGTAGGAATGTCTTTTTCCTGTAGGATGAACTTTTTCTGTCTCATAATTTTTAAGTTGATATTGATTGTGATTGTTATTCTTAGTCTTACACTTTATCTTATTCTTGTATTCTTGATTTTACTTTTGTATTTCCTTCAGAATTCCCACAGCCTGTTCCACACTCGTGATGCGGGCGATACGAAGGAATCGCTTGTTGTTCTTCTCTTTCAACGCACATTGCTGTACGTGGCAAGTGGCATAGTTGAGAACCTTCGAGAACATCGTGCTGCGATAGAACGGACTCTGCACGTTGCTTACAAACTGCATTTGCATAGTACCCTGTTTGAGCATGATCTTCTCGCAGCCCAAGCGTTTGCCGAGGCGTCGCAAGCTCACCACGTGCATCAGTTCCTCACCCTCACGGGGCACAGGTCCAAAGCGGTCGATGATTCGCTTTCGGTAAGCAGCCAGGTCGTCGTCATTCTCTATGCGGTCCAATTCCCTGTAGAGCAACATTCGCTCGCTGCTTCCCGGCACATAGGTGTCGGGGAAATACATCTCTAAGTCGCTCTCGATAGAACAGTCGTCCACGAAGTCGTCACCCGTGAGCTGCTGTCCCTCGTCCATCTCCTCCTGATACAGGTCGCCAAACTCCTCATTCTTCAGTTCGGTGACAGCCTGCGACAGAATCTTCTGATAGGTTTCATACCCCAGGTCTTCCATGAATCCGCTCTGCTCCGAGCCAAGCAGGTTTCCAGCACCGCGAATGTCGAGGTCCTGCATGGCGAGGTTAAACCCGCTTCCCAGATCGCAGAAGGTCTCCAACGCCTCCAGTCGGCGGCGAGCATCGAGTGTCAGTGTACTCTTCGGCGGAGCCACGAGATAACAGAAAGCCTTCTTGTTGCTACGCCCCACCCTGCCTCTCATTTGGTGCAGGTCGCTAAGACCAAAGTGATGGGCATTGATGATGATGATGGTATTGGCGTTCGATATGTCGATACCGTTCTCCACAATGGTTGTCGAGAGCAGCACATCGTAGTCGTAGTTCATGAATCCCATAATGACCTTCTCCAGTTCCTCGGGCTTCATCTGTCCGTGTCCTATCGCCACGCGGCAGTCGGGCACGTACTTTTCTATCATCAGTTTCAGTTCCATGAGCTTCGATATGCGGTCGACGACGACATACGCCTGTCCGTTACGGCTCATTTCAAAGTTGATGGCATCTGCCATGGTATCACCGCTGAAGGTTACCACCTCCGTTTGTATCGGGTATCGGTTGGGCGGCGGCGTGCGCATGATGCTCATGTCACGTGCACCCATCAGCGAGAACTGCAGAGTGCGGGGAATAGGTGTGGCACTCATCGTCAGCGTGTCGACATTCACCTTCAGTTGGCGCAGCTTCTCCTTGGTGCTGACGCCGAACTTCTGTTCCTCGTCGATGATGAGCAGACCGAGGTCGTGCCATTTCACCGTCTTTGATATCAGCTTGTGCGTTCCCACCACGATGTCAATCCTTCCCTCCTTGAGGTCTTCCAGCAACTGTTTGGTCTCTTTGGTGGATCGTGCTCTGCTCAGATAATCCACCCTTACCGGCATTCCCTCCAGTCGGTTTCTGAAAGTCTGGTAGTGCTGAAAAGCCAGCACCGTGGTAGGCACCAGCACAGCCACCTGCTTGCTGTCGCATGCCGCTTTGAAGGCTGCACGTATCGCTACCTCCGTCTTTCCGAAACCTACGTCGCCGCACACCAGTCGGTCCATGGGCCGTGCGCTCTCCATGTCGGCCTTCACGTCCATGGTGGCTTTGTTCTGGTCGGGCGTGTCCTCGTACAGGAACGAAGCCTCCAGCTCATGTTGCAGATAGGAGTCGGCACTGAAGGCGAATCCCTTCTCCCTGCGGCGGCGGGCATAGAGCTTGATCAGGTCGCGCGCGATGTCCTTGATGCGCTTCTTCGCCTTTTCCTTCAGTCGGTCCCAGGCACCCGTGCCGAGGGTCGACAGTCGGGGCGGCTCGCCCGTATCGCCGCTGCGGTATTTGCTGATCTTATAGAGCGAGTGGATGGATACATCCACCTTGTCGTTGTTCGTGTAGACGATGCGTATCATCTCTTGATAGCTGTTGCCCACCGGCACACGAACCAGTCCGCCAAACTTTCCGATGCCGAAATCCACGTGCACGATATAGTCGCCCGGCTCCATCTCCTGCAACTCCTTCATCGTGAGCGCCATCTTGCCGGCACGTGCTGAGTCCGAACGCAGACTGTACTTATGGAATCGGTCGAAGATCTGATGATCGGTAAAGAAACAGCATTTCTTATCGTTGTCGATGAAGCCCTCGTGCAGGGTCTTGTCCACGGGCACAAACCTCACCTGATAACGCTTCAGTTCCTCACTCTCAAAAATATCCTTGAGTCGCTGTTGCTGCTTACTGCTGTCGGCCAATATATATAAGGTGTACTGCTGCAGAAGATAGTCCTCCATCATCTGGCCTATCAAGTCGAAATTCTTATGGAACAGGGGCTGAGGCACGATATGGAACGGCACCACGTCGGCAGCCTCCTCTGTCTTGCGCTCCGCCACACCCTGTTCGGCGATGCCAAATTCTATGCGCTGGCGCTCCGCCACACCCTGCTGAAACTGCAGGGCCGATGACAGGTTCAGTTCTTTCTTCATGGTGCGTCTTATCCGTTCCGCCTCCACCTCGGTGGCTCCCTCCATCTGTTCCACCATGCTCTGCGAGGAGAAGCCCTCCTTGTATATCTGGTCTATACGGTCATAGACGAACGTAAAGTCCTTCATCGCCACCACAGCCCGCTTGTCGAGGAAATGCAGGAAGGGCAGTTTATCACCCTCAGCAAGCGAGAGTTCGGGCACAATCTCCACACTCTCACGCCGGTCGCGCGACAACTGGTCCTCAATGCTGAAAGTACGTATGGTGTCTATCTCGTCACCGAAGAAGTCGATGCGGAAAGGAAACTCGCAGCTGTAGGAATAAATATCGAGAATGCTGCCTCGAATGGCAAACTGACCAGGCTCGTAGACATAATCTGTCTCCATGAAGTCGAAGTCGCGCAGTTGATGCGAGATGTCCATCAGCGACACCTGGTCTCCCACTGCGAGTTTAATGATACGCTCATCGAGATTCTTCTTCGACACCACCATCTCTGCCAGAGCATCGGGGTAAGTAACGACATAGAGTGGCTGCGAGGATGCCAGTCGTGCCAGCACCTCGGTACGCAATATCTCGTTGGCAGCATCCTTCTGTCCGTATTTCACAGCACGCCTGTAAGTAGAAGGAAAGAAAAATGCCTGATCCTGCCCCAGTATCTGCACCAGGTCGTGATAGAAATAGCCCGCCTCGTCGGCATCATTGAGCACGAAGAGCACCGGGCGAGCCAACCGCTCTTTGACAGCGGCAAAAAACAAAGGCGCAGAAGAACACACCAATCCACTGAGGAAAACGGTCTTCTGCGTTTTTCTATCCAATAATTTCAGGAGCGCCTTCGCCTGGGGCGACCGCTCAAAAATATGTACTATTTCCTGTATTTCCACTTCTCTTCAGTCTTCGCCCCTTACACCTTCTTGGGATATTTCTTAAACCATCCATCCCAGCGCAGGCGCATCACACCAAAGAAAGCCTCACCAAAGATTCCACCGCTCATCTTGCTCGTACCCTCACGTCGGTTGACGAAGATTACGGGCACTTCCTTGATCTTGAAGCCAATCTTGTGGGCAGTGTATTTCATCTCTATCTGGAAGGCATAACCCTTGAAACGGATCTCGTCAAGATTTATGGTTTCCAGCACCTTGCGGCGATAACATACGAAACCTGCCGTAGTATCATTCACCTTGAATCCCGTGACCATTCTCACATACTTCGAGGCGAAATAGCTCATCAGCACACGACCAATAGGCCAATTCACGACGTTGACACCCGAGACATAGCGCGAGCCCACAGCCACGTCGAATCCCTCGTCGTGAGTCGCGGCGTAGAGTCGTGGCAGGTCATTGGGATCATGACTGAAGTCTGCGTCCATCTCGAAGATAAACTCATACCCCTTCTCAAGCGCCCATTTGAAGCCAGTGATATAGGCTGTACCCAGTCCCAGCTTGCCCTTTCGCTCAAGGATATGGAGACGGGAGGCAAACTCGCCAGCCATCAGATTCTTCACTATGGCAGCAGTACCGTCGGGGCTTCCGTCATCAATAACAAGGATATCAAAGTCTTTCTCCAGACCGAACACGGCCCGGATAATCTTCTCGATATTCTCCTTTTCATTATAAGTAGGAATAATTACAACACTATCACTCATAAGCTATTATTGGTTTAAATGAATCGACATGATAATAATTAATATATCTTATGCAAAGATAATGCAAACGAGTGCAGAATATCAAGCTTGCTTGAATATTAAGCCGAGTGCAGCTTATCTTATGCAAAGATAATGCATTTTTCTGAGTTTGCGAAAAGAAAAAGAGAATATTTTCATTTTCTGAACGATGATTATATTTAATTCACGTTGTTGCGAAATAAAGTAACTACTCAGCACCCCCTATAGCCATAAGTAGTTACTTTAAAATCGTTAAACCACATTGAAATCTTCGTTCAAAGGCTTTGAACGGACATTCAAAGGCTCTGAACGGACATTCAAAGGCTTTGAACGCACATTCAAAGGCT
>OQWM01002582.1_pt1 | contig 12247 bp, 10 predicted proteins | sample 1691531 | NCBI WGS metagenome assembly OQWM01 (sample SAMN03418257, study PRJEB22391) | human gut metagenome | biome: human-gut; feature: organic feature; material: feces | host: Homo sapiens | place: Tanzania | collected 2013-01 | reverse complement strand
CCGCAGCCGTCACGACCGGTGCGGCCGCCGAGCAAAATGACAATATCGCCCGGATCCGGCACTTCACGAATGACGTTTTCAATCGGTGCTGCGCCGACAACTGCGCCGATTTCCATGCGCTTTGCGACATAGCCCGGATGGTAAATCTCATGAACCAAGCCGGTAGCCAGACCGATCTGATTGCCGTAAGAAGAATAACCGGCAGCGGCAGTGGTGCACAGCTTGCGCTGCGGCAGCTTGTGCTCCAGCGTCTCGCTCAGCGGAACCGTCGGATCGCCTGCACCGGTCACGCGCATTGCCTGATATACATAGCTTCTGCCGGACAGCGGGTCACGAATTGCGCCGCCAAGGCAGGTAGCAGCGCCGCCAAACGGTTCGATTTCGGTCGGATGGTTATGGGTTTCGTTTTTAAACATGAGCAGCCACGGCTCTTTCTTGCCGTCTACGGTTGCATTGATGCGGATAGAGCAAGCGTTGATTTCTTCGCTCTCGTCCAGATTCGGCAGGCAGCCGCGCTTCTTGAGCACCTTGCCCGCAATGGTGCCGATATCCATCAGCGTAACCGGACGCTTGGCAGCCTTCTCCTCGCCGTATACTTCGACGCGGCCTGCCAGATAGCGGTTGTACGCGTCCAGTACCATCTGATCGTCGATTGCGCTCTCGTCAATCTCGGTCAGGAAGGTGGTGTGACGACAGTGGTCAGACCAATAGGTGTCGATCATGCGCACTTCGGTGATGGTCGGGTCGCGCTTTTCTTCCCCTGCGAAATAGCTCTGCAGGAACTGCAGGTCATCCAGCTCCATTGCCAGACCCAGACTGGTGCGCATCTGCTCCAGCGCAGCAGCGTCCATGGAAATGAAGCCCTCTACGGTGTCAACTTCTGTCGGGATTGCATAGTTTGCTTCCAACGTCTCCGGCTTTGCTGCGGAGGCCTCGCGGGAGTCAACCGGATTGATGAGATAGCCGCGGATCTTGTCCAGCTCTTCATCGGTCAGCTTGCCGCCCAGCACATAGATATGGGCTGCTGCTACCTTCGGACGCTCGCCCTGTGTCATCAGCTGGATACACTGCGCACAGGAATCCGAGCGCTGATCGTACTGACCCGGCAGCGGTTCAACCGCGAGAATGCGGTAATCGCCTTCCGGCATCGGATACTGCTCATCGTAGCAATCATCTACCATCGGCTCAGAGAACACGATGTTTTTCGCCTTTGCATAGGTTTCTGCATCAATGCCTTCCACATCGTAGCGGCACAGCTCACGCACGTAAGTGAGTGCTGGAATCTCCAGCAATTCACGCATGCTGCTGCACAGCGACTGGGATGCACTGTCGAAACCCTTGCGCTTTTCCGTATAGCATCTTAATACTGCCATGTTGCACCTCGAATTACCATAGTATCGTCAAACATCGTTTGCAAAAAGTTTTGCAAATCTTACAATAGATATTTTAATCATACCGTTTTTTCTACCTATTTTCAATGCTCTTACGTGAAAACGACAGGATTTTGTTAGATTCAACCAAAATTCCACACAGATATATGCACTTTCCTGCACACTGTCCTCCCGCCCGAACACAAAAAAAGCTCCATTCGGCTTTGATTTGCCGAATGGAGCAAAAAGATGCAATTTTACGGGATGGTATAGCCGTATCCGTAGCTGCCATATGGATTGGTGCTGCCGCCGTTCTGGCTGCCGCTCTGACCGCCGCTGTTGTCTTCCGAAGAAGAGCTGTCGCTGCCGGAGGAGGAGGCCGTGCCGCTCAGCGTGGACTGGTCTATCAGCTTGATGGAAACTTCCTTGGTGCTGCCGTCCCGATAGATGGTCAGCTTCATCGTGTCACCGACTTTCAGCTCGTTCTTGACCTCGTTGATGTCGGTCATGCTGGTGATGTCCTTGCCGTTGACGCCGGTGATAATATCGCCCGCCTGAATGCCCTGCTGGTATGCATCGGATGACGGATCTACGCTGGATACATAGACGCCCTGCGGCAGGTTAAAATAGCTTGCACGGGTCGAGTCAATGTCATAGCCGCTGATGCCGATTGCCGGACGGCCGGTCACATGGCCGTTTGCAATCAGTTCATCCACCACTTCCTTGACGGTCGTCATCGGGATGGCAAAGCCCATGCCTTCAATCGACGCGCTGTCAGAGGACGAAGCACTCAGCTTGGAGTTCGTAATGCCGATAACCTGACCGGCAGAGTTAATGAGCGCGCCGCCGGAGTTGCCCGGGTTAATCGCGGTATCCGTCTGAATCAGCGTCATGACACGGTCATTGATCGTCACATTTCGATTGATGGCGGAGATAAAGCCGCCGGTGAAGCTGTTCTGATATTCCAGACCGCCGGGAGAGCCGATGGCAAATGCGCGGTCTCCCACCTTCAGATTATCGGAATCGCCAAATTCCGCTGCGGTCAAACCGGTTGCATCAATCTTGAGCACTGCCAAATCCGTCTGCTCATCGGTGCCGACCAGCTTCGCGGTATAGCTTTTTCCATCGCTCAAAACCACCTTGTACATATCGCCGCCCTCGACGACATGGTTATTGGTGATGATATAGCCGTCCTCACTCATGATGACGCCGGAGCCGGAGGACTCCGTACCCTGCTGCACAGAATCCACGACAATCGCAACGATGGACGGGGAAACCTTCTGATACACTTCGGAATAGCTTGCCATATCCTCGCTTGTGCTGTTCAGCTGTACTTTTGTCGTATTGGAGGATGTGCCGCTTCCGGTGTCCGTCGAGCTGTCAGAGGAGCTGTTCAGCGTCGGCAGTGAGATGTGTCCGTTGGCTGCCCAGCCGCCGCCAAATGCCAGCGCACCGACAATAACCACCGCCGCCACCGGCTTCCACGGAAACTTCTTTTTCGGTCCCTTTGGACCCTTTGGGCCGCCCGGCTTCTTGCCGCCGCTCCACTGTTCATATGCATTGCTGTTCGGAGGAGGCGTGCTGCCGCCGTTTCCTGCGTCGGTAAAATTGCTGCTGTCAGCTGTGCTATTTGTATGTGTATAGGACGCACCGGCATTCTGATAGCCTGCGCCCGGCTGCTCATCTGCGCCGCGCACCGGTGTCTGGAACGGTGTCGTCTGTTCCGATGCGTCCTGCTCGGTATTCTTGCGGAATTCGTCCATATGTGTATCCTCCTTTAGGTGTCAGGATGTACTCGTTCATTTCTTTTATGTGCTTCATTGTACGCCTATAATATGGTGATTCCTTGTTTGCAATGTTAATTTTCTGTGAATCTACACATTTGCGCCGATTTTGCAGGAATACTCCCGTTTCCACCGGTCTTTTTGTGTTTTTTGTGTGACTTCTGCGCAGCATACAAAAAAGCACGATCTCAGATTTCCCTGAAATCGTGCCTTTGTTCACAGATCTGTTTTTTTGTTCACGCGTTCTTTGATTTCTGCCATGGGCTTTTTCTCTGCCATCGGCATCGTAAACATAAATTCCGTCTCCCCGCCGGACGAACGAACGGAAATATCGCCGCCGTGCATGTTGACGATGGATTTTACCAAATACAATCCCAGGCCGGCGCCGGTCTTATCGCGGCTGCGGCTGCGGTCTACCTTGTAGAATCGCTCAAACACGTGCGGCAAATCCTCGGCCGGAATCTCCGAACCGGTATTGCGAATCAAAAACTGGCTCATCGTGCCCTCCTGTTCGGCGCGAATGGTCAGCGTTCCGCCGTCATTGACGAATTTCACTGCATTGTCCACGAGATTGTAAATGACACGATAGATATGATCTCCGTCGCCGTAAACAATCAGAGAATCCGCCATTTCCACATCCATGTCCAGATGCTTATCATTGATTTGATTTTCAAAGCTGATGAGCACGCGCGCAACCATTTCAATCAGGTCGAACGGTGCCGGTGTGATGATAAGCTCTCCCGCCTGAATCTTCGCAGCATCCAACATGCGCATGACCAGACGCGACAGTCTGCCAACTTCCTCCGAGATAATCTTTAAGTACTGCGTATGCTTTTCCGGCGGAATTGTGCCGTCCAGCATGCCATCGACAAAGCCGCGAATGGATGTCATCGGCGTTTTCAGCTCATGCGAAACATTCGCCACAAATCCGCGGCTGAGTTCTTCCTGCTGCTGTAGGGAGGTCGCCATATTGTTAAAGCTAACCGCCAATTCATCAATCTCATCGCAGTTATTGTTTTCGGATACGCGCACATCAAATTCGCCGTGACCGAATTTCTTTGCAGCGGAAACCAAACTCTTGAGCGGACGCGTCAGCATATCCGACAAAAACCAGCTGATAATCATTGTCAGCACCAGCGTGATGCAGACAATGAGCAGGTAACTCTTCATGATGTCATGCATCAAATCGGTGGTCGATGTCGCCGGAGATGCCGCAATCACAAGCGCTGCGATATTGCCGGACGCATCCTTGCAGGTTGTGCCCGCAATAAAATAGTCTTCGGAAAACAAACCGCTCGCATTGCCGGAGGCAAAAAACGAGCCGTCTTTGCGGATTCTTTGTACCAGTTGGCTGCTAATCGTCCCCGGCATCTGACCGCGAAACGTATCGTCATCCTTCGGCGTCGAATACGCCTGTACCTTGCCGTCTGCATCGGTCAGCATGACCGTACAGCCGCTGACTGCTGCCTGCTGGTCGAGATACGTGTCCAAAAACATGTCGTAGTCCTTGTTCTGGAACAACTCCAAGTTGTTTTTGACAATGTCGTCAATATAATTGACGGTCGTTTCCAGCTGTTCCTGCTTTTCCTGCACGGAATAGCGGCTGATTTGCGCCATGAACATGCCGCCCGCAAAGGTAAAGCTGACGAGAATCAGCATGGCAAAGCACACATAGTTCTTGATAAAAAAGTTTTTCATCAGTCTCTGGTCTCGAATTTATAGCCGACGCCCCATACCGTCTTGAGGTCCCACTTGTCGCTGACGCCTTCCAGCTTTTCGCGCAGACGCTTGACATGGACATCGACGGTACGCGTATCGCCAAAGTAGTCAAAGCCCCAAACGTCATCCAGCAGCTGCGCGCGCGTAAACACGCGGTTCGGGTTGGAGGCGAGGAAATACAGCAATTCAATCTCCTTCGGCGGCGCGTCCACGCGCTTGCCGTCCACAATGAGGTCGTATGCCTGCTTGTCCACAGTCAGCTTATCAAAGGAAATCTTGCCGCTGTCCTCCGGTGCCAAACGGCGGAAAATCGCACGCACACGCGCAATGACCTCGCGCATTTCCAGCGGCTTGACGATATAATCATCGGCGCCCATTTCCAGACCGTTGACCTTATCAAACGTCTCGCCCTTCGCGGTCATGATGATAATCGGCACCTTGCTCTCCTTGCGGATAATTTTGCACACCTGCCAGCCGTCCATAATCGGCATCATGACATCGAGCAGAATCATGTCCGGATTGATTTTGCGCCACAGTTCAACGCCTTCTTCTCCGTTTGCCGCCTCGGTAATTTCATAGCCTTCGCGCTCCAGATACAGGCGCAGAAGCTCCCGAATATTGCCGTCATCTTCTACAATCAAAATTTTCTTACTCATATTTACCTCCTGTTTTCTTGGAGTTTATCAATCTTTATCAATCATACTTCTTTTATTATACGTCATTTGTCAAAGCAAATCATTACATTTCTGTAAAAGTATGCAAAAAATACACAAAAAAAAATTCCGGCAAAAGCCGGAATTTTCCAGTGTTTGAAGTTATTCATCCTCATCGCTGTACGAATTGGAATCGTCCTCTTCTGCATCATAGCGGGACGAACTCGAATCATCGGAGTCGTACTCCTCGTCATCTTCTTCGTCCTCCTCGGTATCCGAATCATACGAGCTGCGCGAGGAAGAGGTGGATCGTCTGCTGGTCGTTTCGCCCGCACCGTCATACGATTTCGCCGTCTTATCGCCGCCGAACACCGCAATGGCCGCCTCTGTCGCGTCAACCGCATTGACCACGGCATCCTCGGTGTATTCCGTCCAGTCCGTCATACGGGTGAAAATCGGAACAACCTGCGCCTTCGGCGCGGTTTTCTGCACGCTGTCTATGACAGACTTTGCGTCATCCGAACCCACCGGCACATAGACACGATGCGCAGTTGTCAGCAGCTTTTTCACATTGCCGAGTTTGACACCGTCCTCCGCCGCAGTCTCCGACTGCGTCACCAGTTCCGATGCATCGGACGCCGTCAGGCTGACAGAAACCGAATCACCAACGGTATTCTGTATCTCCTGCATGACATCGAGCAGCGCTGCCGCCTGACTGTCCGGCTCGTTGAAAAATTCAATGCGGTCGATATGTCCGCGCAGCGGGAAGGTAAATTCATCCAGCAAAATTTCATCGCAGCCTGCATCTACAGCGCTCTGTGCAATGTCGCACAAATAGGTCACAACGTCCGGATTGGTCGGATCCAGCCAGTGTTCGCTGTTGTAGTCACTCCATCTGCCGCCATTCTGATACTCCATAGACAGGTCGGAATTTTGTTTGGATGCCGCCTCGTCCTGGAAGCAATACACGCGTCCGACAACGTACACGCCGTTTTTGCTCAGCTCGCGCATGTTCTGTGCGAGTTTTTCCGCCTTCTTTGCCTGCAAGTTCTCCACGTCAGATACCATATCGGTCTCTACCGGAATGTTGAGCTCGCCCTCGTCGTCCTTGATGTTGACAATGACTGTGTTGAGCTTTCCTGCTTCCGCAAGCTGGATGAGCTGCTCCGCCGTGTCAGCGTCCGACAAATCGGTTGCTGACAGCATGGCGCCGCGCAATGCCTTACTGGAAACCGTATCGGCTTTTTTCGCCGGCTGTGCGCTGCCGCTGCCGCTTCCCGCAGCTGTTTTTTTCGGCTGGTTTGCGTTCTGCTCCATCGCGAGAATGCCGTATCGGTCGATGACATGGGCGCCGTTCTCGTCAAAAGACAGACACTGGAAAATCAGAAAGACGCCCACGAATACAACCAGCGCTGCCACAATCAAGACAGCGGCCACCGTGCGGCGGATGCGGGAATGACTGTGTTTGCTGTTGTGATTCATGAGCGTCTCCTTCTTGTTTCAAAAATTCAGATTCGAAGCAATCTTACTTCTCTTCTGCCGTTGCTGCTTCCTCAGCAGCCTTCTTAGCAGCGGCAGCCTTTTCTGCTGCAGCCTTCTTGGCAGCAGCCTGCTTTGCCTTGATCTCAGCAAGCTCCTTCACCTTTTCCGGGGTGTTCCACGGCTCGATGATGTGGCGCGGGCAAGCCTTTGCGCACATCTGGCACTTCTTACACTTGGTGTAATCAATTACCGGCAGGTTGCCTTCCATGGTGATGGCACCAAACTTACAGGTCTTTGCACACAGACCGCAGCCGATACAGCCAACCTTGCAGGAATCCATAACTTCCTTGCCCTTCGCCTTGGAGGAGCAATCGATACGGATCGGATTTGCCTGCGGAACCAGAGAAATGATATGCTTCGGACAAGCGGATACACACTTCGAGCATGCCGCACACTTATCTTCGTCTACCTTTGCCACGCCGTTTACAACGTGAATGGCGTCAAACGGGCAAGCCTTCTCACAGGTGCCCAGACCCAGACAAGCAAATGCGCAGTCCTTGAAGCCGTTTGCTACACGGATTGCACCGAGACAGTCGGTGATGCCCTCGTACTGTGCACGGTTCTTGACGTTCTCGCAGGTACCGGAACAGTGTACGTGTGCTACCATCTTCTCGCTCTCGGTTACTTCTACGCCGAGAACTGCTGCGATCTTTTCTGCTGCAGCAGCGCCGCCGACCGGGCAGCCGTTAACCGGCGCCTTGCCTTCAACAATTGCGGTTGCCAGACCGTTACAGCCCGGATAACCACAGCCGCCGCAGTTTGCGCCCGGCAGGCACTCCTGTACCGCCGGAATACGCTCATCGACCTCGACCGCAAAGATCTTGGATGCAAATGCAAGGACCAGGCCAAAGACAAGACCCATGATACCCAGTGCCAGCACTGCATAAACAATCGTCATCATTTGTTATTCACTCCTTATTCTTCGACAGTCGGGTTTACCAAATCTTCATGCCGCTGAAGCCAAGGAATGCCATTGCCATCAGAGAAGCGGAGATCAGTGCAATCGGGAAGCCCTCAAAGCACTTCGGGCAGTCTGCGGATGCAGTCAGGCGCTCACGGATGGAAGCGAACAGCACGATAGCCAGCGTGAAACCAATGCCGCCGGTGATGCCGTAGACAACGGATTCAATGAAGTTGTAGCTGTTCTGTACGTTCTGCAGTGCGACACCCAGAACGGCACAGTTGGTGGTAATCAGCGGAAGGAATACGCCCAGCGCCTGATACAGCGCCGGCATAGACTTCATCAGGAACATCTCAACGAACTGTACGAGGGTTGCGATGACCAGAATGAATGCGACTGTCTGCATAAATTCCAGACCCAGCGGAACCAGAATAAAGTTGTTAATCAGATATGTAACTGCGGAAGCCAGACCCATAACGAAGGTTACGGCCATGCCCATGCCAACAGCAGTGTCAATCTTCTTGGATACGCCGAAGAACGGGCAGCAGCCAAGGAACTGGGACATGATGAAGTTGTTAATCAGAATCGCACCAAGCGAAATGGATAAAATAGATGTCAGCATGATGCATTATTCTCCTTTCTTCAGCAGCTTCTGCATAACAGCGATGATGCAGCCGAGGGTCAGGAATGCGCCTGCCGGCAGGATCATGATGGTAGCCGGCTGGCTGAATACGGTGATTGCACCGCCGCCGATGGTACCAGCGCCCAGCAGCTCACGGACAACCGACATCAGAATCAGGGCAAACGTAAAGCCAAGACCCATAACGAGACCGTCCACTGCGGATGCACCAACGGAATTCTTGGATGCAAAGGACTCTGCACGGCCAAGGATGATACAGTTAACTACGATCAGCGGGATAAAGGTACCCAGGGATGCCGACAGAGACGGGATAAACGCCTGAAGCAGCAGGTCAACCATGGTTACGAAGCCCGCGATAACGGTGATGTATGCTGCGATACGAACCTTGCTCGGGATAATCTTACGCAGCAGGGAAATTACAATATTGGAACAAATCAGTACGGCTGTAGCGGACAGGCCCATGCCGATACCGTTTGTCAAGGAAGTCGAGGTTGCCAGCGTCGGGCACATGCCGATCAGCTGAACCAGTACCGGGTTATTGGTAACCAGGCCTTCCTTCAGACTTTTTGCAAAACTCATGTTTAGGCCTCCTTAACCCTGTTCAGCAGCGAACTGAGCCGCTGCAACAACGCCTTCCGATACAGCACGGGAGGTGATGGTAGCACCGGTCAGTGCATCAATCGAACCGCCGTCCTTGGCAACAGCAACCTCCGTGCCGACCTGGTCAGCGAACTGTGCCTGGAACTCCGGCTCCGTAGAACGAGCGCCCAGACCCGGGGTCTCAGAAGATGCGGAAATAACGGAGATGCCGGTTACCTTGCCATCGCTGTCGATGCCAACCATGGTGTCTACTGCGCCGCCGAAACCGGTCGGGCCGACTTCTACGCAGTAGCCTGCGTCAGCGCCGTCCTTGGTCATCTTGTATGCGGACAGAATGGTAACGGATGTTGCGTTCTTGGTCTCGGTGGTAACGGTGGTTCCTTCCGGAACGTCGATCTGCTCAGATTCTGCGCCCGGCATAACGTTCTCCAGAGAATCCTTGATTTTCTGTGCGTTCTGCTCAGCAATCGGACCTGCGGTTACTGCGTTAACAGCACCCAGAGCCAGAGCGACTACCAGCGTGATGGCGCAAAGGATGCCGCCGAGCTGTACAAATTCATTTTTCTGCTTGCCAGCCATGGATTAGCCCTCCTTCTTCTGCTTTGCCGGTGCACCGAACTTGGTCGGGCGAGTATACTTGTCAATCAGCCATACTGTGGTGTTCATCAGCAGGATGGAGTAGCAAACGCCTTCCGGATAGCCGCCGAAGAAACGGATCATGGTGGTCAGCAGGCCGCAGCCGATGCCGAATACGATCTGACCCTTCTTGGAAACCGGTGTGGTGCTGTAGTCGGTAGCCATGAAGATAGCACCGAGCATCAGGCCGCCGCCGAAGATAGCGTACAGCATGTACTCCAGATGACCATAGCCCTCAGCCGGGAAAATTGCAGCCAGAACAGCAACGGTCAGAATGTAGGATGCCGGAATGTGAATGGTGATAACCTTGCGAACCAGCAGGTAAATGCCGCCAACCAGAAGCAGTGCTGCGGAAACTTCGCCCATGGAGCCGCCGGTCACGCCGAGGAATACGCTCATTACGCTCGGCAGGTCGCCTTCTGCAGAACCCTTCAGAATTGCCATCGGGGTAGCGGTGGAGACAACGTCCGCGGTGGAGCCCAGACCAACATGGCTGCGAGCTGCAACCCAAGTCGTCATAGCTACCGGCCAGGAAGCCAGCAGGAATGCACGGCCTGCGAGAGCCGGGTTGATGAAGTTCTTGCCAAGGCCGCCGAAGATGCACTTAGCAAAAATGATTGCGATGCCGTCGCCGATAATCAGCATCCAGTACGGAAGCGTTACCGGGCAAACGAATGCCAGCAGCACGCCGGTAACGGCTGCGGACAGATCCATAACGGTATTCTCCTTGCCTACGATCTTGTCGTAGATTGCCTCGAATACCATGCAGGCAATGATGGAAACCGCGGTCATCAGGATGGCGCGCAGTCCAAATACATATGTCGATAAAGCGAGGGACGGAATCAGTGCCAGAAGCACGTCCAGCATAATCGACTTGGTATCCTCTTTGCTCTTAATATGAGGGGAGGATGTAATTACTACTTTGCTAAAATCATACATGCCATTCACCCTCCTTACTTGTTCTCAGCCGCAGCCTTGGCAGCTGCTGCCTCAGCTCTGCGCTTTTCCTGTACGCGCATCTTTGCTACGCGGAACTGCTGTACAAGCGGGATTCGTGCCGGACATACATATGCGCAGGAACCGCACTCGATGCAGTCGAGGACATCATATTCCTCGCAGCCTTCCAGATCGTTCTTTGCCGCATACATGTTCATGTATACCGGAGTCAGGTGCATCGGGCAGACGCCTACGCAGCGGCCGCAGCGGATGCAGGTCGGGTTCTTGACACGCTTGTCCTCATCGCCGGCCATAGCCAGAAATGCGTTGGTGCCCTTGAGTACCGGAACGTCGGTGGTGAACTGTGCGTTGCCCATCATCGGGCCGCCAGCCAGCAGCTTGTTCGGAGCAGCCTTGAAGCCGCCGCGGCTTACAAACGGCAGCGCGACTCCGCGCACTTCGATGTCGGCGTCAGGATCGACCGGCATCCCCGGCTTGTCCGCACGCTGCCCGTTAACGAAAACAATGCCGCTCATAACGGTGGTTTTCGCCCGCTCACGGCTTTCGGTGAAGCCGAGTTCAAATACGCGCTGATCCAGTCTGACTTTTTTCATGCCTTATTTCATGTCCTTATCCATCATTTCCATGGCCGCGCTGACGATACCGTCCGCGTCAAGGCCAAAATCGTGCAGCAGCTCCGCCACTGTGCCGTGCGGAACGATGCCCTCGCCCAGATTCAGAAGCTTTGCGGCGCGGACGTGTATCTCGTTGATCGCCGCCTCCTCAAGTATGCGCGAGCCGACGCAGCCGGCCTCGCACACATCCTCGGAGATAAGGAGTTTTCCCGTTTTGCGCAGCGAGCGCATAACGAGGTCGAAGTCCGGCGGCTTTATCATGCTGAGCTTTATTACTTCTGCGCTGATGCCCTCGGCAGCAAGACGCTCCGCCGCGTCGAGAACCTCGTTTGTCATTATACCGTAGCAGACCAGCGTGACGTCTCTGCCCTCACGCAGAAGCGTTTCTGGCGCGGTATTGCAGGCGGTATATTTGCCCTCTCCGCCGCGGGGATAACGTATCGCCACGGAGCCTTTTATATCATATATTGCCGCGTGCAGCATCGCTTCAAGCTCTGCATAGCTCGCGGGACACAGCACGGTCATATCGGGAACCGAGCTGAGATAGCTGACGTCAAATACGCCGTGATGAGTTTCCCCGTCGCTGCCGACTAGTCCGGCTCTGTCAACGCAGAAAACAACGTGCAGGTTTTGCAGCGAAACGTCGTGTATGAGCATATCATACGCACGCTGGAGAAAGCCCGAGTATATCGCAACGACAGGTACAAGCCCCTGCTTTGCCATGCCCGACGCCATGGAGACTGCGTGCTCCTCGGCTATGCCGACGTCGAAAAAACGCTGCGGGAAGCGCTCGGAGACAGATGGCCCGTACTGGATCACCTCATTGGCATT
>OQWM01002581.1_pt1 | contig 12247 bp, 10 predicted proteins | sample 1691531 | NCBI WGS metagenome assembly OQWM01 (sample SAMN03418257, study PRJEB22391) | human gut metagenome | biome: human-gut; feature: organic feature; material: feces | host: Homo sapiens | place: Tanzania | collected 2013-01 | reverse complement strand
AAACCGTGCAGAACTATGCCGACGGGCGTATTAGGCAGATGGGCGTATGGTGCGGCGACCGCAATATGAGCGCCGACGACATCACCACCTTGCAAGGTATTGGCGACACGCTGGCAGAGCAGGCGGCGGAGTTGTCGATTTTATATGCCCCGAAAGTGGCAAATGTGAAGCAGATAACGCAGACTGCGGCAGGCACGGGCAAGAACCGCGTGAGCGTGGTTATAGGTCAGGCAGGCAGCGGCACAGGCGCGACGCTTTACAAGGATAAAGGCAACGCCGCCAAGAGCAGCGTCAGCGGATTGGGTACAGTTCTGGGGCTTCTGAGCCGCGCCAAGGTTCACCAGTGCATAGCGTGGGTGCGTGAGTTCCCGACCGGCATAAGCGTGCCGGCATTCAGTGACGGAACACTTTACAGGGATTTGGACAAGGCTCTTGTGGAACAGCTTGACAAGTCGCGTTACCTGTTCTTTGTCACCCAGCCGGGACAGACCGGAAGCTATATGAACGACAGCCACACAATGGACGAAGCCACCAGCGATTACGCAGCCATTGAGAGTGTGCGCACAATGGACAAGGCTGTGCGCGGTGTGCGCACCTACATCGTGCCTGAGCTTGGCGGAAATGTCTATGTGGATTCCGAAAGCGGCAAGCTGGAAAGTTACAGCGTGAGCCACCTTGAAACTGTGGCGAACCATGCACTCGAGGACATGGAGCGAGCCGGGGAACTTAGCGGCTACAAAGCCGAGATCGACCCCGAGCAGGACGTGGCAAGCACCAGCCGCATAGACATAGTAATCAAGAATGTGGCAAGCCCTGTAATCCGCCATATCAACATAAAGATAGGGTTTGCCAAGACCGTATAACTTCAAAAACAAACAGAAATGGCAAGTATTGTAAACAACGGCATACCCTTGGTCAATGGCATGTTGTGCGCCTGGGCAGATATTGTTATCCTCATCGGCGGCGTGCCTGTTACCGGCATTGTCGGTATAGAGTACAGCGACGAACAGGAAGTCGTGAACAAGTGGGGTGCCGGCCGTCACCCTGTGGGACGTGCAAAAGGACGCATCACCCCTAACGCTAAACTGATTTTATATCAGGAGGAAGTGCAGGCGCTTCAGGCGCAGGCAACAAACGGCAGGTTGCAGGACCTTCCGCCTTTTGACATAATCGTGCAGTATCTGCCCGACAGCGGAGTGATAACGAAAGACAAAATCCGCAACTGCCAATTTTCAGGCAACAGCCGAAAATGGAAAGAGGGCGACACCGGGCAGGAGGTGGAGCTTCCGCTTGTGCCTTCACACATAGAGTGGGGAGGCGGCGAGTAGCCGGGAACAACATAATAAGCGGCCGTTAAGACCTCATTCCTTAACGGCCACTTGCAGTCCAATTAACAACATATTAAACACCAATTAAACGATATGGAAGAAAAAGAGAAAAGCCAGCAGGCACATACATTTGACGGGGGTGTAAGCCCCGAGCAGATCGAGGCGTGGAAAAACCAGCACCGCAAGGTTTACCGCATAGATATAGTGGAGGACGGGGATACCCATATAGGCTATTTCAAACGCCCTGACTTCGCCACCATAAAAGCCATGACAAAGATTTCAAAAACTGACGAGGTGGAAGCCGGCAAAGTGATGTTCAACAACTGTTGGTTGGGCGGAAGCGCGGAACTGGGCACAGATGCCGTGCTTTTCATGGCAGTGCAGGTTCAGCTCGGCAAACTGATGAACAGTTGCATGGGCAGCCTAAAAAACTTGTAGAGGCGCACACCCTTGCGGACGACGACAGCGAGGACACGTTTGCCAAGGGTTGCGCCTTGATACGGGCGAATCTACATAAAGACCCCGATGCGGTGGAAACGGCAGAGGAATGGGCTGCGCTTTATGGGCAGGCTCTTTGGCTTGAACGCTGGCGCAACAGAAACCAAGCAGAAATGATAACGTCTTTGTTTGGAAGTAATAGGCACTAAAGCCAAGGCAGCGAACCGTTTTTACCAGCTTTGAAAATCGCCCGGTAAAGAGCATATAAAGCCCAGCCTACATAAGCGATAAGTGCGCCGTAACAGATGACTTTTAATAGGAAGCTGAACATATTAAAAATTGGTTAATAGAGTAACTCGCTACAAATATAACGAATAAAAAGGACATGGCAAACGTTTTTGATTACATTTTTAACATAGGCGGAAATTTCTCAACGCAAATAAATGGTATGGGCGCTGCTGCCGGAAGTTTCACTGCCCAGGTTGAGGGCGCCGATACAGGAGTTCGTAAATTTACGAGTTCCCTTGCCACGTTTTCGTATCTAAAAGATGTTTTTCAGAATGTTGCTGATGGAGTCGAGCAACTGAGCGGTGCTGGTATAAGCCTGGATAGCCAGATGCACGACCTTAGTGCGGTTGCAGGTGTCACAGGCGACAGGCTAAAACAGATTGAGGGCTTCGCCAGACAGTCAGCCAAAACATTCGGAACTGATGCCAGTGTGGCAGTGGAGGGTTACAAACTGCTCCTGTCACAGTTAAGCCCGGAACTTGGTAAATACCCCGAAGCCCTCAGCGCGATGGGCGACTGCATACAGACCACCAGCAAGCTGATGGGCGGTGACGGCGTAGCAGCCGCACAGGTACTGACCACTGCTATGAACCAATACGGCGTCAGCCTGGAGGACCCGACGGCCGCCGCAAAGGAAATGGCGCGCATGATGAACGTCATGGCAGCAGCAGGACAGGCAGGATCGGCAGAGTTACCGGCACAATCGGAAGCTCTGCAACAGTGTGGAATGGCGTCTAAAGCGGCAAATGTGAGCTTTGAGGAAACCGCCGCCGCTATCCAAGTGCTTGACAAAGCAGGAAAGAAAGCCAGCGAGGGCGGTGTAGCCTTGCGCAATGTGCTTGGGCAACTGTCAAAAGGCCGCTTTGTGGAGAAGCAAGCCGCGGAGGAATTGAAAAAAGCGGGCATCGATGTCGTAGCACTTGGGGACAATTCCAAAACCCTTAAAGAGCGCCTCGAAATGCTTAAACCGATGCTGAACGACTCAGCGTTGCTGTCAAAATTCTTTGGCGTGGAGAATGCCAACGCAGCCCGCGCCTTGATTCAAGGCACAGAGGCACTTGACGGATTTACGCAAGCAGTGACCGGGACAAACAGCGCAACCGACCAGGCGGCTGTTATTATGGATAGCTACGCTGAGCGGCAAGCGGCCATTAATCAAAAAATTGAAGATTTCAAAATCTCGATATTCCAAGCGACAGGCGATTTTTCGCTTTGGTGTGGAGTGTTTACTTCCGCATTGGTGCCCATTGCCCAGATAGCCCCATTATTGAATATTGCTGGTAAATCCATGCTATGGATAATACGGCTTAACTGGGCGGGCATGTGGAGCAGCATTGTCGGTTGGGTGAGAACAGCCGCCATAAACATTGCGCTGATGAACGGCACCCTCTCCACAGGCAACATGATATCGCTTGGTTTCGTAGGCAACATGGGGCGTGCAACAATCGCCCTGATAAGGTTTGCCACCGTGGGCATATTCAACGCCCTTAAAGGGCTGGGCGCACTGGTGCTGTCGTTCATAACAGGCGGTACCGCTTCAGCCACATTTTCCGGCATAGCATCAACATCATTCGGGGTATTCGCCACGACGGCGACCACAGCGTGCAGAGCTGTGGGCGTAGCGATAATGAACATTCCGATAATCGGCTGGGTGGCGGCAGCCATTGCCGCCCTCATTGCGGTGGGCGCATATTTCTGGAACACATCGGCAAAGTTCAGAGCCGTACTGAAAGGGACATGGGCAGCGTTCAAAGCTTTCTTTACAGGAATCAGCGAACTTGCAAAACAGACATTCGGGGCAATAGGCGACCTTATCAAAGCCGCCTTCAACCTTGATTCCACCGGAATATCCACCGCACTGAACAAACTGAAAGCAGGATTTTCCGACTACGGCAAGCAGATAGGTTCAGCATTCAATGAGGCATACGATGCCGAAATGAGCGAAGCCGCCAAGAAAGAAGCGGCAGAGAAAAGCAAAAACAAGAGCGGCAAAAAAGCCGCCCCGAACAGCCCAAGTGCAGCCGTCCCGGAAGTGACCGTCCCAAGGGTTGATCCGACAGGCGGAAGCCTTGGCACAGCCACCGCATCGAGCGGAGGAAACAGCGACAGCGGTGCGGGCAAAATCCGCAACGTAACCATAAACATTGATAAGCTGGTGGAGCGCATAGAACTCCACACCGCGACCATAAGCGAGGGCACCGAGCAGATAAAGGAGCGAGTGCTTGAAGCCTTACTGGGCGCACTCAACGACACCCAATTGGCAACAGAATGAAATTACCGGTAAGCATATCATTTATGGCGGTTGGCGCGGCGCAGTTCGCCGCCAAGTCGCTAATAAGGTTCAAGCCGGGGCGCACAGGCGAAGCCCCGAGCTGGGAGGGACGCGGCGCGGACATGGCCACCCACGAAGTCGGCGCTCCGATAACAGACCGCGCCTATTGGGAGGGTCGCTATGCTCTTTGCACCCTCATTTTCCGCAAGGAGGACGGCTCAGAGCTTGAGATAACGGACGCCGTTGCGGCAGTAAACCGCGAGCGCCGCATAGTGTGCACCGACCTTGTGGGGCGTGACGGCACGGTGAAAGAATACATAAACGAGGGTGACTGGGCGGTAAACATCGTGGTGGGCGTTCAGGCGGTGCGCGGCGGCGTAATCACAGACGACTACCCGGACGAGGAACTGCGCCGGCTGCGCGAGTTTCTGGACGAAAAGAAACCACTGGAAGTGCACAGCACTTTCCTTGACATTTTCGACATCACAAAAATAGTAATAAAAAGTTATTCTGCAACGCAAATGACCGAGGCCAACTATCAGGCGGTAAGCATCAGCGCTGTGAGTGATGAAGACTATGAGATATACAGCAACGATTATTAAACACCCATTAAATAGTAATTAAAATGGCATTTACACAAGAACAGGAGGCGAAGCTGACGCAGTTGTTGGCAGCCTTTGAGAATGGCAAGCGCATCAACGAGCTTGACCCTGCGGAGGGCGACATTGGCGCTATGCAGATTGAAGTAATGGACGAGACGGGCGAAACCCGGCGCATGGAGCTGGAGCGAGCCGTGGCAGAAGCCGGCAACCCGATAGCGGGGCGCTGGTGGAACGAGGACAACAGCACAACCAAAGCAGCCGGCTGGTTCGGTTCGCTTGACGCACTGAAAAAACTGCCCCAGACGTTGGGACTTGGGCGCTATCTGGTGGCAGACGACCTCACCATGCGCAAGCTTGACCCGAAAGACAGCACGCGATTTGATGACGGCAGCCCTGCGGCACTTGACGGCTCAATGGGACAGTGCATGTGGTGCTGGTCGCGTCCGTGGTATTTCACCACATGGCGCGAGGGCTCACGCAGCTATTATGCCATTACCCTGAAGCCTATCGAGGGGCGCACCAGCTACCGCATACCAGTGGGCGGAACATCGTGGCTTGGGGCTGGTGTAATGGACCGCACCGAAATCAAATTGTGTTCCGTAATCAGCAGCGATGAGAGATACAGGGGCGGCGCAGGAAAAGCCTTGACGCTTGACAGCAAGACAAAGCGCCCGGCACTTGATGCACCGCAGGCGACCATGCTTGGAATGCCGGCAACCGTGTTGAGTACAACGGCATTCGGCACAAATGCGCGTAAGCGCGGCAACGGTTGGGAAGCCGACTGGTTTGTGGCACAGGCAGCCGTTGAAATTCTTATGCTTGTGATTATGGGCGACCGCAACAGCCAAGCCGCATTTAAGGCCGAACTCGATGCTGACGGACTATATCAGGGAGGTTTCGGCACAGGTGTAACGGATATGCCAGACTGGGGACAGTTCAACGATTATTACCCATTGATTTCTACCAATGTGGGTCTTGAAATGGGCGACGGCATAGGCTTGGTTCCCTACTCACTGCCTGCAAGCGAGAGCGCAGACGACAAGGAAACACCATACAAGACATTCAACGTGCCGGTGTTCTTTGGACTGGTGCACGCCGGTTATGGAAGTCTGTACCGCTTTGTGCGCGGCTTGACAGTGAAACAGGAAGCCGGCGTAAAAACCGAAGTGTATGTCGCAAAAAGTATGGCAGCGGACTTCAACCCCAACAGTGTAGAGGGGCTTAAAAAGGTTGCCGAATGTCCGCAACAGACAGGCTATATTAAACGCGTCAGCTTTGAGGGCTTATGCTCCATGCCTACGGAAGTGGGAGGAAGTTCTGTAACGTATTATCCTGACTATTTCTATACCGATGCAGACAAGGCCACAGGCCTTCGTGTCCGCGCGGCTGGCGGTAGCGCTTACTATGGTGCGCATGCGGGCGCGTTCTGCGTGAATGCGTATTACGCTCCTTCGACTGCGTATGCGTACTACTCGTCGCCCCTCTCCTTCTTTGTGGAAGACCCTGTGGTTGAATAAACGAATACGGGGGAGCAAGCAGAGAAACGGAATAAGTTCGAAAAATAACAAGTTCTTTGAAATTTTGAAATACCAAGAAGTCTTGATGAAGCGGCGGGGCGGAGCAATCCGAATCCCGCCGTAAGGCGGGCGAAAATTTATGAAAAACAGCCGTTGCTTATCGGTATGTGGCATAAAATTGCTAAATTTGCAGCCGTTGAGGCAAAACAGCCATAACAGGTTGCTGTCCTTGCAGTAGTGAGCCTTCGTGTCCGCGCGGCTGGCGGTAACGCTAACAATGGTGCGAATGCAGGCGCGTTCTACGTGAATGCGAATTACGCTCCTTCGACTGCGAATGCGAACTACTCGTCGCCCCTATACTTGCACTGAATAAAGAAACAACACTGCGATAAAGGGGCAGGACCTTGCCACTTGGCAAAAGATAACTTGAATACGGAGGGTGCCGGTAAGACCGGGGCGTAAGCTGCCGGTGTTGACAGTTCCCGAAGTGTGCAAAGCAGACCCACAGACCCGACAAAAGACCCGAAAACCCGATGAAACGTCATGGCTATTTATTTGAGCAAATATGCTCGCCCAGCAACTTGCTTTTAGCCGCCCACAATGCGGCAAAGGGCAAGCACAGGCGCGATGAGGTGAAACAGTTCTTTTCAGAGCTTGGCAACAACCTGCAAGAACTGCGCACCGAGTTGCTGGAACGGACTTATAAAACTTCGCCCTACGAGATTTTTATAAAGTACGAGCCCAAGCGGCGTGAGATTTACAAGCTGCCTTTCAGGGATCGTGTAGTTCAGTGGGCAATCATGCAGGTGCTTGAACCTATATGGACCCCGCAATTCACCGCAGACACGCACGCCTGTATAAAAGGGCGCGGCATTCATTCGCTGCATAAAAAACTGCGTGAGGATTTGGCGGCAGACCCCGAGGGCACAAAATACTGCTTCAAGCTTGATGTAAGCAAGTTTTATCCGAGCATCGACCATGACATTCTTAAAAGCGTCTTACGCCGTAAAATCAAGGACCCGGCAGTGCTTTGGCTGCTTGACAGCATTATTGCCAGTGCTCCGGGTGTTCCCATAGGCAACTATATTTCCCAATACTTCGCTAACCTCTATTTGTCGGAACTTGACCACCTCATAAAAGAAGTGGCCGGGGTGCGGTATTATTACCGTTATGCCGACGACATAGTGGTGCTTGCTGGCGACAAACCCACTTTGCACAGTGTCTGCGTGTTCATAAACCACTATCTGAACACGGAGCGCAAATTGTCGATGAAAGGCAATTACCAGATATTCCCGGTGCAAAGCCGGGGAATCGACTTTGTGGGCTATGTCACCTACCACACGCACAGTCTTGCACGCAAGCGCAACAAAAAGGGTCTATGTAGGGAGGTGGCGAAGTTGAGAAAGCAGGGAGTGCCCGAACCTGACATCATGCTGCGGACCGCTTCGCGCGTCGGCTTTATGGTGCATTGCAACAGCAAACATTTATTAAATATTCTTGGTATGAAAAAATTCAGTGAACTTGTGCCGGCAAAATCCGGCAACCTGACAGGTACAAAGTACCACATTGACACAATTTTGAACCGCGAAATCCATTTGACAGGCTACACGGTCGCCCCGTCGAAGCACAATTCAGAACCGTGCCTCACACTTCAATACGAGATAGAGGAGCCGCTAATGGAAGTTATGGCAGACGGCACCAGCCGCCAGGTGATAGACGACGAGGGCAACGCCGTAAAAGGCTGGGTGCAGCATATCACATTCACGGGGTCGCAGGCGTTGATACGCCAGTTGGACGGTGTGGAGATAACGGAACCGCTCAGGGCAAAAATAATTAAACAACCAATCGAACGGAATCGGTGCTTTTATAAAATCGTCGATCCGGACGATTAAAAAGCGAAACAATAATGATTTACACAGCAACCTACACGGAAAGAAAGAATTTTGTAAAATTTGACGACAGCCATGTGCTGCTTTATCTGAATGAGCAGCCAGGCGAAGTGACCAACCCTGAAACTGGGGAAAGCGCGCCGGGCTATTCCTACACAGGCGACCAAGCCGACGGCTCCACGATGATAGCAGCCGAGGGCGTGACTGATGAGAACCGCCGCGACAAGTTCGTTGCCGGGCTTATCGGTCTCCACTATGACCTTGACGCACAGATTGCCACGCTTGCCAACGGGGCAGACACCCCGGAACACGCAGCGGAACTTACACAGTTCGCCACACTGCGCAAGCAATGCAAGGGCGAAGTGGACGAACTTCTGGCACGTACCCTCTAACTTTCTGCTGCCATGGCAAGGACAATAGAGGAGATAAAAAACGGCATGACCGCTGAATGGATTAAGCAGCCGGCGGTCATGTCTGCCTACGGGCTTGACGGCAAAAAGACGTTTAAGGACTGTTTCAGTGTGGCCAGCCTTGAAAATATCCTTTTCTACGTCTTTGCCTTTGCCGTGTGGTCGCTTGAGTCATTGTTCGATATGCACAGCACAGAAGTAGAACAGCTTATCGAAAAGCTGGAACCACACACGCTGCGCTGGTATGTGACCAAGACAAAGGCGTATATGCAAGGCTTCAAACTTGTGGCGGACAGCGACTATTACGACACAAGCGCCATGAGCGCCACGGACATTGAAGCCGCCCAAGTGGTAAAGTATGCCGTAGCGACAGAAAGCAATACCGTGGTGTATATCAAGGTTGCCCGGCAGGACGCAGACGGGAATCCCGCCGAACTTACAGAAACGCAGCTTGCGGGACTTCGCGCATACATCGATGAAATCAAGGATGCCGGTGTTTCCGTGCAGGTCCGCAACGAGCCGGCGGACGACATGCAAATTTCCCTTGTGATATACTACGACCCAACGCTTCTTAGCGTGGACATAAACGGTGCGGGCATACTTGCCGACGGCTCCGAGCCTGTGCGTGAAGCTGTGCAGAAAGTAATTACCGGACTTCCATTCAACGGCGTTTTCCGCAAAAGCGACCTTATGGCAGCGCTTCAGGCATTGCCATGCGTGGAAGTGGCAGACATCGACGAAGTGAAAGTCAAGCCAAGGAACTCGCAGGAATGGCAAGCCGTCAGCGGATTTAACAGACCATTCTCCGGCTATTACCGCATTACTAAACTATCGGTGAACTACCAGCCATATAAAGCCGTTGAATGATGTTTGAAATAGACTTTAAGCGGCTTGTCGCCCTGCTGCTTCCAGTGTCATTGCGCCGCCCTGTTATCTTTGGCATATTGCGAGCCGGGGTCAGTGGAGTTGAACAGGTGTATAAATACTTTACCGCCGCACGCAGGGAGCATAATTTCCGGTTGACGCATACTGGACAGGTTTGCTATCTACGCGGGGTGCTTAACAGCTCTTTTGGCGCAGGTTTCAAGATAGGCAATGTAAGGCAGGAGGGTGAATGGCTGTATGCTGTTACAGAAGCCGGGGAAAACATAACATTGGCAGTCTCTGAGGAGGGAAAGGGGGTGCCGGTGCTGTACAGCGAGCAAATGCTTAACGCCGCTCAAAATGATTTTGTGGTATTTGTTCCAGCCCGATATTGGCCAAGGTTGGAGGAAATAAAGGCAATGGTGGAAAAATATAAACTCGTGACCAAGCGTGCGCACTATGTCAAGACCGGCAACCCGGTGGACACGAATACTGCGCCGGTTTGGACTCCAAATGTGTTTAACCGTTTAATTCCTAAATAATGAATACTGCAAGTTATACAAATACGACCACCGCCACAGGCGGAGTTGGCAAATATCCGCTTTCAACAGAAACGCTGGATTTTATCCAGGGACAAATAAGACTGCTGGAATGCCTTGCCGGGATAGGCGGCAAAAACTACATTCTCCAGACAGACAGTGGCGGGTGCGTCGTCGTGACAAAGAAAGACAGCAGCGCCGAAGTCCTGGAGCTGATGCAGAAACCGGCATTTTCCGCATCAGTAAAATATGTGACGGTTGTAACAGAAACCGAGGACATCAAGGCGGACGATGAGAAGTATCTGGAAGCCCGCACATACAGGAGGGCGCAGTTCACGACTTCCAAAGGAGCGGAAAGCTATGACATCAACAGTTTTGCCAACGTGTCGGGCAAGACCCTTGGCGCGTTCCCGAGCAATGCCATATTGGCTGAACAGATAAAGAACCTTCCGGCTACTGTTCTGGAATACCTCAAAGACACGTTGGCGCAGAAGCTCACGAGCAAGCCGCTGAAAGGCCTGACCAAAGAACAGATTGACTCGCTGCGTACTTCATGCGTTTTGTCCTGCTCTGACAGTGTAGCTCTTTTCGGGGCTTCGGATTATACCCTTATAGTGACGGAACAGGGCAGCCGCAATGTAAGGCAGGAACTGATACAGGGCAGCAATGTGCGTTATGTCCGTACCGGTAATTACTCCACCTGGGGCGTGTGGGAGCACCAGACAGAAACAGCGATGCACTTAGATGTTAAAATCGTTGGAACCACAGTATATGTGCGCCATGGTGTGCTTGGTGACGACTGCGACCTTGTACTGCTACGAAAAAAGAAGCGCAGTGCCTGGCGTGCCACCGGTGGGGCAAAGGCGTACAGCAAAAACAAGGGAATCCGCAAAAGGCGAGCCGCCAAAACGCAGTATGTGCATTTTAAGGGAATACGTTTAAGCAAGGGAACACCTGGCAAATGGTATGTGCCTAAATGTATAGGAGTGGCAGACACGGCATCAAATAGCCACCTGATAGGCAAAGAACTGCCGGGGTTGTGTTCATCGCTGTTCTATGTCTCCGGCGACGGCTTCTACCACATTCAAGGGCTTCACAATAAAATAGCGTTGAAGCCAACCGCGAACAAAAAAGGTGCGCAGCATTCTGGTTATGCCCCAATAGGCTTGCAGATAGCGAGGCTTGGCAAAACCGGAGGCAAGGACAGCGGCGGTGAGATTGTGCGAATGAAATACCGGATACGCCAGTACGTGACCGCATATAAAACTAATGCTGGCGGTAAAAAACAGCCTATATCGTGGGGTTTCAAACGCTCTTTTTCCGTGGAATAGCATAGAAAGGGAAAATAAAAAAAGTGGGGTGCAATACCTCACTTTTAAGTCCCTGCGGTCGAAACACAATGTACGCTCATCAAGGTAGTAATAAAAATTTTTTGCTACCGGCCCATTTAGCACTTTTCGGAAGCAGTTTCGCTTCACGGGACTAAACAGGAAGCAAAGGGACGGGGCTAAACCCTGCCATTCCCTCAAAACTTACAGGGAACACGGATAAGCATTTTTCGGAGCTCCCCACGGTGACGGGGACCCGAACGTCGCCGAAGCTAACAAACAGGTTTTTTACGAAAATTCTAAACGGTGCATATCGGGCTACAAACGGACTTTTACTGGTGTTCTAACAGATACTGCAAAGATACGACTAAATTTTCATGTAACAAACAAAATACGATGCAATTATGCTGAATGAGTAGGATTTATAAAAGCGCTCCGCTCCCTTTTATGGGGCAGAAGCGTTATTTTGTCCGGGCATTCTCTGAAATGCTTGGAATGGTGGAGGGAAAAGTAGATACAGTGGTCGATTTATTCGGCGGCAGTGGCTTGTTGAGCCACACGGCTAAAGCTGTGCTGCCGGGGTGCAGGGTCGTTTATAATGACTATGACGGTTACACGCAGCGGCTCGCAAATATAGCGAAGACCAATGAAATTTTAATGCTGATTAAAGAGCGGTTAAATGGTGTTCCACCCAATGCGAGGTTAAGCGATGAGCAGCGAGCCGATGTGCTTGCCATTGTGGAAAGATATGCGGCAACCGGCTATGTGGACA
>OQWM01002578.1_pt1 | contig 12264 bp, 10 predicted proteins | sample 1691531 | NCBI WGS metagenome assembly OQWM01 (sample SAMN03418257, study PRJEB22391) | human gut metagenome | biome: human-gut; feature: organic feature; material: feces | host: Homo sapiens | place: Tanzania | collected 2013-01 | reverse complement strand
GCTGGAAAAGCTGTACCATAAAAACATCGGTCTGATCCGCGGCATCGCCAAGGAAGCTGCGGCGGAGTTCAACTGCCTGATAATGGAGCAGCATCATCCGAATCAGTGTTCCGCGTATACGAAAACGATTCTGGACGATCTCTGCGGCGAGGGCGCCGTGGAGCTTCTGACACGGATTCAGAGCAGAGAATATGACGAGAGCCGCGCCGCGCTCACCACCTACCTCTACCCGCATTTGAGGGGGCGCATGACCCGCTGGCTGGAGCAGAATATTGGCTGTATGGCGTTGAGCAAGGACGAGATGGCTGCCGTCCGTCAGGCACAGAGGCTGTATCATGCCGCATGGAAGGATACCGGTGAAATCGCGGAGGAGTTAGGCATCTCCGAGGCTCGTGTCAGCCGATATGTTCGCTACAACACCCATTTCCTCGGTGTGCATGATCTTGTTCCGGAGGGCTATGACGGCGATCCCTATGAGCGGCTGATGCCGGGGATGCTCTCCGTTTCGGTGGAGCAGGCCGTGTACCGCAAGGTCTGCATCGAGCTTCTCCGGGAGCTGTTCGACGCCCTGCCGAAGAAGGACAGGGACATTCTCGGCAAAGCCTACGGCTTTTTTGGATACTCGGAGGCGGCCTTGAAAGAGATTGGGATGTATCACATGATGAAGGAGTCCGCCGTGGAGAAGGCGAAGAGCCGCGCGGTCGAGAAGCTGAAGGCGGCGTATCCCGGCAGCGGGCTTCAGGTGTGGAGGACCGTTCATCGTATGATGCGGAGGCCGGTCCTGCCATCGGGGGAGGATGGTGAGCTGCGGCGCGACTTCCCGCAGTATGTCCGTGCTTTGGCAGAGGTCTATGGCGTGCTGAGCGAAGCCGCCTCAGGTATAAATAACATCTCTGTATAGTCAGAACAGCAATACAGACTTTTGTACACCCTCTTATGGTAGCATCTATGCAAGCATCGAAACCGATGCTATACTATGAGAGGAGATGTCTTTATGCATTATTCCAAAACAAACAAGGTCTGCGCCACTTGCGCCTATTGGACCGGAAGCCGAAATCTGGTGAATTCCGGAAACTCTTCGGAGCCGACCAGCAATAGCGCCAAGTGCCAAATTCCAAACGGTTCCAATCGGGGCAGTACAAAGTTTTGCAGTTCTTCCTGCTCTAATTGGGCTAAGTGGCCGGTACTGAAGTAAAACGACACGGAGGGACTGCATTATGCTGACGGAAAAAGCCAATGCCATCTGCCTTTTGGAGGTTCTAAAGGAGTATTCCGATGCGGAACATATTCTACCCATGCGGGAGATCATTGCAAAGATGCAGTCCCTCTACGGTATCAAAATCGACCGCCGCACCGTATACGGGGCTGTTGCTCTTTTGATCGAGCTCGGTTACGACATCTCCCTTTACGAGGATAACGGCGTGGGCTATTACTTACGAGATCGGGAATTGGAGCCGTCGGAAGTCCTGCTGCTGACCGATGCGGTATATTCTTTCCCGTTCATCCCGGCAAGGCAGACTGAGCAGCTTGTCCAAAAACTGCAAAAGCAGCTCAGTGTCCACCAGCGGAAAAAGTATCGCCATCTGACCGTCGCCCGGCAGGGACATAAGACCGGTAACCGGCAGGTTTTTTGGAATATTGAGCAGTTGGACGAGGCCATTACACGCAAGAAGAAAGTGACCTTGGATTACTTGCACTACGGATATGACAAACGGCAGCATCCTACGGCGACCTACACTCTCAGCCCCTATGAGATGGTGTACACCAACGAACACTATTACCTTATCTGCGTCCCCGACCACGATCCGCACACGCGGTTGTACCGCATTGACCGCATGGCGGATATTCGGATACTGGACGAGCCCCGCAGCGAAACGCCGGCGCAGAAGCAGGAGGCGCAAGATGCCGTTTACGCCTTTGTAGGCGCGCCGGAGCGGGTGGTGCTGCACTGCGACCGCGCCGTGCTGGACGATGTGCTGGACCGCTTTGGTACGGACATACAGGTTTTTGAGCAGGACGAGCAGACCTTTACCGCCGTATTGACCACCCCGCCGCGCGGTGTGCGCTTTTGGGCACTGCAATACCTCTCCTTTGTGGAGGTGGCAGAGCCCGCATGGTTGCGGCAGGAGATCATTGAGAGCATTGCAAGAAATCAATATACAAACAGAAAGAATGGGTGACATGGAGGAGAAAGCGAATGGCATTTCGGTGGAGGCTATCAGTCAATTGGAGAACGATGCTGAGTTTCATGAGCTGGTAGAGAAAACAAGGCGGCTAAATATTTTCGAGGTGCTCGGCATTACAAAAACAGAAATTCGCCACAGCAACTTCTTGGCATGGCTGCTTGACCCCAAAGAAGCGCATGGCTTGGGCGACAGGTTTTTGCGGGCATTTGCCGCAAAAGTGGGGGAGAAAGAGAAACTCCCCGCGGATACGTCCGATTGCATCGTGCGCCGGGAGTGGATGCACATAGACCTCTTGGCAATCTGTCCCACGGCAAAATATCTGCTGTGCATAGAAAACAAGGTATTTTCCGGGGAGCACGGAGATCAACTTAAAAACTATCGGGACTGCCTGCTAAAAGAATATGAGGACTTCACCATGTCCTTTGTGTTTTTATCACCCGAAGGACTCCTGCCGAAAAAAGTGGAAGACCAACCGCATTGGCATCCCATAAGTTATTCGGATATGCTGGAAGCCATCGAAACGGCGCGGCGCGGAGAAGTCCTTTCCGAAGAAGTAAATATGCTGCTGGATCACTACATAGCGGCGGTAAGGAGGCATATCGTGGGAGACGAGAATATTATAGAGCTTTGCCAGAAGGTTTATGACCGGCACAAAGAGGTACTGGAGCTTATCTACGAAAACTGCAAGACCGACATTGCACCCATGCGTGCTGCGGTCGAGGGATGGTGCAAAAAGAAAAATGACGAACAGGCATTGATTTTTAATCCGCAGTTCTCGAACAACACCTATACACGTTTTACGACAGGAACGATTAGGGCACTTTTCCCGCAGCACGAGAAGCCTATCAGTGGCTGGAAGTCAACGGATATGGCGTTCTATGAGATCGTGAAACGGGACGATTATTTCAAGGTGACGCTTAGTTTATGCAGTGACAATATAACAAATGAGCAGAGGGAAGCCTGTGATCTCGTTAGCAAAGCGTTAGACCGCCCGGACAAGAAAGAAACCTGGCGTTGGAAGCGTATCCAAAACTGGGATAGGTATCCGATAGATGCCGAGCCGGGAAGTATAGAATATGATGTGGAAGTGCAAAAAGCCCTTGATGAGAACTGGGGAAAAATTCAAAAGTTTGAAAGAGAACTAAAAGAAAAACTGAAATAATTATTAGGCGGCGCCCTGTACAGACATTTGTACAGGGTGCCGTGCTATCTTATTGTTAGAACGGAGAAAGCGATAACTGAACCTATGCCGCTGCGACTGCGTTGTCTGGATGTTCCTGAACGTTTTTTGGAAGGGAGAACATAGAAATGGGATACTTTTCAAACTATACGCCTGATTCTAACCCCACCGGGCTTTTTGAGCGTTCAGTCTGCGGCTATCCTTCCAGGCTTGAAACGCTGAATTACTATTTGGATGATCTGACTTCGGCCCTGGAAACAGTGGATCAAAATCGTCCGCATAACCAACTACACCCCGAATATGACAGATGTTTCTATTCCTCAGGACGCTATCGCTACTATGAAGTGCTGTGGGCAGAACAGGTTTCTGTACAGGACCTCCTTGCGGCTATTGCGGAGGTGCAGGAGCTTATAAGAAACGCAGAGCAGGAAGCCGCCGAAACAGTCGACAATAACGGCGATATTCCTGGGCAGATCGCTATGATAGGATTCTTTCATCCCCTTACATTCCATTCAAGGATATGTACCATATATGGAGGCTAACGCATTATGGAGAAGATGGAATATTACTATTTTACGATACCACGTTCTCCCAAAATTCAGAGAGACTGGGATTCGATTACAAATTGCATTGCAGATTTGAACGGCAGTTGCAAGTATCTTTATATGGACAAACCTTTCTATGATTTGGAAAAGCCAAACCGGGTCATGCTCAGATTTTTGTATTTGGTCAAGGCAGATCGGAAGGGCACCCCGCTTCAGGAAGATATCTCGGAACTGAAGGACATATTCGGTTGTAAGATCGAACTTTTGCCGATCAAACAGCATACTACTCCTAAAGAAGTTTTGGATGCACTGCCCATCGCAAAAAATCTGATGAGTGCCTACTCCGGCGGTTATATTCGAGGAAACGCCGAGTTCCGCCTTATTTTAGAAACTTCAAAAGAACAACTTAGCCGCACGAAAAAAATGACAGGCTTTTCTTCCTTTAAAGAAGCTTTTCGCAGGATCAATTCCTTGTCTGACCGAATGATAGAACTGGGCAAAAGAGGAAACTACAACGTGGTTCTTGTAAATGACTGCGGTGCCAATGAGTTTGTGTTTTCTGATATGCTTTACAGCCTGTTAGTCGGTAAGGGCATCGTTAAAGATCAAAGAATTGTGCGTGGCGATTTGGACGATGCCGTTTGTACATCTTCGAATACATCTTTGTTTTATTTCATCATGGAAACCTGGGATTTTGGCAATCATGACGGTTTCCGATGGGGGATACCGCAAGAAGAATCGTTTCGTCTACTGAGCCGCAGGAAAAACATCTATATTACTACGATGGATCGTGCTCAATACGAAAAAGCGCAGGAATTTGATTATTTTAAGGCGTTTTTCCCGCACACCGTCGAGATTAAAGACCTGAGGGAAGAAGAGAAAGTTGAGCTGTTGAAATGTGCTGCCAAAGAGTATGGATTTACTTTTGACGCAAAAAGTTTCCGAAATAGTGACATCCTAAAACTTCCATATCCCACATTGCAGACGCAGCTATACTCCGTGATACAGAATCAGTTGGCGGATGCCGATAATACAGAATTCATCATGCACGCATCTGATTTTGATCCATTGGCGAAAAAGTCCGATAAGAAAAGTAACACCCTTGAAGAGTTAGACGCATTGATCGGACTTGATTCCGTGAAAAAATGCGTCAGAGAAATTGTCGCCCTGCTTAAAAATCGGGGAAGATCTGCGCTTCCGTGCCTACATATGGTGTTCAGGGGGAATCCGGGAACAGGCAAGACGACTGTCGCCCGTTTGGTTGGTAAGCTGTTCGGTGAAATTGGTATTATTAAGGACGGAGAGAAGTTCATCGAAACGGATCGGGATGGTCTGGTTTCTCAATATCTCGGAGGAACAGCCGCAAAGACGGCATCTGTTGTTAAGGATGCGCTGGGTGGGGTGTTGTTCATTGATGAGGCATATGCACTCGTATCTAACGCTGCTTATGACTACGGACACGAAGCAATCAACACCCTCGTGAAGCGCCTGGAGGATTCACGGAAAGATTTTGTTTGCATCATGGCCGGCTACACAAACGAGATGAATCAGATGTTGAGCAGCAACCCTGGACTTCGGGATCGCATTCAGTTTTATATTGACTTTCCGGACTATTCAGCAGAAGAACTGGTGCAGATATATTGCAAATATGCGGAGTCAGAAGCGTATCAGTTAGGCGCCGATGCAAAAGTAACGCTGCGGCAAATGGCTGAACAAATCATTCGTAATAAAGATGAAAACTTCTCCAACGCCCGGCTGATCCGCAAAGTCTTTGAGCGCACTCGTATGAAGCAAGCCATGCGTACAAGCGATAATATGATCAGCGCAGAAGATATTCAGGCGGTTTTCGCAGAAAGCGATATGCGCGCACTCTTGGACTCTGTGCAAGTACAAAGGCGTATCGGATTTGCAGGATAAGAAAACAACCACTTAGCGCCAAGAAATGAGTTCCCCGGAAGAAAACAAATAGACAGCGTCCCTTCCACTCTGCTTTATGCCGGGGCAGCAGAAATTTCCTCCCGTAAAGCTATAATCATGCTATACTTTTCCGGCAGAGTGTGCTATGATTTAGCAGATGTTCGGCCGGTCACGACCGAATATCTTTTGAAGCGTTGGAAAGATGTCCTTCCCTTACGATATGGAGGGCTCTGAAAATCTTTCACTAAGGTGACATACCCCTTAGGTTCCATTGCCGTAAGGCGTGCGGGTTCGAGTCCCGCCGCCCGCACCAAATAAGCCCGATGGTTTTGATACGAGACCATCGGGCTTTTTTTAGTATGGAAATTAGTGCAAGGATGTGATACAATCAATTCAGCAAAGGAAAATTGTCAGGCCTGTAAATTTAGGAGGTACAGCATGGAAAGAGAATACCCCCAGAAAATGTTTTGGCTATTTGTTCTAACGAATTTCCTATTTCACTTTTTCTACTTATCTGTTCCGGGGATCATCCTCTGCATCGTTGGGATTTGGATAAAGACCTGTCTTTACATTGGATGTGCGGTTCTTGGCCTGGATCTGATCCTTTCGATTGTTGAACAGTCACGCATCCGAAATGCTGCCGTGTCTCATAGCGAAAACCCTGATTTCAACGAACTGATGGACGCATTTTGCAGCCCTGACGGGCTACAGGCAGTCGGGAAAGTACTGAATGAAAAGATCAAATCCACCCCTGATGATGAATCTGAAAAAGGAAAAGACCAATAAGGTATCTTTTGATTCATCTCTCGTCTCATTATGGTTTCACCTTTCACCGCTATGGTTTCGTTTTTGAGTGAAACCATTTGAAACCAAATGAAACCGTATCATTTTTATCAACTGTTGCCAGAAATACCCGAAACGGAGGTATCCCCCATGAAACGTATCGCATCCATTCAGGATATCTCCTGTTTGGGGCGCTGCTCCCTGACCGTGGCGCTGCCGGTGATCTCCGCGCTGGGCGTGGAGTGTGCTATCGTACCCACTGCCGTCCTCAGCGCCCACACCGCCTTCCCCGGCTTCGTCAGCCGCGACCTGTCCGACCAGCTGACGGCTATCGCCGCCCACTGGCGCTCCCAGCACGTCCACTTTGACGCGCTGTACACCGGCTATATCGCCTCTGCTGAACAGGTGCGGCAGGTGCTGGATTTCTTCGACGCCGTAAGATCCCCTGACACCATGATCTTCGTGGATCCCGCCATGGCCGATCACGGAAAGCTCTACACCGGCTTCGGGCCGGACTTCCCCTCCGTCATGGCGCAGGTGGTGGCGCAGGCCGATGTGGCCATTCCCAACCTGACGGAGGCGTGTCTCCTCACCGGTACGCCCTACCGGGAGGAGATGGACGAGCCCTTCGTCCGGGAGCTGCTGCGGGGCGTGGCGGCGCTGGGCGCAAAGCGCGTGGTGCTCACCGGCGTGTCCTTCACGCCGGACAAGCTGGGCGCCATGGGCTACGACAGCTGCACCGACACATATTTCACCTGCCTTGACCGGCGGCAGCGCGGCTCCTTCCACGGCACCGGCGACATCTTCGCCGCCACGGTGGTGGGCGGCATGATGCGGGGTCTTTCGCTGGAGGAGGCCGCCTCGCTGGCGGTGCGCTTCACGCTGGCCTGCATCGACGTCACCGCCCGCGACCCGCAGGCGGACTGGTACGGTGTGGAGTTTGAAAAGGCGCTGCCCCTGCTGTGCGACACAGCGCGGACATTCCCGGAAAACTGACATTGTATTGGAAAACCGATATTGTAAAGGAGGCACCCGCGCCGTTAGCGCGGGTGCCTCCTTGTGTTTTTGTATCATTTTCTGCGGGGATAGGGCTTCTTCTCATCAGTCAGCCCCGCCAGATAGTCCATGCTGGTATCCAGCGCCAAGGCCACGCGGCGGCACTGCTCAAAGCTGAGATACCGCTCGCCCCGCTCGATTTTGGAATAGGCGCTTTGGTCGATGCCGGTCAGCATCTGCATTTTGATCTGGGTATATCCCCGCTCTTTCCGGAGTTCCCGCAATCTGCTCATAACAATCACCGCATTTATTATGGCAACTTGTCCTATTGCAATTAGGGTAATATTGTCCTATAATTTTTGCAAGGGGGTGATGGTATGACAGATGCTGAGCTTTACCGTGAAATGTACCTGACAATGGCTCGTGCCGCTGAACGAGCCATCCGCCTGTTGGTGGAGGCGCAGCAGGCGTGCGAGGCGCTCTATATGGAGTGTGCAGATCACCAAACATCGCATGACTAACCGAAAGGAGACACCCGCGCCGTTGGCGCGGGTGCCTCCTTTTATCCTTTATTTCGTTTCGCCGTCCTGCGGCTCGTCCTGTGCGGAGGGCTTCTCCTCTGTGGAGGGGCTCTCCGGCTGCTTTTCCTCCGACTGGTCGAAGTCCGGCATAGGGATCGGCTCGGACACGATGTTGATGTGCTTGGCGGGGGCCTCGATGGTCTCCGGCACACTGGGACGGAACAGCTTCTGCTCCCCATCGCGGGATGCGCCGTAGTTGTCCACCGTCTCCGGGTCGCGGCCCTCGATGATGGCCATCATCTCCTGTCCGGTGATGGTCTCCTTCTGCAGCAGGTACGCGGCGATCTTGTCCAGCAGCTCCCGGTTGTCCCGCAGGATCTGCTTGGCCTCCTCGTGGCACTGGCGGATGATCTTGATGGTCTCCCGATCCGCCGCGGCGTAGGTCTCCTGCGCGCAGGTCATGGAGTAGCCGCCGTCCAGATACTGGCTCTGGATGGTACCCAGCGCCATCATATCGAACTCGTCGCACATACCGAAGCGCGCCACCAGATTCCGCGCCATCTCCGTAGCACGCTCGATGTCGTTGGCGGCGCCGGAGGTCATGGTATCGCACACGATCTCCTCGCTGGAGCGGCCGGCCAGCAGCGTGCGGATCTCCGCCAGAATGTCCTCCTTGGACATGAGGAACTTCTCCTCCTCCGGCAGATGCAGCGTGTAGCCCAGCGCGCCCTGCGTATGGGGTACAATGGTGATCTTGCTCACCGGCTGGGCGTTCTTCTGCTTGGCCGCCACCAGCGCATGGCCCACCTCGTGGTAGGCGATGATGCGCTTTTCCTCCTCGGTGATGACGGTGCCCTTCTTTTCGGCGCCGGCGATGACCAGCTCGAAGGAAACCAGCAGATCCTCCTGATTTACGGCCTTGCGGCCCTTGCGGACGGCGCGCAGCGCCGCCTCGTTCACCAGATTGGCCAGATCCGCGCCGACGCAGCCGGCGGTGGCCTGGGCGATCTTGTTCAGATCCACGTCCTCGGACAGACGGATGTTGCGGGTATGCACCTGCAAGGTGGCAAGACGCCCCGCCAGATTGGGACGGTCCACGGTGATGCGCCGGTCGAAGCGGCCGGGACGCAGCAGCGCCTTGTCCAGCACCTCCGGGCGGTTGGTAGCGCCCAGCACGATAATGCCCTTGCCGGGGTCGAAGCCGTCCAGCTCCGCCAGCAGCTGGTTCAGCGTCTGCTCACGCTCGTCGTTGCCGCCGCCGAATTTGCCGCCGTCGCGGGATTTACCGATGGTATCGATCTCGTCGATGAAGATGATGCACGGGGCTACCTTGGCGGCCTCCTTGAACAGGTCGCGGACACGGCTGGCGCCCACGCCCACGAACATCTCCACGAAGTCAGAGCCGGAGATGGAGAAGAACGGCACACCCGCCTCGCCCGCCACGGCCTTGGCCAGCAGGGTCTTGCCGGTACCGGGAGAGCCCACCAGCAGCGCGCCCTTGGGCAGCTTGGCGCCGATGGCGGTGTACTTTCCGGGGTTATGGAGGAAGTCGATGATCTCCTCCAGCGACTCCTTGGCCTCGTCCTGTCCGGCCACATCCTTGAAGGTGACACCGGTGGACTTCTCCATGTAGACCTTGGCGTTGGCCTTGCCCACGCTGCCGATGCCGCCGAAGCCTCCGCCGCCGCCGTTTTTCGCCAGCATACGGAACACCAGCATAAGCAGGCCCACCATGATGATGGTCGGCAGGATGTACTGTACCATGAACACCAGCACCGGGTTCATCTGCGACTCGTAGTAGCCGGTATAGGACACCTTATGTGCCTTCAGAAGGGGCAGCAGATCGGTGTCGTTGAGGTAAGCAGTGTACAGCGTCAGCTTGGAATCCTTGGACTGGGTATAGGATTTGGGCGGCGTCTTGCTGTTCTCGTCCTTCTCCTCGGTGTAGGTGTAGCCCTCCACCGGCGTGATGTAAATGGCGTCGTCCTTGAACAGCACCTCGTCCACCTTGCCGGCCTCGATGAGGGACACCATCTCGCTGTATTTGATCTCGTGGCTGGTGGCCTTATTGGTGGCGTTGCTGTTGTAGGCGGCGAAATAGTTGAATGCCACCGTCAGCACCAGCGCCCATGCCACCAGCGTCAGGATGCCCCGCAGGTTGCTGCGGCCCTTGCCGTTTTTGTTGTTTTTGTCGTGATTGGCCATGTGTATCCTCCGTAAAAACCACCGAGTGGTATGCTTTTGCATTATGGCACAGTATACCACACTCCACCCTCCGTCACAAGCGGCACGCTGTCGGATTTTCTGTAAATTTTCTATGAATGCTCCTTTCTATCGTGGAGATAGTGTGGTATACTGAACGGGATACAATGAAAAACGAGGTCATACCTATGAGAGATATGAAGGATACTGCGCGCCGCCCCCTGCCCGATGCGGAGGCTGACGGCATCATCGAGGGGCGCAACGCCGTGATCGAGGCCCTGCGCGTCGGCACCGCCATCGACAAGATCTACCTCGCCAAGGGCGAGACGGACAAGACGCTGGGACACATCGCGTCCAAGGCGCGCGAGAAGGGCATAGTCGTCGTGGAGAGCGACCGGCGTAAGCTCGACTTTATGAGCCAGACCAAGGCGCATCAGGGCGTCATCGCCGTGTGCGCCGTGCGCGACTACTGCTCGATCGAGGATATTCTGGCGCTCGCGGCAGAGCGCGGAGAGCCGCCGTTCGTCATCGTGTGCGACGAGATAAGCGACCCGCACAACCTCGGCGCGATAATCCGTACCGCGGAATGCGTCGGCGCGCACGGCGTCGTGATACCGAAGCGCCGCTCCGCGGGGCTGACCGCGATAGTTGACAAGGCGAGCGCCGGTGCGGCGGAGCATATGCTCATCGCCCGCGTCGCGAACCTGCCCGCCGCGATAAAGACGCTCAAGGACAACGGACTCTGGATATACGGCACCGCCGCCGGAGGTCAGAACGGCCTCTGGACGACCGATTTCACCGGCGCGCTCGCGCTTGTGATCGGCTCCGAGGGCGACGGGATGGGGCGGCTTGTGGCTGAGAGCTGCGATTTTATCGTGAGCCTGCCGATGAAGGGGCAGGTCAGCTCCCTCAACGCCTCCGCGGCTGCCGCCGTGACGATGTATGAGGTGCTCCGTCAGCGCAGCGCGCAGGGCTGACGTCTTTCTCCCGCTTCCAAAGTGAAGCACAGCGCGACCTACATATAGAAAACAAGGATCAGGATATGAAAGATTTCAGTCTGGACTTCGATCCCACAACTGAATCTTATACCGACATGTCGTTTGACAGCATACTGTCGCAATACAAGCTGGAGTCGTACCGGGACGAGCCGTCCGGGCCGGATGACTCCGGCTATTCCTCGTTGTACGACGATGAGGACGACGATGTGCGCGTCTACACGCCCGGCGCAGCCTCGGTGCGCAAAAACGTGGAGCCGGAGACCACGGACGGGTATACCGATGACGGTTACGGTACGCAGGACTACGGTTATGATGATACCGACGCACCCGCATCTGATGATTACGGCGAAGAGGACAACAGCAAGCCCTTCCCCACAGTCCCCGGTATCGGTCATCTGAAGAGCTTTCTCAAGAGCAAGCTGAAGCCGAAGTCCGAAAAGCACGCTGCAAGAGGACGCGGTAAGGCAGAGCCTGTCGATGCTGACGATCATGGTTACGCGGATACTTCCGACGGGCAGGACTATACTTCGGAATATACGGATACATACTACACCGACGAGGACTACGGCTACGCCCCCGACGGCAGCGGCACCTATGATACCGCACCCGCGCAGGGCACATGGCAGTACGACGACGGCGGATATAATGAGCCGCAGCCGGCAGAGGAGCCGGAATATGCTCCCCCCGCTACCGAGCACTCCGGCGCGCGCGGTGCCATACAGCTCGCCCTTGTCAAACACGGCCTTGCGCAGCTTCACGGCCACATCGGTGTCGCGGTCGGTCAGATTGCTGGTGCTCCAGCCCACGGCGGGGCGATTTTCGTGTACAAGGCAGGGATACAGGTTTTCGGCGTAGTTTACATATTGCAGGCTTACATCGCTCACCTCCACGCAGGTGTTGGTCACATCCAGCGTGCCGTCGTTCATGGCGGTGTTC
>OQWM01002576.1_pt1 | contig 12268 bp, 9 predicted proteins | sample 1691531 | NCBI WGS metagenome assembly OQWM01 (sample SAMN03418257, study PRJEB22391) | human gut metagenome | biome: human-gut; feature: organic feature; material: feces | host: Homo sapiens | place: Tanzania | collected 2013-01 | reverse complement strand
TATCCACCTCTTTATTCGAATTATAAAATCAATGAAAAGAGATAGAAAGGAAATGTTGGGTGACATGCAAAAGAGCAGAAAACAGCAGGGAAAGAAAATTACATATCGTTACCACATGACTGCACTTTTACTTGCAGTCATGATGTTGCTGCTCAGTGGATGTGGCAGACAAAAGAGTGATGTCATTACCATAACCAATGTTTCCTATGACCCTACCAGAGAGTTTTATGAAGCATATAATAAAATGTTCATACAGCATTATGAAGCAGAAACCGGAAAAAAAGTGGAAGTCATCCAGTCTCATGGAGGCTCCGGCATGCAGGCACGTTCCGTGGTGGAAGGTTGTAATGCGGATGTGGTGACACTGGCACTGGCACATGACATTTCGTTGATAGAGGATACCGGATTGATTAATGAGGGCTGGATGGATCAGTTCCCGGATCAATCCGCACCATATACTTCAACCATTGTCTTTCTGGTACGAAAGGGAAATGAGAGAAATATCAAAGACTGGGATGATTTGATTCAACCGGGTGTTGAAGTAATCACGCCGGACCCGAAGAGCAGCGGCGGTGCATGCTGGAACTTTCTGGCAGCATTAAGCTATGCAAAGGAAAAGGGTTACAGTGAAGCAGAACAAAAGAAATTTTTAAAAGAACTTTATGCCAACGTTTCCGTGATGGATTCCGGAGCAAGAGGTTCCACAACCACCTTTGTGGAAAATGGAAAAGGCGATGTACTGATTGCATGGGAAAATGAAGCCATGACGTTGATGCCCAGCGTGGCGGCGGCCTTGGGATGCTCGCCCACCGCCTTGTAGCTCAGACCGGCGCGGGTGCGGCGGAAGAACACCGCCGTGAACACCACCAGTGCGAAGGTGAGATACACCATGGGGCTCTGGTCAAACAGCAGCGGGCCGATGACCGGGATATCCTTCAGACCGGGGATGGCGATGCTGGGCATGGTGGTGATCTGCTTCAGGTCGGAGCCGGTGCCGAAGACCACCCGGTAGATAAACGATGCCAGCGCCGGTGCGAAGATGTTGATGGCCATGCCGTACACCGTATGGTCGGCGCACAGCGTCACCGTGGAGACGGCGTAGATCATGTTGACCAGCAGACCCGCCAGCGCGCCGCACAGCAGACCCAGCCAGTTGGAGCCGGTGATGTAGCAGGTCAAAAAGCCCACCAGCGCACCGATGGAGGCAAGGCCCTCCAGACCGATGTTGACCATGCCGGCCCGCTGTCCGTACAGCTCCGCCAGCGAGATCAGCAGCAGGGGGATGGCCAAGCGAACGGTGGCCAGAAGCAAGCTGGAGATCCAATCCATTACTTGTCACCCGCCTTTCTCTTTCTCTTGGAGAACAACCGATTCTTCCACGATTCGAACTCCGGCAGCTTGGTCAGCGCCATGCCCGCCACGGAGAACACGATCACCAGCGCCTGAATGATATCCGACACGCTGGTGGGAACACCGGTGGCCGCCTGCATGGTGGTGGAGCCCACCCGCAGCGCCGCGAAGAACAGCGCCACGATCACCGTTGCGATGGGGTGGAGCTGGCCGATCAGCGCCATGGCCACGCCGTCGAAGCCGTAGCCCGCGCCGAAGCCGTTGATGAGGCGGAACTGGGTGCCCAGCAACTCCGCGCCGCCGCCCAGTCCGGCGATAGCGCCGGAGATGATGAAGCTGGTCAGGATGTAGCGCTTGACGGGGATGCCGTTGAAGCGGCTGGCGGTCATGTTGTAGCCCACCGCCCGCAGCTTGAAGCCGCCGCTTGTCCAGAACAGCACATAGTATAAGACAAGTCCGACCACCAGCGCCAGCACAAAGCCCCATGTAAAGCGCATATTGGAGATCACGCGGGGCAGCTGCACCAGCTTGGAGATAGCCGGGGTCTGGGGGATGTTCTCGTCCCGGATCCAGCTGGTGTACAGCACGCCCATGAAAAGCGTGGCCACATAGTTCAGCATGATGGAGATGATCATCTCATTCTGACCGCGGGTGACCTTCAGGATGCCGGGGATCAGACCCCAGAGGCCGCCGGCCAGCGTACCGGCCAGCAGCGCCAGCAGGATACCGACGAAGCCGGTCAGCCCGCTGAAATACGCCGTCAGGAACGCGGCCATGGCGCCCATCAGGAACTGACCCTCGCCGCCCAGATTGAACACGCCGCACTTATAGGCGAAGCAGGCGCACAGCGCGGTGAACATCAGAGGTGTGGATTTGCTCAGTGTGGTGCCGATGTTGGCGCGGGAGCCGAAGGCGCCCTGGAACAGGTACTTCAGCGCCGCAAAGGGGTCGGCGCCCAGCGCCGCCATGATGATGCCGCCGATGAGGAATGCCAGCAGGATCGACAGCAGGGGAACAGCAAAGCTGCTCAGTGAACGTTTCAATTTCTCCATGTACACCCTCCCCCCCTTACTTACCGGTCATGGCAAGGCTGATCTCCTCGATGGGAGGATTCTTGCCGGAATACTCGCCCATGATCTGGCCCTCGAAGCAGACCAGAATACGGTCGGACATCTCCAGGATCTCGTCGAAGTCGGCGCTGATGAGCAGGATGCCCACGCCCCGGTCACGGGCGGCGATCATCTGGTCGTGGATAAAGCTGGTGGCGCCGATGTCCAGACCCCGGGTGGGGTGTGCCGCTACCAGCAGCACCGGGTCGGATTCCAGCTCGCGGGCCAGAATGACCTTCTGCTGGTTGCCGCCGGACAGGCTGCGGACGTCCTGCTCCACCGAGGTACAGCGGATATCGTACTTCTCCACCATCTCGTCGGCGTAGCTGTTGATGGCCTTCTTCTTCAGCAGCAGGCCGTTGCCGCTGCTGAAGGCGGGGGTGGCGCAGGTCTTCAGCACCAGATTCTCCGCGATGGACATATCGCCGATGAGTCCCTGCAAATTCCGGTCCTCCGGCACATGGGAGACGCCGTCCTTGATAAAGCCGTGGGGGTCGAAGATGGCCAGCCGCGCACCGGACAGCTCCAGCGTGCCGCTGTCCGGCGCGATGACGCCGGTGATGAGCTGGGTCAGCTGGGTCTGGCCGTTGCCGTCCACACCGGCGATGCCCACGATCTCGCCCCGGTGTACCACCAGAGACATATCGTTCAGGCCGTTGTGCTTGGACTCCTTATGGTAGTCGACGTGGGACAGCGCCACCACCACCTCCCCGTCGGTACAGTCCTTTTTCTCATACTGATAGGTGACCAGCTCGCGGCCGATCATCATGCCGGCCAGCTTCTGGCTGTCGGTATCCGCACAGTTGACGGTACCCACCACCTCGCCCAGCCGCAGCACGGTGATGCGGTCGGAGATGTGCATGACCTCGCGCATCTTGTGGCTGATGAAGATGATGCTCTTGCCCTCCGACACCAGCTTGCGCATGATGGCGAACAGGCCCTCCACCTCGATATCCGTCAGGGCGGCGGACGGCTCGTCCAGGATCAGCAGCTCCGCGCCATGGTACAGCGCCTTCAGGATCTCGGTACGCTGCTGCTCGCCCACGGAGATCTCCGTGATCAGGCGATCCAGCTGCACGTCCAGACCGTACTTGGCGGACAGCTCCTCGATCTCCCTGCGGCGGGCAGCCCGGTCGATGAACACCCCCTTGGCGTGCTTATCGCCCAGAATGATGTTGTCGAACACCGTCATGGCCTCCACCAGCATAAAGTGCTGATGCACCATGCCGATGCCCAGCTTTACCGCCTGACTGGGGGAGTCGATACGGACTTCCTTCCCCTCCAGAAAAATCTTTCCCTCGGTGGGCTGATACAGGCCGATCAGAATATTCATCAGTGTGGACTTGCCGGCGCCGTTTTCACCCAGCAGCGTCAGTACCTCGCCCCGGTTCACGGACAGGCTGATGTCCTTGTTGGCGTAAAAATTGCCGAATCGCTTGCTGATGTGCTCCATCCTCAGCAGCTCACTCAAATGCGATCCCTCCCTGTACTCTCAAAATGAACAGCAAAAGTATACCATACGTTCCCCTGCTTGAAAAGCAATAATTTCCTTATTTCTGCGTTTTTCTACACAGAATCCCCCGGCGCCGTTTTCGCAGGCGCACCGTTATGCTCCTCCCGCCTGCGGTAGCCCAGCGCCGCCGAGATCATGGCGGCCGTGGCGCACACCTGCTCCACCGCCCCGTGGAACTCCTCGGAGTGGACGCTGCGGAACATCCCGATCACGCCCACCGTGTACTGCACCGTACCCTCCACGGTGTAGACCGGCGCGGAGATGGAGCGCAGGCCGATCTTGTACTCGCCGTTCTCGATGGCGTAGCCGTTGGCGCGGCACGCCTCCACCTCCCGCAGCAGCGTGGGGATATCGGTAATGGTGTGGGGGGTGAACTGATTTCTGCTCTGCCCCCGCAGCAGCGCCTCCGCGCCGGTGCGGGACATATGGGCCAGAAACACCTTGCCCTGCGACGTACAGTAGATGGGCAGGCGGGAGCCGGTGTCCGACACCACCCGCAGGCTGCCCCGCGTCTCCACCTGATCCAGTGTGATGACGCTGCCGCCCTCGCAGACGGAGAGCATGACAGACGCGCCGGTCTGCCGGCACAGATGCTCCATGTAGGGCCGCGCCACCGTAGAGATATCCCAGGAGCGCTCCACCTGCCGCCCGTACTCGAACAGCCGCAGCCCCAGCGCATAGCGCCCGTCGGGCGTCTGCGTCACCACGTCGTATGCGCGCATGGTGGTCAGCAGGCCGAACACCGTGCTTTTGGGATAGCCGCACAGGGCGGTCAGCTCCTTGAGCAGCAGCGGCTTCCCCGCCTGACTCAGAATTTGCAGCAGCTCCATGGCCTTCGCCACAGACAAAATGATGTTCCCATCCACCACAGGGCATCAGCTCCTTTCCCGACCAGCATACCGAAGTCGTGATTTCTTGTCAAGCAGCGCACACGTTGGGGCTTGACAAATGCCCCGTCGTGTGTTGCACTATACCTATAAGAATATGCTCCGCCGTACACCCGCCGCCCCTCGACCACACAACGGCAAGAAAGGAACAGGCCTATGAAAAAGCTGCTGATCTGCTTGACGCTTCTATGCTGCTCCCTGCTGGTTTTTTCCGCGTGCGCCACCGGGCGGGACAACGAGCAGGACAATTACGGAGGTGATCCCATGGAGTTTGAGCGCTTCTCCCTGTCGACGAGCGGTACCACCGCGGAAAGCTATGTCTACGAGGGATACAGGACGGAAAGCGGCGTACATCTGGCATATTATACCAGCACCTCCTGGTGGGACAACACCGTCTCCGACTATGTGGAGAGCCGCCATGTCATCCGCGCCATCGACGGCGACGATGCCCTCTACCAGACGCTTTGCGCCCTGCTGGGAGACTGCCGGATCAACGAGTGGGCGGGCTTCCGCGGTGCCAACCCGCCGGACGTGCTGGACGGAAGCTCCATGAGCTTTCAGGCGACGCTGCCCGACGGCTCGGTGATAACGGCCTCCGGCAGCAACAACTTCCCTCCCAACTACCGGCGATTTTCGGACGCCCTCGCCGAGCTGCTTCTGACGGAGCAGATCACCGATACCGCGTTTACCGACGGCACCTACGAGCTCACTCTGCCGGAGAGCTGGGTAGGCGTGGTACGCGCCCGCTTCTCGGAGGGGATGGTGACCTTCTCTGTGGACGGCAGTGACGGCAAGGACGTCACCTTCTTCATCCTCGACAACACCGGCTACGGCTACACGTCGGAGGACTATCCCGGCCGGGTGGCCGTGGGCCGCCTTGTGTCGGACGACGATGTCCGCTTCATCACCGCCCGGGATCTCTACGCCATCAGCGCCTACGCCCAGAAGGTCTCCCCGGAAGCACTGGCCCTCTGGGAGAGCTACGAGAGCGACAAGGCGGCCATCCTCGAAAGTCTTCGGGGTGTCAACGACTATACGCTGTACCCCGAGGACGGCACGGTGCTGTATGAGGCACAGGCGCAGGAGCTGGCGGACAACGCCCGGAGCCTGTGGCTGTATCTGCACTTCGCCGGGGAGTATGCCGGCGGCGTACAGCCCACGACCATCAACGGGCGGCCGTATAAGCCGCTGTTCCCCGCACAGGACAACATCCATACGCTGGAGCAGGTGCGCGACCGGTTTTTGCAGGTCTTCTCTGCCGATTTCACGGACAAGACGCTGGACGCTGCCCTCGCCGACAAGGATCTGCTGGCGTACAACGGCGACATCTATGCGGCCTATAAGAAAACCAGCGGCGAGGCCGCCTACAACAGCTGGGTGGATCATGTGCGGGACGACGGCGACGGGAAATTCACCGTTGTCATGGCGGTGACGCTGCCTCCGGACGCGCACACCGACTATGTGGAGCTGCCGGCGGAGCGAAACGCGGCCGGGGATTTCGTCTTTACGGATTACCCCTACTGGGACAGATCGGAATGATCTCCGGACAACTGCATACGCAAAAAGGAAAGCACCGTGACCGGTGCTTTCCTTTTTTGTGTCGTTGCGAATGGATGCGGTGTCAGCGGTTCACGCAGCGCAGCACGATCGCCAGCACCAGCATATGGACGGGGTAAAAGGCGTAGCACGCATACTGGAACGGCTTGCTGTGGTGGCCCTGCCGCCCGTGGTACAGCCAGACGGGAATGAGCGCCAGCAGCGCCAGCCCCTGCTGGCACAGCTCAAATTCCATGCCCAGCAGCCTCACGGGGTACATCAGGCCGCCCAGCAGCTCCACATTCACCCAGTAGAGAGCCAGCAGCTGCCCCAGCAGGCACCACCATTTCCGCCCCCGGAAGATGTAGAAGATCAGCACCGTCAAAACACCGGCGCCGTAGTAGTCCACCATGCCCAGCGTACCCAGCGCCATACCGGCGAGGGCCACGAGGACGAACACCAGCAGCAAAAAGAGCCCAAGGATCACCCGGGCCGTCATGGCGGCCACAGGCCATACCGTGCCGGTGGCCTGGATTGCGGCGTCGGAAAACCGGCTGACCTGGGTGGGAAACACCGCTTGACGGAGCCCATCGACGGATGGGCCATAGGTCACGACCCGCAGCCGCTTCCCGGCGCAGTCTGATGGCAGGGGGAGCCGCAGCCCGTCATATTGGATGCCCTCCGGGTCCACGCCCTCCAAAAAGGTATCCGCCCGGTTCTCTTCCTCCGGAAAATCCGTATAGAGGAGCTTTCCATCCAGAAACACCTGGAGCCCCGTACCGTAGCAGATGAATTGCAGGAAGCGCCGCTGCCCAGCCTCCCCCAGAGCTCTCTCCGCGGCCACGGGACCGGTACCCTCCGCCGGAATGCCGTCCAGATACCCACCAAAGCCAAATACCGGCTCGGCAAGGCCCTCCTCCGTAAAAAATGTCCAGCCGCCCGAGTCCTCCTCCGTGCAGCCTAAGTACGAATCCCTTTGGGCCCCGTCCGGCCGCGACAGCCGCAGGAAGCACAGCGCCGCCAATCCCGCGGCCAGGGCCAACACCAGGGCGGAGGCCCAGCAGCGGTTTCTTTGCTCCTTCATGTTTCCGTCCCCCTTTTTCTCCCATTGTAGCAAAATCGCCGGACTTTCACAAGCGGAAAAGGTCCCCTTCCCCTAAACGACAGGATAGGGGCCTCCGCCAGGGACAGCACCGGGCAGCCGCCCAGGAGCAGTATCACCGACAAAAGCATGGCAATCCCCCGTCTGAGAATGCGTTTCTTGTCCATAGTACGTCTCTCCTTTTTCACCGTTTCCTCTATTTTATCATAGAGCCGAGGCGGTCATCCCTACGGAAGAGACCGAAGCGGTCGCCTTTGCGGAGGAGGCCCAGGAGCCTACTCCTGCAGAGGAGCCCGAGGACGGGGAGGAGGCTGATTTTTCCGGCACGAACCTGATGAACCTGGAGCGGGTCCAGCCCAGCGGTTATTCCACAACCACCAACCCCTACGGCTACGATGTGGGGATGCCCTTCCTGATGGTGGAGCAGAATGAGCTGATGTATCTGAATGTCTGGGGAAACCAGGTCCGTCAGGCCTCCTATTTCAATATGGGCGAGAGCAGCTCCCTGCCCACCTTTGCCAGGAGCAAGAGCGGCACCAACGGCTCCTTTTATGCCTCCACCTACGGCCTCATGGAGGCGGTATCCTTCGACCCCACCGGCAGCGGCCGAAGGGATCATGTGGCCTTTGTGGGTGTCTCCAATAAGCGGGGCTACCTGTGGGTCATCGATACCACCAAGAGCGCTGGCTCCGATTGCAGCCAGCGGGTGGATATCGGCGATTTCAGCTATATGTACGACGGAAATGACTTTGAGGTGCCCACCTATGCCAATCGCAGCTTCCTCAATATTGTGGCCGGTGACTTCGACGGCGACGGCAAGGAGAGCATTGTGGTTTATACCCCGGAGTCCTACAATGCCGGGGGCTGCCGGATCCAACAATGGGACTACAACGGTGACAGCGGAAACTTCTCCCTCCGGGGCAAGAGCAAGAGCCTGCTGATGGGCTATTATAACGACCATCCCTGGTATGACGTGGAAGACTCGGAGGGAAACCAGCGGCGCAAGCTGGGCGTCTCTATGGTTGTTGGGGACTTCAACGGCGACTGTGTGGACGACCTGGCGGTGCTGTCCTACTGCCACCGGCTGCCCAATGACGAGGCCAAGATCGACTACTACTGTCCCGTGGTCAAGATCGTCTACGGCGTTAAGGACGACGGCGGTGCCATTGTCAGCAAGTCCGCAGCACAGTCGGAGGACTTCTACTCCTATAAGGGCAAGAGCGGTGGCCGCTATCGCTATGAATTCCCCGTAGGTGCCAGCCTTACCTGCGGAGACTTGGACGGCGACGGGGACGTGGACCTGTTCCTGGCCGGTATGCTGGGAAAATTCGGCACCTGGAAAAAGGACTCCAGCATGGTCAACGAGACCATCGATATGGATGCCGACTACCTGTATGTGGGTAAGCTGACCAATGTCGGCGATGGCTTTGCCAAGTCTACAAACGGCACCTTAAGTGCCAACGGCTGGACTGACGGCGGCTACCATGACGCGGATGATGTGTGGCAGCGCCTTGCCGTGGAGGCGGTGGCTATCAACGGCAAGGGCCGGGGGGCTCAGGAGCTGGTGTTTCTCAATGGCACTCTCTATGATGTCAGCAACAGTACCCCGGCGGCGGTATATACCGGCGGTTACTTCGACAGCGCCGACGACGGTGTCGGCAGCACGACCCGGATCTCCAACTGCGATATCCAGTCCATTGCCGTGGGCAACTTCGACGGCAACGAGGCCGGCCGGGAGCAGGTGGTCTTTACCATCGCTCTGAAGCATGCCAATAACAACCAGTCCCACCTGCTTACCGGTTATATGCGTGGCAAGAACTACAGCGACAAGAAGGTAGACGGCCAGGTCCAGGAGTACGGCACCGCCGGAGGCTACGAGTGCTTGGTGCCTACAGACAGTTATGTAAACACAAACGCCCAGGACGCTGTGAGCTTCCTGGTGATCCCCGTGGACCGGGATAACGACGGCGTGCTGGCCAAATACCGGGGCGTGACCTACGCCTACACCGACCCGGACGTGAAAGCGGTCCTCCAGGCAGCCCCCTATTTTGCGGACATTATGGACGCGGGCAACAACGAGACGGAGTATGTTCTCACCGAGAGCTATGAGCTCTCCGATTGGGATTCCGACAATGTCTCCTTCAGCGTGGGCTTCGCTTCGGAGTTCAAGTTCTTGGGGGGCGAGACCTCTATCGAGACGGGCTACGCCATGGACTGGACCAAATCCTTCGAGAGGTCCCTATATGAGGAGTGGAGCCAGAGCTTCTCCGCCCAGGCCTACAACAGCGTGGTGGTCAACCGGACGCCGGTGTTCATCTATGAGTATGACATTCAGAATGAAGACGGTACCTGGAACGACAAGACGGTGATGCAGACCGCCATCCCCCAGGGACCGGTCTATGAGCAAATGTCCGTGGACACCTATAACCGCTTTGTGGAAGAATACAATAAGTTCATCGCCGATCGTGCCCAAAGCGAGACCTGTTATCCGCTGCACAAGATCGATCCCGCCGCAAACTGGTTAGAGGGCAACGAGGGTAACCCCTACCGCTACAACCATGACGGCTGGAGCTACACGGACATCAACGCCGCGGCCATCAGCAAGTCGGAGTTCGCCCTTGGCTACAACGGCTCCTTGGATAAGGTGGCCTGGACCAAGGAAAACACCACCACTAAAAGCGTGGAGATGTCCCACGGCTTCTTCTTCAACAGCTCCATCAAGTGGGGAGCGAGTGACAACGGCCCCAAGTTCGGCGTGACCACCAGTCTGGAATACTCCGACGGCAAGGGTAACTCTACTTCCAAGGGCACTGCGGTGGGTGCCAGCTGTACCGTCACCAGCATCGATAAGCAGGGCCTGGTGGCCGATGGTATTCCGGCCTCTGTGGTGGACTCCTACGGCTTCCATTGGAGTCTGGGTCAGTGGGAGCAGCACCTCAGCGGCGCGGACGGCAACCAGACACCCTTCATAGGGTACTGCATTACCAATCTCTCCTCTCCGCCGAACCCGGTCAGTGACCTGGACGGGATCATCCATCCGGATGAGAACGCCATCACCCTGACCTGGACCAAGCCCGAGACGGAATCCGGCGGCCCGGAGATTGCAGGATTTTATGTCTACCGGGTGGAGGATGGCACCTATATCAAAATCTCCGAAAAGCTCTCGGCAGACACTGTGGAGTACACGGTCACGGACATTGACCTGAGCGGTGAATATACCTACGTTGTCACCACGGTGGCAACCCTGGATGGAAAAGACTACGAAAGTGTCTGGTCCAATGAGGTCAATTATCGGCCGGACAGCACGCCCTACATCGGCAGCAACGGCAACTGGTGGGTGGGCAGCACCGATACCGGCGTCAAGGCCGCTGGGAAAGCCGGGAAAGACGGCAAGGACGGCAATACTCCCTACATCGGTGAAAACGGCAACTGGTGGATCGGCCTGACGGATACCCGGGTCAAGGCCGCGGGCACCGACGGCAAGGACGGCGAAAAGGGCGAAAACGGCGACACCCCATACATCGGCGACAATGGCAACTGGTGGATCGGGGATGTGGATACCGAGGTCAAGGCGGTGGGCAACACCCCAACCGTCGGCGAAAACGGAAACTGGTACATCGACGGCGAGGATACCGGATACCCCGCTGTAGCCAAAGACGGCGTCACTCCCACCATCGGTGAAAATGGCAACTGGTGGCTGGACGACCTGGATACCGGTGTGCCCGCCAAGGGTCAGGACGGCGAAGACGGAAAAGACGGCTTGACTCCCACCATCGGCGAGAACGGCAACTGGTGGCTGGGTGACGTAGATACCGGCGTCCCTGCCCAAGGCCAGGACGGCGAGGACGGAAAAGACGGCGAAGACGGCCTGACCCCCACCATTGGCGAAGACGGCTGCTGGTGGATCGGCGATGTGAATACCAACGTCAAAGCTGCCGGGGAGCCTGGCCTGACGCCTAGAATCGGCGAAAACGGCAACTGGTGGCTGGGGGACAACGACTCCGGCCACAGGGCTATCGGCCTGGACGGCAAGGACGGCATCACCCCTCGCTTGAAAATTGACCAGAATGGCCTCTGGTGTGTCTCCTACGACGAGGGAGCCACCTGGACCTCCCTCAACGTTCTGGCCATCGGCGAAAAGGGAGAAAAGGGAGACAAAGGCGATAAAGGCGACAAGGGCGATAAAGGCGATAAGGGTGACCAAGGCAGCCAGGGTATCCAGGGTGCCCAGGGCATCCAAGGTGTCAAGGGCGATAAGGGCGACACCGGCGCGACAGGTGCCACGGGTGCCACCGGCCCAAGAGGCGCCACCGGAGAGAGAGGCGCAACCGGTGCCACGGGCGCTATGGGTGCCACCGGAGCCACCGGCGCGAAGGGTGACAAAGGCGATAAGGGCGACCCGGGCACCGACGGCAAGGACGGCGAGGCCCTGGGAGGTATCGACGGTGCCCAGATCGACGCCGACGGCAACCTGATCCTCATGCTCTCCGACGGCACCACCATCAATGCCGGTCAAGTCCGGGACAGTTCCGCTGCCTCCCAAACCCTCCCAGACCAGGCGGACAATTCCCCCGAACCTCTCACCGTCGCCGCCTATAGCGTAGCAGGTATATCCCTCCTGGGCGCAGTGACCTGGCTCATCATCCTCCTCATCAAAAAGCGGAAACACGCTATCCTTTCCTAAATACGCAAACACAGGGCTGCCTCAAAACGATTTTTCAAAATCGTTCGAGGCAGCCCCTTGTCGACACTCTGAACCACCGGCTTCGCC
>OQWM01002575.1_pt1 | contig 12270 bp, 14 predicted proteins | sample 1691531 | NCBI WGS metagenome assembly OQWM01 (sample SAMN03418257, study PRJEB22391) | human gut metagenome | biome: human-gut; feature: organic feature; material: feces | host: Homo sapiens | place: Tanzania | collected 2013-01 | reverse complement strand
GAGGCGGAGCAGATGATCTGGGATCTGTCGCGGCAGCTCGGTCAGGTCGGCGGCAAGAAAACCTACGGCTATCTGCCCAAGCCCATGAAAAAGCTGGTGGATGAGATCGTCGACCAAATGGCGCGGCTGCCCACCGTGGATGTGTGTTACCAGACATGGTGGGAACTGCAATGTCAAGTGGAGGATTATTATTCCGAGGGGAAGAAACGGCTGCGCCCGCCGCTGTCGCAGCAGAAGGAATTTCGCCAGATCAAGAACGCCGTCATCAAAGAGGCGGAGCATATTCGCATGAACAGATTTTCCTTTGAGGATGAGGAAATGCAGGATAACGGTGAGCAGATCAGCGCCTACGCCATGAGCTACGAGTGTCAGGATCTGCAAAGCGTGGCGAACGATGACCGCTTCCCTCTGGCGGAGCGTGACGAAGCGGCAGAGCAGTTGGAGCAGCTTGCGGAGGACGGTGACGCCTACGCCCAATACGTCATCGGCACGGCGTACCGCGACGGTGGGCTGCTGATACCGGACACGGCCAAAGCGCAAAAGCTGTTGGAACGCGCCGCCGAACAGGACTTGGACGCGGCGCAATACGCATTGGGCAAGCTGTATCTCTCCGATGATGCTGGCATTCACGATTCTGCCAAGGGCATCTATTGGCTAAAACGCTCGGCGGACAACGGCAACGATTTCGCCGCCTACCGGATGGGCAAGGAATATCTCAGCGGCAAAAATGTATCAAAAGACACTTCGACTGCGGCGGAATACCTGCGGCAGGCCGCGGATAACGGCAGCGCCTACGCCCAATACCTGTTGGGCAAGCTGTAACGGCAAGAACTCTGTAACCGCTCTTCTTTTCAGCAGGTGCGGCAGGTGTTTCCTCTGGGAATTTTTCTCTTTCCTTAGCGTCAATAATAGAGATAAATTCTTTCGGAGTTTTTGCGGCTTTAAGTTTCGCTGTAAAATCTTCATGCATTAAAAGCTGCATAAGTCTTGCGAGAACCTCAAGGTGAACATCGCCGTCTGTTGTAGCCGCTATCATAAAAATAAGTTTGCAAGGCTGTCCGTCCGGAGCCTCATAATCTACACCGTTAGGAACTGTAATTGCAGCAAGTGCAGGAGCTTTAACTGCCGTGCTCTTTGCGTGCGGAATGGCAACCTCCATACCGACTGCTGTTGTTCCCATTTCCTCTCTTGCGAGGATTCCTTTCTTATACTCGGCTGCGTTTACAAGATTTCCGCTCTTGTCGTGCAATGAAACGAGCTTGTCGATTGCTGCCTGTTTTGACGCCACTGATACATTAAGCTCTATGGCACTTTGTTTTAATAAATCAGTAATACGCATAAATTCTTCTCCTTTTTAGTTTATTTATTTCTACCCACTCAGAATTGAGCGAGCAATTCATCGATTTTATCTTTTGTGGCAAGTCCGTTTAAAAATGCTGTTGCATTTCCGCAGGCACTGCCGAGCTTTAACGCATAGGCGTAATCGTTTTTGTCAATGCAGCCGGCTACAAAGCCTGCTACCATCGAGTCACCCGAGCCTACTGTATTCAGTACCTTGTGACCTTTAATAACGCCCTCTTTATGAACCTTTCCGAATTCGTCAACAAGTAATGCACCGTCGCCGCCCAGAGAAACGAGAACATTTTTTGCACCCATTTTCTGCAATTCCTGCGCATATTTGACAACATCGCTTTCTGTCTTTACTGTTGTGTCAAAAATTTCTGAAAGCTCCTGACGGTTCGGTTTGATTAAAAAAGGTTTGTATTTTAGTGAATTAACAAGCAACTTTTTAGTTGCGTCAACTACAATTCTTACATCTTTTCCGTCAAGTCTTTCGATGATTCTTTCATAAACATCGTCAGGCAATGTATTTGGAATATTTCCTGCAATGATAAGTGTATCACCGCTCTGAATATTGTCGATTTTATCAAACAGATTCAAAAGTTCTTCCTCATCTATGTGCGGTCCTTGACAGTTGATTTCGGTTTCTTTCAGAATTGTTTAAGAATTTTTCAAATAGTATTCATTCAATATATCTGCTAAGGCTTTTGGATTTTCTTCATTGACAACATGGCCTGTATTCTCAATAATTTTCAATTCTGCGCTTCTAATACTTTGTGATAAGTAATCCGCTGATTTCATATTTGCACTGTCTTTCTTTCCGCAAAGAATTAAAGTGGGGCACTTAATATTTTTCACCCTATCACTGAAATCTAAATTCTTCATAGTGTCCCCTAAAGCAAATGTGTTCTTTTTATCAAATGCCATAGTTTCAAAAATAGATTTTGGTAAAAATCTGAAAATTATATTTTGAAAACTAAATGCTACTTTCGGGACTTTATATGGCGTTCCGATTAAAACTAATGTTTTCACTTTTTGCGGGAAATCCAAAGCAAAATTCAGAGCCAAAATACCACCTAATGAAAGACCGCATAAATGAATTTGTCCGTCAAATTCGTTACAATATTTTACAAATGAAGAATATAGATTTTCGTAGCTTGCCTCTTTCCCTTCAAGGATGGAGGATAAATTTGGACATACAATATCTTCGTTGTTTGTCATGTATGAAATTGTTTTTTCCCAACTTGTTGCTTTGTGTCCTGAGCCGTGAACAAATATTTTTGTTGCCATAAGTATCTCCTTTGAATTTTATGTTTTATTTTCCTGCCTGCTCAATCATCTTCTTCGCCAACTGCTGGAACAGGTCGGCAGTTTCTTTGTCCATCGGCGCAAGCTGTCCGATCTGTCCGGCTATCATCGCTGTTACATCGTCAATGGAAAGCGGGTTTTGTTTCTGCTCCGCCATAGTGTCCCGCATGGCTTGGAACATAGCGGCGGTCACAGTTTCTCCCGGCTGTTCCCCGTTGTCAATGTCTTTCTTAATGTCCCGCAGGATAGCAAGGAACACATTTTTGATTTTCTCTATCTCCGCTTCATGTTCCCCCATCTTCTGAGCGTTCAAAAGCTGTAAATCCTGCTTTGCTTCCGCCCGGTGTTCCGGGTGTTCTTTCATCAGGTCGGACAGGGAAGCCGTTGCCATCTCGATAAGCTGGTTTCGTGCCATTATCCCCTTTGCCGCCGTGTCCTGAAAATAAATCCGTATCAAATCTATCAGCTTGGGAAAATTCCTGTGTTCCAGTAAGCGATTGAGTATTTGCACATCAACAGCACCCGTCACAAGCCCCCTCACGGCTCCCTCGGACAAGCCTAATTCAGAAATATCGTAGCTTTTGCGGACGCTCACGGTAGACAAGCCCAGTATGTAGTCTGTCGATACCTTAAATTCCTTTGCCACACCTATGAGAATATCACTGCTGACCGTTCTCGTTTCGCCGCTGACAATGCGGCTCAACTGGGAAGCGGAAACGCCTATCTTCTCCGCAAGTTCCTTTTGTGTGATATGGTTTCCGTTGCATAAATCGGAAATCCGCTGTCCGGGTGTTCCGGGTAAAGCCATAGACACGCACCTCCTCCGCATACTTCCATTATACAGGATGATTGCAAAAATGCAATTTCCAAAGTGTAAACTTCATCAAAATGCAATTCTCGCAAAATTCCGGGGATTGCATTTTTTTCGTGTAGACTTAGGATAGTTCATCGATGGACAGCACCTTGAAAACAGAATGACCGTCCGAAAAGGAATACCCCGGCTGGGGAAGCACCGCAAGGAGCCGGACTTCTGGACACTTTGTCCAGAGGCTGCGGGGAGCGTGCCAAAGCTGGAAATCCTTTCGGGGAAAACGGCAACGGAAAGCAAAATGGAGGGAACGCATGAGAGATAACCCCTATAAAGACTTGCCGCCGCTGGAACGCAGGCCGGACGGTTCCCTTTACCGCATGACACCGGCGCAGAGGAAACAGGCGGCCAGCCTGATACGCCGGGAGTGCTGTTGCTGTGAGGACGGCAACTGCATTGTCCTTGACGATGGGGACACCTGCACCTGCCCGCAGACGGTTTCTTTCTCGGTCTGCTGTAAGTGGTTCCGCTGGGCGGTCTTGCCGCTGGACGGGACGCTGGAAGCGGAGATTTTCCGGGATAAGGACTTGAAACGCTGTGCGGTCTGCGGCGGTGTATTTGTCCCTAAATCCAACCGGGCAAAATACTGCCCCGGCTGTGCCGCCAGAGTTCACAGGCGGCAGAAAACAGAAAGTGAACGGAAAAGGAGGTCTGCTGTGGACAGTTAGGAGCGAAAAAAGCCTTGATTTATCAGGCTCCGCAAGCCCCAAACCGGGGCAGGTGGTATAAAGTATCGCCCGCCCCGGAAAACGGGCTTCTAACCGTCCACAAAACGCACTATGACAAATACCATCTATATCCATCAGCCGGAAAAGGCGTTCAGCTTCACCCGGCTCCCGAATTTTCTCTTTGAAGCCCCTACATTCAAGCCCCTGTCCAACGAGGCAAAGGTGCTGTACGCCTTTATCCTGCGCCGGACAGAGTTATCCCGCAGGAATGGGTGGGCGGATGACTGCGGACGGATTTTCCTGTATTACCCTATCTGTGAAGTGGTCACACTGCTCCATTGTGGGCGGCAGAAAGCGGTGAATACCCTGCGGGAACTGCAATACGCCGGACTGGTGGAGATCCAGAAGCAGGGCTGTGGAAAACCCAACCGCATTTTCCCAAAATCCTATGAAGCGGTTCCAAACACCGACTTTAAGAAATCCCGTTCTGGTACACCGGAGGACTGAAAACCGTACCCATGAAGTACGGAAATCACTCCTGAGACGTACGAAAACCGGACGGTATATAGAAATACAAAGATAAAAAGATTGATTTATATTCTATCCATTCCAATCCTATCCGAGCTATTTTCTGCGGGATTTTCCCTGTGGAAAACCCCGGATAGGAAAGGAATGGGGAAAGGAGCAGAATGGCACAACACGCAATTTTGCGGTTTGAGAAGCACAAGGGCAACCCGGCAAGACCGCTGGAAGCCCATCACGAAAGACAGAAAGAGCAATACGCCAGCAACCCCGACATTGACACAAGCCGGAGCAAATACAACTTCCATATCGTCAAGCCGGAGGGACGCTATTACCACTTCATTCAGAGCCGTATCGAGCAGGCTGGATGCCGGACGAGGAAAGACAGCACACGGTTTGTCGATACGCTGATAACCGCCAGCCCGGAGTTCTTCAAGGGGAAATCCCCAAAAGAGATACAGGCGTTCTTCCAAAGGGCGGCAGATTTCCTCATTGGCCGGGTAGGACGGGAAAATATCGTGTCGGCGGTGGTACACATGGACGAGAAAACGCCCCACCTGCATTTGACCTTTGTTCCGCTGACAAAGGACAACCGCCTGTGCGCTAAGGAGATTATCGGCAACCGGGCAAACCTGACGAAGTGGCAGGACGATTTTCACGCCTATATGGTGGAGAAATATCCTGACTTGGAGCGTGGGGAAAGTGCCAGCAAGACAGGCCGGAAGCATATCCCCACCCGGATTTTCAAACAGGCGGTTTCCCTCTCCAAACAGGCAAGAGCCATTGAAGCCGCCCTTGACGGCATTAACCCGCTGAACGCCGGAAAGAAAAAAGAGGAAGCCCTCTCCATGCTGAAAAAGTGGTTCCCGCAGATGGAGAACTTCTCCGGGCAACTGAAAAAGTACAAGGTCACAATCAATGACCTGTTGGCGGAGAATGAGAAGTTGGAAGCAAGGGCAAAGGCCAGCGAAAAAGGAAAGATGAAAGATACGATGGAACGGGCAAAGCTGAAAAGCGAACTGGACAATTTACAGCGGCTGGTTGACCGTATCCCGCCGGATATACTGGCGGAACTGAAACGGCAGCAGCGGCACACGGTAAAGGAAAGGTGATAGATATAAGCAGAAATTTTCGCCGCCTTTGTGCGGCATTGTACCTTGAAAACTGAATATGGAGGACACTGGATGGCAAAAAGCGAAAGCGATATTTTCACACCCCGGACAGGGCAGGTCATACAAGCAGAGAACGGCACGCAGTATTTTGTATGTGGGAACAACCGTATAAAAATCTCCGAACACTTCGCCGCAGGCGGGAAGCCCCTCGGTGATCTGATTGTAGATGTGGTGCGGCATACCGCAGAAAAAGCCGCTTCAACCTGATAGCCCATCATTGATAACACGCCCACGCTTATGATATAATTGCCATAGAGCAAAAGTATTGTAAGCGTGGGTTGTTTCTTTAGAAGGAGGATTTTTAACGGTGAAACAACCTTACAATACTACGATTTACAACACGGCGCTTTATATGAGATTGAGCCGGGACGATGAAAACTATGGTGACAGCGTAAGCATTGAAACACAGCGGACAATCCTGCAACAGTACGCAAAGGAACAGGGGCTTCATGTAGTCGGTGAGTATGTGGACGATGGCTGGTCGGGGACGAACTTTGAACGGCCGGATTTTCAGCGCATGATGGACGATATGGAAGCCGGAAAAGTAAACTGCATTGTCACGAAAGACCTGTCCCGTTTCGGGCGGGAACATGTGATGATGGACTACTATCTGGAATTTCTGTTCCCGGAGAAACGGGTTCGCTACATCGCCGTTGCGGAGAATGAGGACACAGAGAAAGGGCTTTCCGATTTTGTCCCGTTCAAAAACCTGTTCAATGAATGGTTTGCGAAAGATACAAGCCGCAAGGTAAAGGCCGCTTTCAAAGCAAAGTTTGCCACAGGACAGCGTATCGGCGCCTATGCTCCCATCGGGTACAGGAAACACCCGGAAATCAAAAACAAGCTGATAATCGACGAGGAAACCCGCTGGATAGTGGAGAAGATTTTTGACCTTGCTATTCATGGCAGAGGGGCGGCCAGTATCACAAGAATACTGATTGCGGAAAAGGTTCCCACACCGGGATTTATCAACTTCCAGCGTGACGGGACTTTTGCAAACATCTATGCGGGTGCGCCGGAGGAAAAAAGCTACGCATGGACGATAGCCCAGGTCAAGAGCATTATGAAAGACGAAACCTATATCGGCCATACCATTCATTACCGGGAAACGAACATTTCCTTTAAGAACAAGCGGAGGGTACGCAAGCCCCAAAGTGAATGGGTGCGGGTGGAGAACACGCAGGAGCCGATTATCAGCGAGCAGGTTTTCCGGCAGGTACAGGAGCAGATAGCAAACCGCCGCAGGAAGTGCAAGGATGGTACAACGCAGATTTTTTCCGGATTGGTAAAATGTGCGGATTGCGGCTGGTCGCTGTCCTATGGGGAGAACAGGCAGAACAGCAAGCCTTACGGCCATTATCATTGTAGCAAGTACGGGCAGGGCACACGCCAATGCTCCATGCACTATATCCGTTATGATGTGCTTTATGCCTATGTCCTCTCCCGTCTGCAATACTGGTCGGGGCTGGTACAGCATGATGAAGAACGGCTCTTGAAGCAGCTGTTAAATGCCACTGATAAGGGACAGGCTGCCGCAAGAAAGAAGCAGGCCGCAGAACTGAAAAAGGCAGAGAAGCGAAAAGCCGAAGTCGATACTTTGTTTGCCCGGATGTATGAGGACTGGGCGGCGGGGCGTATCACGGAATACAACTTCTCTATGCTGTCCGGGAAGTACCAAAGCGAACAGGCTGAACTGGACGAAAAGATTGAACAGCTTCAATCCGCTATCGCCACTGAAAGCCAGAACGCCGTAGACGCAGAAAAATGGATTGCCTTGATGAAAGAGTGCGTCAATCCAACAGAACTGACCGCCGAACTTTTGAATATGCTGATTGAAAAAATCGTTGTCCATGAAGCGGTCAAAGGTGAGGACGGAAGCCGGGAACAGGAGGTAGAAATCTTCTACCGCTTTATCGGCAAAATTGATTGAATGATACCAATATCTTTAACTATGTGATACCGGGAAGAGTTACCCTGACTTACAGCTTCTCGTTGCCATCAGCGATCACTTCGGTGTTTCGCTTGACATGATGCTGAAGGAGGACACAGATATGGTGAAAACCATCGACAGGGAAAGGGCGGCAGGAACGGTCAAGCGTGAAAAGGCTGTAAGCCGCTTCTTCACAAGTGCGGGTACAGGATTGATCGCATCCTGTGTAATTTCTCCGGTGTCCGCAACGCGGACGGTAATTTTTATTGTTGGCTTTTTGATGATAATCGTCGGCTGGTGGAAGCAATCGCGTTGGGAAGATAAAATGCTTTCACGCTTAGCGGAAAGTGAGGACAAAAAAACTGATTCCGATTTTGTTTTATAATGAAAATGATTTCACAATCCCTGTGAGATTGCACAAAGGAACACCCGTTTTCCTTATGCAAATCTCACAAGGGCAGGGGGCCAGTATTACCCCCCTGGAACTTCTGTATCTTGTAGCACATTGTCAGCAGCTTCACAAAGTCAGTCATGGCAATTCCTTTCGCCTTGATATATCTCACAAGAGAGCATCGGTCAGCAGACCGGTGCTTTCGCTTTTTCCGGGGGCATGGGAAAAGAGACGCTTGCTGTGCAGTGCTTCACGCGAGAAAAAGGGAGCGTGTGTGTACAGTCGTCACACACGCTCCCAGATAGAAGATAACCATCAAAGGGCAACTGGTCAGGTAGACGTACCACGTCCGAAGACAACCTCTGCTATACGGATTGAACAAGAAGGATTATTTTGTTCATGTCGCACAGCAGGTCAAACCGCGCCCCAAAGGGGGGCGGATATTAAAACACAAATTCGATTGAACAAAATAAAAATTTTGTTCAATAGAGTGGAGGCAAGACTGGATTTTTACCAAAACTGTGGTATAATGAGCATATGGCAGTCCGCGCAGCTGCCCGGCGGTCAGGACTCGCTTTTCTGCGTCTCTGTGTAGCTATTGTCAGCAGATGGCGCACAGCACTTCCACGTAAACCGCCGCATACACAGCACACCGTAAGATCAACCTGTCTTTGGGAGAAATTGCACTATGGATTATCGTTCGGATTCGCCCCAGCTTCTGCTGGACTTTCTCAGCTACCACGAAACGATCAAGGCGCACTCACAGCGCACTGTGGACGAATACTATCTGGATATGCGGAATTTTTTCCGGTACCTGAAGCAGGTCCGCGACCCGGCGCTGGCTGACAAGCGGCTGGACGAGATCGACATCCGGGACATTGATCTGAACTTCATCGCCGCCATCACGCTGACGGATATTTACGGCTATCTGACCTATTTGAGCCGTGAGCGCTTACAGCATCAGAATAGTGAAATTTCTAACAAAGGTCTGAACGCGGCGTCAAGAGCCCGAAAACTGGCTACGATCCGGTCTTTTTTCAACTATATCTGCAATAAACGGCATCTTTTGGAGGAAAATCCCTGCAAGGACGTGGACACGCCCAAGCAGATGAAGGCTCTCCCCCGCTATCTGACGCTGCACGAGTGCCTCTCCCTGCTGGAGTCGGTGGACGGCCCTCACCGGGAGCGGGATTACTGCATCCTGACGCTGTTTCTGAACTGCGGGCTGCGTATCTCCGAGCTGATCGGGCTGGACATCACCGATATACAGGACGACGCCCTGCGGGTGCTGGGCAAGGGCAATAAGGTGCGCGTGGTGTACCTCAACGATGCCTGTAAAGACGCGCTGAATCGCTACATGGAGGTGCGCCGTCCCATCAGCGGCAAGGATCGGAACGCATTGTTCCTGTCCGGCCAGAATAAGCGCATCAGCCGCTCCACCGTCCACGCACTGGTCAAAAAGCACCTGTCCGTGGCGGGATTGGACAGTGAGCGATATTCCAGCCATAAGCTGCGGCATACCGCGGCTACGCTGATGCTGCAAAACGGCGTGGATGTCAAGGCGGTGCAGGAGGTCTTAGGCCATGAGCACCTGAATACCACGGAGATCTACACACACATTGACAATGAGGCTCTCCGTGTAGCTGCAAAGGCAAACCCCTTGTCAGGTGTTAAAATAAAAGGGAGAATCGAAGATCCAGCCAAAAAGACGGAGGAATAATCCTCCGCCTTTTTGCCTATACATCATATGCGCCCAATATATGCAGAACACGGTACGACTCATACTCATAACTGCTGAGCGGCCGCCAATCGGCATCGCTGCTGTGCGCCGCCAGCAGGATCTTATCCGGTGAACCGTCTACGCTGGACTGCACCACCACCGGCGAATGCTGAAAAACATCCCCCGCAAAGCGCAGTTGGATCACATCGCCCAGCATGGCGCTGCGGAGATCCTCCGTGACCTGTGCCACCGGACCGAGCGACGCCTGCGGGCGGGTAAGGAAATTGTACAGATACTCCACGCCGGTCCAGGCCGGCGCCTTGTTGTCGGGATCGATATAGTACCAGCCGTAGATCGGCGTATCGTTCATCACACCGGTGCCGGCGTAGATGCACTGCGACGCGAAGTTGGTGCAGTCGCCGCCTAGCTCCTCATAATCGTAGAACCGCGGATTGCGGCCGTAGGCCCAGTGACGGGCGTACAGCACGGCGCTGAGCCGCCTGTACGGACGAAAGATCATATGCATCCCCCCTGCTCTCATTCTATGTACTTTCGCTGTGTACTGTTCATTGACATTTTGGTGAAAATGCGCTACTCTTATACGGAAGAAAAAGGAATGGAGGTCCCCCATGAATACAGCAGAGCTTTCCCGCGTTTGCCGGCAGGTACGCAGGGATATTATCAACATGACGGCAAACGCCGGTTCCGGTCACCCCGGCGGCTCCCTCTCCGCGGTGGAGCTGATGGTCAGCACGTTCTATAACCATATGCGCGTTGATCCCAAGAACCCCAAGGCGGAGGATCGTGACCGTTTTGTGCTGAGCAAGGGTCACGCTGCCCCCTGCTACTATGCGGTGCTGGCGGAGCTGGGCTTTATCAGCCGCGACGAGTTTAAGAATTTCCGGCAGCTGCACAGCATCCTGCAGGGTCACCCCGACTGCAAGAAGGTGCCGGGCGTGGATGCCTCCACCGGCTCGCTGGGACAGGGCTGCTCCATCGCCGTGGGCATGGCGCTGGGCGCCAAGCTGCAGGGCAAGGACACCAAGGTCTTTACCCTGCTGGGTGACGGCGAGTGTCAGGAGGGGCAGATCTGGGAGGCACTGATGTCCGCCGCCCACTATAAGCTGGACAACCTGACGGTCATGGTGGACAACAACGGTCTGCAGATCGACGGCAGCAACAACGAGGTCATGAGCCTCGGTGACTTGGCTGCCAAGCTGCGCGCCTTCGGCTTCGACCTCTATGAGATCGACGGTCACGATCTGGACGCCGTTGAGGCGGCGCTGGGCGCGCCCGCCACGGCTGGCAAGCCCAAGGCCGTCCTCGCCCACACGGTGAAGGGCAAGGGCGTATCGTTTATGGAAAATCAGGTGGGTTGGCACGGCAAGGCTCCCAATGAGGAGCAGCGTCAGCAGGCCCTGAAGGAATTGGAGGACTGAGCCATGAGTGAGAAAATTGCGACCCGTGAAGCCTACGGCAAGGCCCTCGTTGAGCTGGGCGAACAGAACAAGAATGTCGTCGTGCTGGATGCCGATCTGGCCGGTGCGACCATGACCAAGTTTTTCAAGGCGGCGCATCCCGATCGCTTTTTTGACTGCGGCATCGCCGAGGCGAATATGATGAATATCGGCGCCGGCCTTTCCACCATGGGGCTGATCCCCTTCTGCTCCACCTTCGCCATGTTCGGCGCAGGGCGCGCCTATGAGCAGATCCGCAACTCCATCGCCTACCCCAAGTTCAATGTGAAGATCTGCTGCTCCCACGCCGGCGTTTCCGTCGGTGAGGACGGTGGCAGCCACCAGTCCATTGAGGACATCGGCCTGATGCGGCTGATCCCCGGCATGACGGTGATCGTCCCCGCTGACGCCAACGAGGCCCGCAAGGCCACCTTCGCACTGGCGGAGTTCCAGGGCCCTGCCTATATGCGTCTGGCCCGTCTGGCCACCCCGGTGTTTGAGGAGGACTACCCCTTCGAGATCGGCAAGGCCAACGTGCTGCGTGATGGCAAGGATGTCGCCGTGTTCGCCTGCGGCCTGATGGTCAACGAGGCGCTGGAGGCTGCCAAGCTGCTCTCTGCCGAGGGCATCGAGATCAGCGTCATCAACGTCCACACCATCAAGCCCATCGACGCGGCCTGCGTCACCGAATATGCCCAGAAGTGCGGCAACGTGGTGACGGTGGAGGAGCACAGCGTCATCGGCGGTCTGGGCGACGCGGTGGCCGATGTGCTGATGGGTAAGGTCTGCTGCAAGTTCCGGAAGATCGGCGTCAACGACCAGTTCGGTCAGTCCGGCAAGGCGGCGGATGTGCTGCGGGAGTACGGCCTGACGGCGGATCAGATCGCAGCCCG